>ERZ1066119.1432-NODE-1432-length-12633-cov-6.378598_pt1 | contig 12633 bp, 12 predicted proteins | sample MGYA00382766_ERZ1066119 | MGnify/ENA primary metagenome ERZ1066119 (study PRJEB33369, sample SAMEA5778349) | biofilm metagenome | biome: Industrial cooling water; feature: Water cooling tower basin; material: Biofilm | place: United Arab Emirates | collected...
GGGATGAAGCGTCTACTGGATATGCTTGGTGGGCTGGAAATGCGCGGTTTATCAACTTGTCCGGTCGATTTTTAGGCGCTCACGTTGCCCATGCTGGATTGGTGGCTTTCTGGGCAGGCGCAATGCTGATGTTTGAAGTTGCCCACTACGTACCGGAAAAACCGATGTACGAGCAGGGTTTGATTTTGATGCCCCACGTTGCTACTTTGGGCTTTGGTGTGGGGCAAGGTGGCGAGGTAGTCAGTATTTTTCCGTTTTTTGCGATCGCTACTTTACACCTGATTGGCTCTGCTGTGCTCGGTTTCGGTGGTGTCTATCACTCGATTAAAGGACCCGAAAGATTAGCAGGTTTCTACGATTTCGATTGGACTGACAAAGATAAGGTCACCAGCATCCTGGGATATCACCTCATTGCCCTTGGCGTAGCAGCGCTCTTGTTAGTCGCCAGAGCTATGTATTTGGGTGGATTGTACGATACTTGGGCTCCAGGTGGTGGCGATGTGCGTGTCGTGTCCAATCCCACTCTCGACCCCAGAGTAATTTTCGGCTACCTCTTCAAAGGATTTACTGGCGGTGCGGGTAATATTGCTAGCGTCAATAATCTGGAAGATTTAGTTGGCGGTCACATTTGGATGGGATCGATCCTGATTGCTGGTGGCATTTGGCACGTTTTGACTAAGCCCTTCAAGTGGGCTGAGCGTGCCTTCATCTGGTCGGGTGAAGCCTACCTCTCTCAAAGTTTGGGAAATGTAGCTGGGCAAGCTTTTATCGCTGCTATGTTTATCTGGTTCAATAACACTGCCTATCCCAGTGAGTTTTACGGACCTACCGCACCAGAAGCATCTCAAGCGCAAGCCTTGACTTTTTTGGTACGCGATCAAAACTTAGGTGCAAACGTAGTTTCAGCCCAAGGTCCAACAGGTTTGGGGAAATACTTGATGCGATCGCCTACTGGAGAAATCATTTTTGGTGGTGAGACAATGCGGTTTTGGGATACCAGAGCGCCTTGGTTAGAGCCTCTACGCGGTCCTAATGGACTCGATTTAGAAAAGATCAAATATGACATTCAACCCTGGCAAACTCGTCGTGCATCTGAGTACATGACTCACGCACCCTTGGGTTCTCTCAATTCCGTAGGCGGTGTGGCTACCGAACTCAACGCATTTAATTTCGTTTCACCCCGCACTTGGTTGGCAGCGGCTCACTTTATCTTTGCTTTTCTCTTCCTAGTCGGTCATCTCTGGCACGCCGGACGCGCTAGAGCTGCGGCTGCTGGCTTTGAAAGAGGCATCGATCGCGAAGACGAACCAGTTTTAGCTATGCCCCCGCTTGACTAAACAAGTTTGGAGCGCAGCGGGAAGGAGATTGTTCTGGCTTCTTCCCTTTTCTTAACTATTAGTTGTTGGTTGTTAGCGGTTAGCTGTTAGTTGTTAGCTGACATCTAACAGTTGACAATCAACGATCGATCGCTAGCGAACATCACGAATTTTACACGATTTAAATTTGGGTTTTCATGCCACATCCTTTTTTATCTTTGGTTAAATATCATGTCCGATTTCATGCGAAAAAAGATTGTCGAACCTGCGATTGACATCATCTTACTATTCATCCTCGTCTTGCTTTTAATTGGCATAAAATACTGTTTTCCTAATTCCATATCGGGAACATACCTACAACTTTTTATTTAAGTAGAGAGCAAGCAGGAAAGAGTAGTTAATAATTCGGGTTTTGACTTTTCTATTTTGACATTTGACTGACTCATTACCAACTGCTAACTACCAAGTAAAAGGAGCATAATTAATGGGATTACCTTGGTATCGAGTTCATACGTCGGTCTTAAATGACCCAGGACGACTAATTGCCGTACATCTAATGCATAATGCTCTGTGTGCGGGTTTTGCTGGTTCTATGCTTTTGTTTGAGCTGGCATTGTACGACTCCAGCGATCCAGTTTTGAATCCAATGTGGCGACAGGGATGTTTTTTAATGCCTTTTGTCGCTCGCGTGGGGGTGACTAATTCCTGGCAAGGTTGGAGTATTACAGGTGAATCGGTTGCCGATCCTGGTTTTTGGACGTTTGAAACTGTAGCGATCGCCCATATTATTTTCTCAGGATTAGAGTTTCTTGCTGCTTGCTGGCACTGGGTTTATTGGGATCTCGCTACATTTTTTGACCCCAAAACAAACGAACCAGTGTTAGATCTTCCAAGAATTTTTGGCATCCATTTATTGCTAGCAGGATTACTCTGTTTTGGTTTTGGCGCTTTCCACTTAACGGGAATTTTTGGTCCTGGGATGTGGGTGAGCGACCCGTATGGATTGACTGGTCACGTCCAAGGCGTTGCACCTGTCTGGGGGGCGGAAGGCTTCAACCCTTACAATCCTGGTGGTGTGGTGGCGCACCACATTGCAGCGGGAATTGTCGGTATTATCGGCGGATTATTCCATATCGTGACGCGACCCCCAGAGGTACTGTACAAAGCCCTCAGAATGGGTAATATTGAAGGCGCTCTTGCCAGCGGACTTGCCGTTTTCTTTTTTGCTGGTTTTGTAGCTTGCGGTTCGATGTGGTACGGCACTGCTACCACTCCAATTGAATTGTGGGGTCCAACTCGGTTTCAATGGGATCAAAACTACTTTAAAAAAGAGATCGATCGCCGCGTTCAATCCGATCTAGCTGAAGGTAAAAGCCTCTCGGAAGCTTGGTCGGCAATTCCTGAAAAACTGGCGTTTTACGACTATGTTGGCAACAGTCCGGCTAAAGGTGGTTTGTTCCGAGTTGGTCGCATGGTCGATGGAGATGGACTAGCCAAAGCTTGGCTCGGTCATGCCATTTTCAAGGATAGCGAAGGACGGGAATTAACCGTGCGCAGAATGCCGAATTTCTTTGAAACCTTCCCAGTTGTTTTAACAGACAAAGATGATGTCGTCCGCGCCGATATTCCTTTCCGTAGAGCAGAAGCCAAGTATAGTTTCGAGCAAAAAGGCGTTACGGTTAGCTTTGTGGGGGGCACGTTGGATGGTCAAACATATACAGAACCAGGCATAGTGAAGAAATTTGCCCGTCAAGCTCAACTCGGTGAAGTCTTTGATTTTGACCGCGAAACCTACAACTCCGATGGCGTATTCCGTACCAGTAACCGAGGCTTTTTTGCCTTTTTCCACTGTTGTTTTGCTTTAGTGTGGTTCTTCGGGCATATCTGGCACGGTTCTCGCACTATCTTCCGCGATGTCTTTGCTGGTATCGATCCTGGTTTGGACGAACAGGTAGAGTTTGGCGTCTTCCAAAAAGTGGGAGATCTCACCACTCGCAAGAAAGTACCTGTTGCAGCTATGGCTGGAACTGGAACTAGAGAACCTGCTGTTTAGTTGGCATTGCTGTAGAGACGTTACATGTAACGTCTCTACAAGTCATAGTCCCTCATTGGAGTTACTCATGCAACAACCAAAATATCAACCTAAAAAAACTGCCCCCGTACAGTACTTTTTCAGAAATTTCAATTCGGAAGCTGGTAAGGTTGCCCCTGGTTGGGGTACTACACCATTAATGGTTGGTTTAATGGTGTTGTTTTTCTTGTTTTTATTAATCATTTTAGAGCTTGCCAATGCTTCGCTCATGGTTCGAGGTATCCATGTAGGTTGGTAGAGCTTGAGTAAATTATCTTGCAGCGATCGCGTTAGAATTTTGAATCTGAGGTAGTCTCATGCATCACATCTATCATTTTGCCTACGGTGAAGGGCAATTCGCTTCAACTGCAACCGGAGTTTTATTCGGTTTGTTAGCAGCTTTTTTATTGTGCGTTCTTTTAATAGCATACGCATCAAGTACGTATCCAGCAGATCGCCGTTAGTATCAGTGCGATCGCCTGGTTTGAAGAATCATTACTAACATGAATCTGTAGGGTGGGCAATGCTCACCCTACTCTTAAATTTTACTAAAAAATCATTATTTACTAAGTGCGATCGCTCGTCAGCAATACTTTTGAATTTTGACTTTTAACTTTTGACTTTGACATTACAACCATTTTCATATTAGCTGGAGGCGCTACTGTTAAACCGCGACGAGTTGGTTTGACAGAACGGTTACTAGCTAACTTGAGATCGTAATTTGAAAGGATATTTGCTAATACTAATTTCATCTCAAATAAGGCAAAAGCTGCACCGATACAGCGGCGATTGCTCCCACCAAATGGTAAATACTCGTAAGGAGAAAATTGCCGTTCTAAAAAGCGTTCTGGTTTGAATTGTTTGGGTTGAGGATATATATCTTCTCGTTGATGAGTCAGATAAATTGAGATTACCACGATCGCCCCTGACTCGAGCTGATAGCCACCAATTTCCATCGGGACTTTCAGAATGCGCGGGAAAGGACTGATTGCAATTGGATAGATGCGGAGAGTTTCGCAACAAACAGCATTGAGGTATGGTAGTTTAGCGATCGCGCTCGGATCGGGATGAGCACCTAGCGAGTCAATTTCCGCTTGTAACTTTTCTTTGACTGCTGGCAGGCGATCGATCCAGTAAAATGCCCAGGCAAGTGCTGAAGCAGTCGTTTCGTGTCCGGCGAATAGCAAAGTTAATAGTTCGTCGCGCAATTCCTCATCGGTCATGGGTTGACCTGCTTCATCTCGTGCTGATAGCAGTAAAGAAAGGATATCATCTCGACTAGACGGAAGATTCTGCATCTCTACACGTCTTTGTTGAATTTCTGCAACCAGTAGGTCATCAATCTGCTGTTTCATCTGCAAAAATAGACCCCAAGGACTCCACTTTCCCCAATCTTTTTGTAGGGAAGGGAAGAACAGCACCATCGAACTTAAAGGAGAACTGACGGTTTCCAACAAAGAAGTTAGCAATTTTCGCAAGCGATCGCAACGTTCTCCTCCATCCAAACCGAAAACGGCGCTAAGGATGACGCGCATGGAGATTTCTTGTGTCGAGGCGCGGACGGTTATCGGTTGTCCTATTTGCCACTGACTGCTAACTTGTGTAGTAATATCCCAAATAGTTTGCCCGTAAGTTCGCAAGCGATCGCCGTGAAAGGGTGGCATTAATAACTTACGCTGGCGCTGGTGTTTCATTCCCTCCAGTAGAAACAGCGAGTTTGCTCCTACTAGCGGGAGTAAAATGTCGTTACCGCTGCTAGTATCAAAAAATTCTGGATTGGCAAAGACCTGCTCGATTGCCGCTGGATTGCTCAAATATACCATCGGCGGCGAGACATTTTTGGCGATCGCGAAAATATCTCCGTACTTTTTCGCCCGCGCTTCCATCACCTCAAACGGGTGTAAGATCCAATTGATAAATCTCAACCTGCGCAGCCAAAGCGAACCACTAGGACCATCAGGTAATCCTGTCATAGGGGTTATGTGGGGATTAGAGGACAACGGAGACAAGGAAATAAGGAAGAACGGAGATGTATTCTAGCTACCAGCCACTAATCACTGATAGCTATTTTATTTTAGTGTTCTTCTAGCTGTAGCGATCGCGTTGGACTAGGCGATCGCACCTCATGCAATATCTACTCCTACTACGATACACTTCTGGCAGAGAAAGTGAGTAGTGAGCAGTGAGTAGTTAGTGGCTAGTGGCTAGCTTCTGAGTTTTGTTCTAGTCACTAGTAACTGATAACTGATAACTGATAACTGATATGTTCTACCTTCCTGTTTCCATATTGCTATTTATTTTACTGTTATTAGTATTTCCTTTTATTTGGTTTGCCCTAACGCTTGATGTCGTCCAAATCGCAGTAGCAAAGTTGGGGTTTTCTGCCAATGCTGCTCTCTTCTTATTTGCAGCCATTATTATTGGTGGTACGATTAATATTCCTTTGTACAAAGTAGAATCGCAAGTTGAAGTGCTTGACAACTTTAGCGATTTGTGGGTACGCCAATTTTTTGGCATTCCCCTACCGCGCATCCGTCAAAAAACGATTGTAGCTTTGAATGTTGGCGGTGGTTTAATTCCTATTCTTGTCGCTTTATACCAATTTCGCCATGCTAGTCCGCTAGCAATTGTTTTAGTGACAGCAGTTGTAACAATTGTGAGTTATTATGCCGCTCAAGTCGTACCGGGAATTGGGATTCAGATGAATCCGTTACTGGCTCCTTTGACAGCTGCAATCGCATCTGCTTTCATTACCAGAGGAATTCACGCCGCACCCGTTGCCTTTGCTGGTGGCGTGTTGGGAACGTTGATTGGTGCAGATGTACTACACTTAAAAGAAATTCAGCGCATGACACCAGGAGTTCTCAGCATTGGTGGTGCAGGCGTATTTGATGGCATTGCCTTGTGTGGTTTATTTGCTTTGTTGCTATCCTAGTTTCTAGATTCTATTATTGCAACTATTTGCTATTCAAACTTGGGAGAAATGGAGTATCGATTCAAAATGCAGCTCGGCAACTGGTTTCATACAGAAAAAATCATTCGTAATCTAGAAGCTATTCAAAACTTTATTGTAGTCTCTTTATGTTTCGGTTTATTTTGTGTCATGATAATTCGACTAGGAGATATTTTTGTCTCCTTATTACATCCTTTAGAATTTCAACGTATAACTTCTGATATTCTTGTCATTTTAATCTTGGTAGAATTATTCCGCTTGTTAATTATCTATTTACAGCAACAGCGAATTTCAGTTGGAGTAGCAGTTGAAGTGTCAATTGTATCTGCATTGCGAGAAATAATTCTACGGGGTGTATTGGATATTCCTAAGCGTACTGGGTTTACTACTCTTAGTTCGTGCTTGGATGTCGCGCATATACGATCGCCCTATTACTCATAAATCAGGGGCGGAAATCTCAGAAAATCATTCGTTTTCAGATTAGTATTTGTAGTTGAAAATAAAGAAAAAATTTAATTTAGAACAACATTCTATCAACGCATATGGAAAAACGTTTATCAGTCTTTCGTAAATTACCGCTCAGAGCGCAGCTAGCTCTAATTAACTCAACTCGCGATAATCCAGTTTTGAGCCAAAACAAAGAGTATATTGAAAATTTAGAACGCATTCACACTGAGTGTTTCAACTTAGCAACTCCAGAACAAAAAATAGCCTATGAAAAGGCTAAAGAAAGTTTATGAAAAGTCAAAAATTTAAAGTTAAAAGTCAAAAGAATGTAATTGCAATCTTTTCATTTCTCACACACCACGCCTTGAGCGCACCACGCACCACGCACTACGTCCAATACAAAACCTTGGCTTGAGGAAAACGCTGTTGAATCTGATTCTCGAAGAATCTGCGTAGCTCCTTCATTGTGTCAGAATTATAGACGTATTTCGTGCCACCAAACTTATTGCGCTTGACGCTGCGCTTTGATTCATCCATGTCTAACTTGGTTTGAGGATACCAAGAAAGCAAAACCTCTTTGGACCCTGGGGTAAAGCGGTGAGAAATTAACTCAAAATTTAAATCGCAATCAAAATCCAGTGCTTCGCTAATCGCATCAAATAACTGCGTGTAATGCAATTCCCAGTCGTCCATATCCATAATCGGTGCAATAACTAACCCGACAGGATAGCCGCCACCACCTTGCGATCGCGGTAATGCTAACTTTCTTAAAGCCTGCAATCTCGCACCTACCGAAGCCGTACCGCCTTCAAATCGTCCCGATATCGGTGCGGCATTGACGCTGACACGACAGCGCGTATGACCGTTGTGAGGCAACTCTAATAGACTATCTACATTGTCAAATTTCGATACCCAACGCAGATATCCATCTTGGCGCGTTCCAAAGTGACGAATACATTCAGCCAAACTACCCGTAAGATGCTCGATTCCTAACGGATCTGTATAGCAACTGACTTCAAAACTAATAGCTTTACCTAGCTGTTCGTATGATGTAGTATTTGCTAAAATCTGCGGTAAATTGGCAAAGACGCGAATTACTGGTGGACCTTGCAAACTTCCAGCTAAATAGCAATATTGACAGTGTGCCGGACAGCCTTCAGCAAGATGAAACTGCCAATCGGCTGAAGGAGGAATGGGACTGAGTTTAAGAGCACTTGGCGGCGCGGTGACAACGGCGAGGGTGCGCTTGGCAATATCGTAGGTTTCGCGATCGCTTTCTCCTCTCAAACCTGTCAAACGGTTACGCGGTAATTCTTCTACAGGCAAATTGAGCGCCTGCACCCGTGCTAAAATTTGCTGAGCGTATGGTTCTTCTAAAGCTGCGGGAGTAAATATAACCCGTTCTGGCATCCACAACCGCGCCGAACGGACTTGAATTGGTGAAGATGGTTGGTTCGATTGTTTGTTTTGTGCAAGCATTACGCTTTAATAATAATTTTTCAGCGATCAAACAGGCAGTCGGGACAGGCAGTCGGGACAGGCAAGATGCCTGTCCCACAAGAAGAGAAGATATTAATTTTGGAGTAGGTAGGCTTCTAGCCTGCCCTTGTGCAGATCTATTCTTCGATCGCTCCCCTAATCCGTCGTTCTAAGCGATCGAGATCTAACTCGCCTTCATCGCGGACAATCCGGCGAATCGTCGGGTTGATATTTTGCAGATCGATGAGTAAATCTTGCAAAATCTCTTGTTGCTGGCGAGACTGGGTGATGTCGCGTGGCTCTTGGACTAAATCCCGTACGATCGAGTCTTCTGCACGCGAAGCAACAATCGGATTGACTTGTCCTTCAAGGTGTACGAATGTCCGTCGTCCTGGTCCCCGATCTTCCTCAATCGGTACAATCGATGTCACTTGGTCGGAGCGAACGTACTTACCATAACCGAGGTGTACTAGCACCGATGACTGTATTTTCATGTAGTAGATCTAAAGCTGTCTGATGTGATATATCTATTATGACAAAGGTGTAATGTGTCCGAACTGTACCTATAGAGCGGATTTTACTAGTTTTTAGTAGTGTTAGCCGCTAAGCAATATTTCTTCAGAAACTGGCAAAGCGTGTCAGAAGATAGATGTTTTCAAGTGCGTTTGGACACATCATCTTTTATAGATGTTTGCAGAAAGAGCCAGTGAGGAAAGTAGATACGATCGCGCCACGATTGACCCAAGAAATCGGTCAACAAAAATCATCTCTGGTTGAGATATTACACAAAACTGAAGAAATTGCTGATTTCTGTGCGAGCAATGCTGCGGCAATTGATGTCAATGGAGCCTTTCCCGTCCGAGAGTTTGAGTTAATTGCCCAAGTTGGCTTACTCGCAGCACCTTTGCCCCCAGAACTAGGCGGATTAGGTTTAGGGATTGACTCCAGCCTAACTTGGGAAACATTGCAACTGCTCAAATCGATCGGACGTGGCAATCTTGCTGTCGGACGGATTTATGAGGGACACGTTAACGCCCTACAACTAATCCAAACATTCGGTACGAAAGCACAAATCGAAGCATATGCTAGCGATGCCCGCGATCGCCATAAGATTTTTGGGGTGTGGAATGCCGAAGCTAGCGATGGCGTGAAAATCTTCCCAATTGAAGATGGCAAATATCAGCTGCAAGGCTCGAAAACCTTTGCTTCTGGTTCTGGCTACGTAGAACGTCCGTTTGCTAGTGGTGCTTTACCAGATGGTAGCTGGCAAATGTGCATTGTGCCGATGGAAGAGGTAGCCACAGTCAGCGATCCGGCTTGGTGGCAACCTTCGGGAATGCGGGCAACGGCAAGTTTTAAGGTAGATTTCAGTGGCGTAGAACTGGATGACGAAGCGTTCATTGGCAAGCCAGGAGACTACTACCGCCAACCTTGGCTGACAACAGGGGTGATTCGTTTTGCTGCCGTGCAGTTGGGTGCAGCAGAGGCTCTGTTTAACGAAACTCGCAAGTATCTCGATAAATTAGGCAGAACTCTCGATCCGTATCAGCAGACACGGGTAGGACAAATGGCGATCGCGATTGAAAGTGGTAATCTGTGGTTGCGCGGTGCAGCCGATTTAGTCAAAGCATACGCCCCTACTTTTGCTGGTAATGCCAATATCCCCAACGAACAGGCAGATAAGTTAGTTGCCTATGCCAATATGGTACGCACGGCGATCGAGCAGATCTGCATGGATGCAATTCAACTGTGCGAACGTTGCGTTGGAACGCGCGGTTTACTACCACCAATCCCCATGGAACGGATAATTCGAGATTTGACGTTGTATCTGCGTCAACCTGCATTTGATGCCGCGATCGCGAATGTCGGGCAGTATGCTTTGTCTGAAATTGCCCCTGCAAATTCTCTTTGGTCTTATGCGTCCGATAAATCATCCGATAAATAATTCGATAAATCAGAATAAGTCGCTGTTTAGCGATCCGGCTGTTTTACCATGCTGTAGCGTAGCTGAAATTGCTACCACATCTGCATTGGTAGTTGCACCTCACCCCGACGACGAAACTTTAGGCTGTGGTGGTGCGATCGCCCTGTTACGATCTTTAGGATGTCGGGTAAACATAATAGTCATCAGCGATGGTATAATGTCCCATCCGCGATCGCGCAAGTATCCTGCACCTAAACTGAGATCGCTACGAGAAGTTGAAACGCTCGCTGCCACAGCTACTTTAGGAATAGAGGCATCTGCAGTAGATTTTCTGAGATTGCCAGATGGCGCAGTACCTACTTCAGAATCGCCCGATTTTTCAGCAGCAGTAAAAATGTGTCGCGATCGCATTACGGCACTGACTCCCGATACTGTTTTTCTCCCTTGGCGCTTCGATCCTCACCCCGATCACCGCGCTACCTGGCAGATCGTTCATCGTGCTTTGTTAGAAATGCAAAGCTCTACGCCTCGATTAATTGAATATCCAATTTGGGATTGGGATGAAACACAAAGAGGCGACTTACCAACAAGCGATCGCATCACAGCCTGGCGGTTAGATATTAGCAATGTTGTCGAAGTGAAACAACAGGCGATCGCGGCATACCGTTCTCAGACGACTAATTTAATTGACGACGATCCAGAAGGCTTTCGTCTCACGCCGGAAATGTTGGCAAACTTTACCCGTAATTGGGAAGTGTATATAGAAAAACTATGAAACAATCCTTACCAGCGAGTTACTTTAACAACCTTTACAACGCCGATCCCGACCCGTGGAAGTTTGAAACCAGCGAATACGAAGCAAATAAATATGCTGCTACGATCGCCGCCTTACCCAGATCGCGCTATCGTTCTGCATTTGAAATTGGCTGTTCGATTGGAGTCCTAACATCAAAATTAGCCAATCGCTGCGATCGCCTGCTATCTGTAGACTTATCAGAACCAGCCTTAAGTCGTGCCATAAAACGCTGTGAATCTCAGCCACACATCCGCTTGCAATTAATGGGAGTGCCGCAAGAATATCCTGATGAAATCTTCGATCTAACGCTAGTTTCAGAAGTCGGGTATTACTGGTGTTGGGAAGACCTACGAAAAACCCAACAACTGATTCTTTCTCATCTAGAAGCAGGTGGACATTTACTCTTAGTTCACTGGACTCTCTACGCCAAAGACTATCCTTTAAGCGGCGATGAAGTGCACGAAGCATTTTTAGAATTAGTCCCCACTCAACTGCGCCATCTCAAAGCACAGAGAGAAGAACAATACCGCCTCGATTTATTTGAGAGAGTTGGTAATTAGTTAGTGGCTGGCGAGGTAGCTAATTAGAGAAAGACCCAATTAAATTTACTGCGTTATTGTAGGGAGCAAAGAGCGAGAATTCTTGACGTTCTTTCATTACCTTGCCCGATTTACTGCTGCGTATGACAAAATACGTCAATTTTCTTTACAGGAATTGGGCGATCCCTTCATACCAGAGAAGGAATGAGATCGGGGCTTGCTTGCTTCCCCATAGTGCGATCCGCCTGCAGGGACTTACGGAAAATCCTGCTTTCAGACCTATGCAGGCGGGTTTTCTCTGTGTAGTCGCGACTTACAGCCGCCCAATGCAAGATATAACTTTAGGGATTTTAGACAGTTGCCTGACTAGCTGCTACATTTCCATTAGTTGCCACGTTATTCAAACTCGAATTATTTACGTTTAGACTCTCTAAATTTGAATTATCCGAAGTTGAATTTTCCAGAATTGGCTTGCGGGTCTTGAGGTCAAATTTGTAGCCGTGAGGCAAAATGTGCAGTCTTGCGCCACACATTGCTAGCGGCTCATCTTTCAAAATTTCACCCACATTACTATATGTTGCTTCTGATTCGTCAACTATGGTGACGGAACCTTCCCCAATAACCTCAAATTGACCATCGGTGACTACCATAGCAGTATTTTCGTCAATGCCAAAACCCAGAACGGCGGGTTGCTGTGCTAGGGCAGAAATTAAGCGTCCCAGCCTTCCCCGTTGAGAAAAATGCTGATCTATCACCACTCCCGGTAAAAATGCCATACCTGGACCCAAGTCCACTGTATCCATGCGGGGATGAGTTCCTCCGTCTCCTTCAACAATCATCACATCTGGCATCACTGCCGCACCAGCACTTGTACCTCCTACAGCAACTCCTTCCCCAAAACGCTTGTGAATGAGTCCATCTATTTCTGTATCTTTGAGGATATCGGTGATGCGAGCTTGATCGCCACCAGTAAAAAAGATTCCCGTGGCTTTTTCTATTGCCTCTAAAGCAGTAGAGGATCTAGCATCTTCACGGGTTTCAGTGTCAACTATACGGACATCTTCCGCACCTAGACGCTCAAATACTCTAATATAGTTTTCTCCTACAT
>ERZ1066119.1435-NODE-1435-length-12610-cov-8.046914_pt1 | contig 12610 bp, 12 predicted proteins | sample MGYA00382766_ERZ1066119 | MGnify/ENA primary metagenome ERZ1066119 (study PRJEB33369, sample SAMEA5778349) | biofilm metagenome | biome: Industrial cooling water; feature: Water cooling tower basin; material: Biofilm | place: United Arab Emirates | collected...
AGTCAGGAGCAGTTTTTCTCCCTCAGCTGGGCGACTCTCTCTTTCCCCCACACCCTACACCCTTTCTTCACGCACCACGCACCACGCACCACTTTTTACAAATGACCAATGGCAAATTATCAGAAAGCAATTAGCGATTAACGATTAGCGATTAACGTTTTTTTGCTTCTTGCCTTCGTCACTACATTTCTGGAAAAAAATTGAGTTTAAAAATCTACCAATAGAAAGAAATTTTGTCGAAGAGAAATGTATTAAAAATTACAATTATTTCAGGCGATCGCAATAGAGTTACTACTTAATTTTACGAGCAAGCATTTTTACGCATTAATCCGACCGTTGAACAAAAAATTATTAATTTGATTGAATTAAATTATTTTTTAAACTATATTTAATCTAGCGATAATCTAAAGTTGAAATTGAGTAACTGAATAAATGACCCAAGTTATTGGTAGTTGGGAAGGGGTAAGTCATCAGCCACAGGCTACTGGCTTACTACTGGTGCATGTCACTCCAGGTCGGGTGAGGCTCCGCGCTACTGGTAATGAATCCAGATCGGTAATAGCAACCTGCGCTCAATTGCTACGACAGCAAGCAGGGATTGAGGAAGTCTTAACCAATCACAAAACAGGCAGTATTGTTGTTAGCTTTGACGAGAAAAAATTGCCATTGCCGCAAGTTTTAGCAGCGATCGCGCAGGCTAGTGGCTTACAGGTACAATTGCCAGTAGCAGAAACGCGAAAAGATCCTTTTGCAGCTTGGAAGTCGAGAGAATTTTGGCAACAGCAAGGCATAGATTTAATTCCTCTCATTGCCGGTTTAACAGTTACGGGAACGCTAGGTATTAGCGGCTTCGCAACAATTCCCGTATATATAGTTGCTGCCGAAGCCACGCGATTCGCGATCGATTTTGCCAAAAATGAGATGGGAGATAAGGAGGAAGTCAAAAGTCAAAAGCTTGCCTTCGAGCCCTTCGCTTCGCTCAAGGGTAAACTCCGCGAAGGGTTAAAAGCTTGCCCTCAAGTGAAGCGAAGGGTCAAAAACGACTCTCGACTACGCGGTGCGAACAGCGAGGAAACCTCGCCCTCCACCCGCTTCCCGACTCCCGACTACGCGGCTTTGATGCGGAGGGAACCTCGCCTGGAGCCCGCTTCCCGACTCCCGACTCCCCAAAATTACAAAATCCTTCACTCCATCCCAGGCAGGATCAGAATACACGTTCCTCGGTTGGCAAAGGACGAGGTTTACGTTCAGCAAGTGGAGCGATCGCTTCGTGCAGACGAGCGAGTGACGAAATTTCGGTTCAACCGCGATGCTGCCTCTTTAACAATTACCTACACACCGAAAGATGTGCCAGTCTCTCACTGGATGGAGCTATTGCAATTAGCAGAGCAGACGAGGAGATCGGGACGACAAGGGGGACAAGGAAGCGAAGGAGCAGAGGAGCAGGGGAGCAGAGGAGTAATCCCAAATCCCAAATTCCAAATCCCAAATTCCCCGACTCCCGACTTATCTCCACTCCCAACTTCCCAGACTAAGGAGGAGAGCGAAGACAACCTCCCTTTCGAGGCGATCGCAATTCTGCCACAGCCGAGCGAAATGGAAGCAGCAGGATTGTGGAATCAGCTCAAACCTCCCGCACTATCAATGTCTCTGGAGTTTATGGTACGCTTTCCCCTCCACACGCTGGCAAAGTAGACTACAGCATTACTCATGCACTTCCAGGCAAGGTGGGTTTTTGCATTCCTCGTATGACTGCCGATTTGCAATACGTCCGCTGCTTGCAAAATTTGTTGCATCAAGAATCTAGAGCAATCGCCCAGCAGATCGATCTAACTGCGGGTTCAATTGTCATCACCTACAAACAAGGAAGCATGACAGATCCAGAAATGCGATCGCATTTAGCAATTTTGATTCAAGCTGCTGCCAGAGTCAGTTATCAGTGACCGGCGATTGGCGATCGGTAAGTAGTTATTACAACCATCAACCAAATACCAACCACCAACTACCAATAACTAGAAAACATGACACAAACATCAGTACCGCTTCAGCCTCCTCCGAGCCGAATTTCTTTGGCGACTGTGCCGGAGAAACAGAAAAAATTGACTCTGACCGATCGCCACCAACTAACTAGCGATCGCCTGCCCTTGGTCTCTTATACTGTAGTTCATGTTTTAGCCGAGCGAGTGCGGTTGCGCGTGCCGAGATTGCGCTATGACGATGGTTACGCTCGTCGGCTTCAGTTTTTACTTAATGCCGATACTCTCATTACTAGTAGCAGAATTAATCGCTCGGCAGCATCGTTAATTGTCACTTTTAAAACCAGCGCGATCGCCACAGCTAAAATGCATTCGCGCTTGGTGAGTCTAATTCAAGCCGCTAGCAACGCCGTCACTCTCCATCCCCAGCAAGGACAGGCTGACATAGAGGAATCTGATTCGACTTCGACTTGGCAATTCGCCGCCCTAGCAACCATATTTGCATTTATGGGAGGACCGATAGGTTTACCGATTCCGCCTTTAATTGTTGCCGGTAGCATTGCGGCTGCTACCTTACCCGTAGCCAAACGAGCGCTAGCTGGAGTGACTCAAGAACGCAAACTCAATATCGATTTTCTCGATTTTATGGCGATCGCCATTACTACCTTACAAGGGCAATTTCTCACTCCAGCCTTAATGTTAGGTCTAATCGAGCTTGGCGAACAAATACGCAATCGCACAGCACGCTCCAACGAACTGCAAACGCTCGACTTACTCAGTTGCCTCGGACAATTTGTCTGGGTAGAACGCCACGGCAAGAAACAGCAAATTCCGATTCACGACGTGCAAAAAGGCGATACCGTCATCGTCTATCCAGGCGAACAAGTCCCCATCGATGGCACGATTTTACGTGGAAAAGCCTTACTCGACGAGCAGAAACTGACGGGTGAATCTATGCCAGTCCTGAAGCGTCAAGGACAACCCGTATACGCCTCCACCCTGGTACGTGAAGGAAGGATTTACATCCGAGCCGAACGAGTTGGTTCCGATACCCGCGCCGGACAGAGCATTAAGTTAATTCAAGAAGCTCCCATCCACGATACCAGGATGGAGAATTACGCCGCCAAAATTGCCGAGCAAGCTGTTATGCCCACATTACTTTTAGGTGGGATAGTCTTTGCTGCAACTCGCAATCCTGCCAGGGTAGCCAGTATCCTTACCCTCGATTTATGTACCGGAATTCGGGTTTCTATTCCTACCACAGTCCTAGCCGCTCTCACCTATGCGGCAAAACGAGGCATTTTGATTCGTAGCGGACGCGCTCTAGAGTTATTAGCAGAAATTGATACAGTGGTGTTCGATAAGACCGGAACCTTGACGCAAGGACAAGTCGCGATCTCTAGCGTCGGTAGCTTAGATCCCACCACCTCGAACGTGCGGGTATTGCAACTCGCCGCCGCCGCCGAACAGCGTCTGACCCATCCCGTTGCCGCAGCGATCGTCCGTCACGCCCAAGAGCAACATGTAGAAATTCCCGCTAGAGACAAATGGACTTACCAACTCGGTCTGGGTGTAAAAGCCGAAATCGATGGCGAGACAGTCCTGGTTGGTAGTCGCCGTTTCTTACAGCAAGCAGGAATTAGCCTAGAACTAGAGGAGAACGCACAAGTCAGAAGTAGAACAGAACTCACGACTCACTCTGAGATCTACATCGCCAGTAAAGGTATTCTGCGCGGTGTGATACAATATAAAGATCTGCCTCGTCCAGAAAGCCGAGACGCGATCGCCACCTTATCGACGGTGGAAGGGGTGGAAGTGCATATGCTAACTGGAGATAACTGGCATACTGCCAGAGCTGTAGCTGCCGAACTCGGGATCGCACCATCTAATACTCATGCGGAAGCTTTTCCAGAGCAGAAAGCAACCGTCATTCGCCAATTGCACGAACGGGGCAAGACGGTGGCTTTCGTAGGCGATGGCTTAAATGATTCTCCTGCTTTAGCATACGCAGACGTTTCCGTATCCTTTGCCAATGGCTCGGAAATTGCCCGCGAGACAGCCGATGTGGTCCTGATGCAAGATAATCTCCAAGGGTTGCTAGAGGCGATCGCGATCGCTCGTCAAGCAAAGCAGCTGATCGAGCAAAATACTAACATTATTGTTGCGCCCAACCTAGCAGCAATGGCTTTAGCTGTCCTTTGCGGCATCAGTCCGCTAGCCGCCACAATGGTGAATAACGGCTCGACCGTAGTAGCTGGAGTTAATGGCTTGCGTCCCATGCTTAAGCAGGAAGTAGGTAAGACAAGAGGTAAGAGGTGACTGATAACTGGTGACTGGTCACTGGTCATTGATAACTGCTCCCTGCTTCCCATTTTCAGAGTTGTCAACCAAATAGAGGTAACAGATTATGGCTCCTAAAATCTCAGATTTTGTTGAAGAAGCTGGCGCACCTGGAATTATTGCCGGTATTGGTGCAGTTTTACTCGCACCCGTTTTGATTCCAGTAGTTGCTGGTGTCGGCAAACCTTTTGTCAAGTCAGCAATTAAAGGCGGTCTCGTTGCTTACGAAAAGGCTAAAGGAGCTTTAGCCGAAGTAGGCGAAACTTGGGAAGACATGATAGCAGAAGCCAGAGCAGAATTGGCGGAAGAACAACAAAAGCCAGCGTTGGAAGTAGCTGCTGAGGATATTCCCAACAACAGCGAACCACAAGGATAAATTCTGAAATTCTATAGAATAGAGACGTTTTATGGAACGTCTCTACATCACTACCATAGAGGAGGGTAGTGTGCTAGGAAATGGTTATATGTATTGTCACAACGTGCCCAGTACGCTCCGCACAAAAGCAACAAAAGCTCCATCAACGCCAACATCAGTGCAAGTTGTGAGTTCCACTCCAGGGCGGTTGCGGTTGCGGCTAGCCCCTACGCAGCGTCAATCGGCAAACATGGAACGAATCTGCAAAGCACTTCAAGCTCATTCTCAAGTCGAGCGCCTCAAAACAAATATTCACCACGGTAGTATTACTATTAGCCATACTGCCCTAGGGAGTGATTTAGAAAATATCTACGCCGTTCTTAAGGATTTGGGAGTAGTTTTTGCTGAGACTACGACTCTGACAGGCGATCGATCTATTGCCGCAGCAGGTGTGGCAAATGCTGCTTTAGATTTAAACCAGCGCGTGGCGAGGGCATCAAATGGTGCGATCGATTTGCGGTTTCTATTTCCTCTGGGATTAGGTTTGCTGTCAATCCGCCAGTTGGCAATCAAAGGGCTACAGTTAGAAATTATTCCCTGGTACGTTTTAGCTTGGTATGCCTTTGACAGCTTCATCAAATTACACGGTACTGACCAACTCCAAACAGAGGATGGGGAGAAGTCGTAAGTCAGAATTCGGAATTTGGGGAAGAGAGCTGAGGAAGCTGAGGGGCAGAGCCAGCAACTAAACCCTACACCCTATGACTGGTCACTGATAACTCACTGATAACTAGTCACTGATAACTGGTCACCACTCTTGCAAGAGAGTATAGTCGTGCCCCACTGCTTCCTGATTAAGCTAAACTTAAGAATTTAAACAAATACAAAAACCTGATATAGTTTGAGTCTGAAACTTAACAAGGGTCTGAAAATAGCTTAAATGCCCTGAAATTAACAAAATAATGGAATTTCTTACAATCCTTCTGTCTGGCATACTTGGCTTAGTGACTCCAGCAGGGTTAGTTGTAGATCGAACGGCGGAAAATGCTATTCGTTCTCATTTACAGCAAGCAGAGCGGCTAGAAGTGCGAGTAGACAATGCACCTAGTTACCAACTCATACAAGGTAAGGTAGCAAGAGTGCGCTTGGCTGGGCGAGGCTTGAGACTAAAACAGCAGAACGTCCGCATTGCTGCGGTAGAACTAGAAACCGATTCGATTGATGTCGATCCGCGCAGTCTAGGCAAGCAAAAGCTCAAATTACGGCGATCGCTCCATGCAGGAGTGCATCTCTTGTTAGAGCAATCAGATCTCAACCAAGCCTTACCCGCCTTGATTGCACAAATACAGGAATTTGTCATTCCAGAATTGGGGGGCGATCGCTCTGAGTCTAGCTCTAACTATAAGTTTGTCAATCCACGACTAGAACTATTAGCCAACAATCGCCTCCGCTTTCAAGTCCAACTAGCTGCAGAGGGTGATGACGAACCGTTGTCAATCGCAGCTGAGTCAGGATTGGCAGTGAAAGGGGGACGACAAATTCAACTGATTAAACCAACAGTTACGGTCGATCGGGAAGCAGTCGCTCAGAATATCGTAGACGAAATCGCCACTAATCTCAGTCAAGAACTCGATTTCCGTCGCCTGGAAGTGTACGGACTGCAAGTGAGAATCTTACAATTGAAGGTAGCAGCTCAAAAATTAGATCTCGTTACTTTTGTGCGCGTCGATCCGTCTTCCTCTTTGTTGCAGAATCCTTCATTGCAGAATTCTAAGTTATAGACTCAGCTAATATATAATTTGCTAATTTGCCTCCTCATCTCACCGATCTCGCGTCCACCCAAGGAGAACTATCCCTATGGTTAAACAACAACAAAATCGCCGAATTCCAGTTAGCGGCTTAGTTGCAGGAATTGCGGCAGTAGCAGTTACAGCAGGAGGCGGCGCAGCTTGGTGGCACTGGCAATCGAACCAAAAACAAACTCAACAAATTGCCCCACCCATTAGCGGAATACAAGAAGCGCCAAAGCCACAAACTCCACCAGTCGCGCAACAACAGGTAGAAGTCTTTTGGCTCAAGGGAAGTGGAGTACGACAGCAGCTAGTTGCGACGACAGCTACCACAACTGCTGACATTAAAAAACAGCCTGCGGCTGCTCTGAAAACTGCTTTTAGTGACTTACTCTCCGGTCCAAAAGATGGATCTGTCAGTACTACCATTCCGCAAGGGACAAAACTGCGAGATCTAAAAGTGGAGAAAGATGGAATTCACGTCAATTTATCAGAAGATTTCATCACTGGCGGCGGTAGTACAGCTATGACAGGGCGAGTGGCACAGGTAATTTACACAGCTACAAGTCTCGATCCAAGCGCACGAGTTTGGATTGAGGTGGAAGGAGAACCACTTGAGGTTTTGGGCGGCGAAGGCTTAGAGCTAGAGCAACCGCTGACGCGCCAAAGTCTTGGAGAAAACTTTACACTTTAGCCCGCTAAATTTGTTAAGAATAATTAAATTAGCAGCGATCGAGCGATCGCTGGCGGCGAGTTGCTGTACAGCTAAACTTTCTACCGTTTGCCATTTAGCACCCGAAATTGGCGGGCTTGATGTTCTACTCGGGTAGCAAGTCGATGACAGACGAGATTCCATAATTGGAAGATCATGTCGTCCTCAACGCGGTAGTAGGCGGAAGTGCCTTCACTGCGGCGACTGAGAATACCTGCCTGCCACATGATTTTTAAATGTTTGGACACGTTGGCTTGGCTAGTTTGAGTTGCATCCACCAACTCTTGGACGCACTTTTCACCATCGCGTAACAGGCTGAGCAGCCGTAGGCGCATTGGTTCGCTTAACAAGCTGAAGTATTCGGCAACTTGTTGCATGACCTCTGGAGGTACAGGCTTGGTTAATTTCATCACAACTGACCCATAGAAAGATGTCGCAAGAAGATGTCGCAAGATAGTTGGCAGTGATGCCAAATAGCTAACTGGTAATTAAAGCTAGTTAAGCATTAATCGGGGTTAATTCGCATCAGTGGCTGTCCGTATTCTACTGGTTCGCCGTTTTGTACCAAAATTTCCATCACTTGTCCAGATACTTCGGCTTCAATTTCGTTCATCAGCTTCATAGCCTCAATAATACAGACAGTTTGACCGGATCTAACGCGATCGCCAACTTCTACAAATGGCGGTTCGCCTGGGGCAGGGGCGCGATAAAAAGTTCCTACCATAGGAGAGGGAATTTCCGCAAATTTTTGTTCTATTGGCTGCGACACAGCCGTCGAAACTGAGGTGGAATTGATGGCAGTAGAATCAACTCGGCGCGAAACTGAATCCGCAGGCATTCTAGCAACATCTAAGTTTAATTCCGCTGCAGCTAGGTTGCTGCTTTCTCCTGACAAAGCGGACGCAGGTGCAGTACTTCGACTACCCGTACCCTTGCGTACTGTCAGTTCAAACTCTTGAGTTTTTAGAGTCAGTTCCTCAATTTCAGTGCGATCGAACGCCAACAACAGCTGACGTATTTCATTTAAATCCAGTGACACGGCAAATCCCTCTTCAATGTCATTTGTCATCAGTCATCAGTCATTTGTTGTCATTCCACACATGACAAATGACAAATGACAAATGACTCATAAAAGCAATCATTCTCCCCGACCGAGATAAGTATCGTTACGGGTATCGATCCGAATGCGTTCCCCTTGAGCAATAAATAAAGGAACCATCACAGTAGCACCAGTCTCGACCACAGCAGGCTTAGTACCACCCGTAGCCGTGTCACCGCGCACGCCAGGATCGGTTTGAACGACTTCTAGTACGACGGAATTAGGCAATTCCACTTCTAACACTTGTTCGTCCCAGCGGACGACATTCACTTCCATGCCATCTTTAAGATACTTGACGCGATCGCCAATTTGTGCAGCCGTCAATCGCGCTTCCTCGTAAGTTTCCATATCCATAAAGACGTAATCATCCCCGTCTTTATATGTGTGCTGCATCGTACTCTTTTCCAGAGTGGCTTGGGGAACTGTTTCACCAGCACGGAAAGTTCGTTCCACTACGCTACCAGACTGGACGTTTTTTAACTTTGTCCGCACAAAAGCCGAGCCTTTCCCTGGCTTTACATGAAGGAATTCTACCACCCGCCAAACGGATCCATCTAGGACAATACTTACGCCTGGTCGAAAGTCATTACTAGAAATCATGGAACAAAAGACTCACTCATCGTGCAGGACAATCGGCAATCTATTTTACCTTAGAGCGTGGTGCGTGGTGCGTGGGGTGTTGCGGGCGGTGGCGGGGGCGTCTTCCGCGATCGAGCCGCGTCGTGGTGCGTGGAGAAAAGAGAGCAGAGGAAGCGATCGGGAGCTGAGGGGGAAAAATCACGCATCACTCTCTGCTGGTCGCCGGTCACCGGTTGCTGGTCGCCGGTCACCACGCACCACTCTCTATGGCAAAATGACGATCGGGTCTCATAAGTTATACGCGAAGTTAGGCGCAAATATCGCGTTGCGCGTATCTGCATCCTGGCATCGCGCTGCGGCAATGGAAAGCAAAAATTCCTCGCGGCATACCCCTTACAAGAGCTAGATCATGACAAAATTTTGCCACCACTGGCTAAAAAATATTCCGATCGCCATAATGCTGATTGCGTTCTGGTGGAGCCTGAGTGCAGCAGCCTGGACTCCTACCTCCTACGCAGCACTACCAGCAGGAAATGCCATCACTGATGGTAAAGCTTTGTTGCGTTACGCGCTGCCAATTGACAACCAACCCGTCAGGCAACTGCAATCAAGTTTAGAAGATATTGCCAATCAACTGCGAGCTAACCGCCGCTGGGGCGCGATCGCTAACGACCTCAAAAGCGCTTCTAGGGCAATTTCCAATCCTGAAAAAATTCTGAGTAGCGTTCCCGTAGAACGCCAGCCTCAGGCAGAACAAATAATTGCTCAAATTAAAGATGGCATTCCCAAACTTCAAGAAGCAACAGATAAGAAAGATAAGGAAAATATCTGGATCGAACGCGCTAACGTGCTCAATTTAGTTAGCGACTTAGAAGAGTTGATGGTCAAAGAATTTCCCTATGAAGTTCCTTCTCAGTACTCTAACTTACCTCAACTCAAAGGGCGGGCAACAATCGCCATCACAACTAATAAAGGTGACATTACCTTAGTTGTAGATGGCTACAGTGCCCCCGTCACCGCAGGTAATTTCGTCGATTTAGTTCAACGGGGCTTCTACAACGGCTTAGAATTTATCCGCGCCGAAGATTCCTACGTTTTGCAAACAGGCGATCCCCCAGGCAAAGACCAAGGGTTTATCGATCCCAACACAGGTAAATATCGCGCCATTCCTTTAGAAATTCTGGTCAAAGGCGATCCGGAACCTACGTACGGCGTAACATTAGAGCAAGCTGGTCGTTACACCGACGAACCAGTACTGCCCTTTTCTGCCTACGGTGCAGTTGCAATGGCAAGACCGGAATTTGAACCCGATGGCGGTTCTTCTCAATTCTTCTTCTTTTTGTTTGAGCCAGAACTAACTCCGGCTGGACGTAACTTACTAGACGGACGCTACTCTGTATTTGGTTATGTTACCGAGGGGAAAGAAGTTCTAGAAAAGCTGAAAGCAGGTGACAAAATCGAATCAGCTAAAGTCATCCAGGGTGGAGACAAATTAGTTCAACCCCAAGTAGCATAACTAGGGAGTAGAGATAAGTAGGGGCGGGTTTAACAAATATGCCTAATGACAAACAAAAAATTCAGCGAAACCCGCCCATAGAGGAGCTAGGAGAAGAGAGAGCTGAGGGAACTCAAGGGGCTGAGAGAAAAAAACTACGCACCACGCACCACGCACCACTCTCTTTTCCGACTCCCGGCTCCCGACTCCCGACTGCCCACCAAAACTTATCAACCCAAATCGAAGCAATTCTCTACCTAAAAGGAAAACCACTGTCAGTAGCAGAAATTGCCGAATACGCGCAGTGCGATCGCCCTACGGCTGAAGAAGGACTGATCGAACTGATTGAAGACTACGCCCGTCGCGATAGTGCTCTCGAAGTCATAGAGACTCCTACAGGTTACAGCCTGCAACTGCGCTCTGGTTTTCAAGACTTGTTACACAGGCTAATTCCTCTCGAACTGGGAGTGGGAGCTTTACGCACGTTAGCAGCAATTGCCCTTCACAGCCCAATTGCTCAAAATCAACTCGTCGAGCTACGTGGCTCCAGTGCATACCAACACGTTCAAGAATTGGTAGAACAGGGATTCGTCCGCAAACGTCGTCAGTCCGATTCCCGCTCCTCCCTGCTCCAATTAACCGAAAAATTTCACCAATACTTCCAAGTCGAACAGCTACCCCAACTTCTCGGGCAAGGACATCATCGGGCTAAGTATCAGCAACTAGAACTGGGCGACGAGCTAGAAGATAGCTGAAGGCAGGGTGAGAAAGTCATCCAGTGGAGAAAGTGGGCAGTAAGGCAAAGATGTCTTTCCTCTGGCTTTTTCAGCTAAACTAGCGAAATTTTTAAACGGTTACAGCAATTTGTCTATTTGTGTCGGCTTTTTACTACCTTGCGCTAGTTTGAGGGCACAAACTCTCTATTCGATCCTCAAATCATCTGATACAATTTATTTAATAGAATCGGTAAAAAAAATTAATATTCTAGCCCGCAAGGTTCGCCTGCAACAGTTCTGACTCTAGCTGAGAAAAAATCAGAAACCAAGCATCAAATCTAGAAGTTGGGACTGATTGACTCGCCAAAAAATGGTTTTAGCTCTCACCCAGCCAGGAAAAATCGACCGAGCGGTAAAGCAAGACGCATTTCCAGCGCAGGTCAAGAAAAGGAGTTGCCATAGCGTGAGAGCTACAATAACTGAATATTAGCGCTTAGTTATTAGCTATTAGTATAGAAAAATCCTCAAGCCCTATAGATTCGGCATCACAGCTACACAACCCTGCTTATGACCTTTAATCCTGACTTTTTGAGCGATCGTGAAGAAACGCAAGCTAACTCGTTGTTGAAATATCTCCAACAGCAATCGCCGGAAATTTTAGCCCGCGTTGCTAAGTCTGTCAGCCCAGACATTCAACAAATTATCTCGCAAAACGTCCAAGGGCTGGTAGGAATGTTACCTTCAGAGCAATTTAACGTTAAAATCGTCACAGATCGCGAGAATCTAGCAGGTATTTTAGCCTCAGCCATGATGACAGGTTATTTTCTGCGGCAAATGGAACAAAGAATGCAGCTAGAAAATTTAGCTGATGCCGCTACCTCGCCTCAAGAGTCTAATGGTGGAGAGTAAGCGCTACAAGCTTAACTAATTTCGTCTGCGGGAAAAGCGCCTGGTTTGACATTAAAAGTCTGAACTATACCCTGGCGATTGACTTCTAGTGTTAAAGTTGTTCCCAAGGTAGTTGATTCTACCTGTTCTTGGACTTGCAGCGATTTAGCCATTGTCCTGCCGTTGATTTTTTGAATCACGTCTCCCGCCCGTAGTCCAGCTTGAGCCGAAGGAGACTTATCGATCACGCGCACGATCAATACGCCGGAATCGAGTGCGATCTTTAAGTCAGTTTCCTGAGCGATTTCGGTTTTAGATGCGGGGGTTAAATCGATCATTTGAATGCCCAAAAAAGGATGAACGATACGTCCTTTGCTAAATAACTGATTGGCAACGCGGGCAGCAGTTTCAATTGGAATGGCAAAACCGAGTCCCTGGGCATCGGTACGAATTGCCGTGTTTACACCCACGATCTCCCCTTCAGTGTTTAACAAAGGTCCGCCAGAATTACCAGGATTGATTGCCGCATCAGTTTGAATAAATGTAACGCGCTTATCCGGTACGCCAACTTGGGCGCTAGTACGGTCGGTAGCGCTGATGATTCCAATCGTGACAGTATTATCTAAACCTAAAGGATTGCCGATCGCGATCGCCCACTGC
>ERZ1066119.1439-NODE-1439-length-12585-cov-7.393136_pt1 | contig 12585 bp, 7 predicted proteins | sample MGYA00382766_ERZ1066119 | MGnify/ENA primary metagenome ERZ1066119 (study PRJEB33369, sample SAMEA5778349) | biofilm metagenome | biome: Industrial cooling water; feature: Water cooling tower basin; material: Biofilm | place: United Arab Emirates | collected...
ATTGCGAATTGTGTAACGCTTCGCTTCGCCTTCGGCTGACGCGCAGTGTAGCGTCAGCGTTTATTGTGAATTGTGAATTGGTCTTGTCTCCCCCTCTTGTCTTCATTAGAGGCAAAAATACCCTAAATGTTGCCCCATGTCCCGTACCTAAACTCTCTGCCTCGATTGTACCGCCGTGTAATTCCACCAAGTGACGGGCGATCGCTAAACCCAATCCTAACCCCTTCTGCATTCTCGTACTCGTACGATTAGCTTGACGAAAGCGGTCGAAAACACATGGTAGAAACTCGCGCTCGATCCCTATACCCGTATCTGTGACTTGGATTTGGGCAAAGTTGGTAATTGGTAATTGGTAATTGGTAGTAGACGCTGGCGCTACACTGCGTGAAGGTAGTTGGTCTTGGGCAACATTTTTGACTTTTAACTTTTGACTTTTGACTTTTTCCAGCCGCACTTCCACTGTTCCGCCTTCAGGCGTGAACTTGATGGCATTTGAAAGTAGATTCCACACCACCTGTTGCAAACGATTTGGATCTCCCCACATCAACAGTGGTGAGTGGTGCGTGGTGAGTGGTGCGTGACTTAATTGTGAATTGTCAATTGTGAATTGTGAATTGGTAGCTGCTCCCTCAACTCTCTTCGCCGACTCCCGACTCCCGACTCCCCCCGACAAGTCCTGCACGAATTCCAATTCTATTTTTTTAGCATCAGCTGCTGGCTGCACGGCTCCCATAGCTGCTGTAACGACTGAAGCCAGTTCGACAGTATCCCAATTGAGCGAAAGATCGCCTCGCACAATACGGGAAACATCGAGCAGATCGTCAATTAGTTGCATCTGCAAATGGGCGTTGCGTGCGATTGTTCCAACTGCAAGAGCAGCCCTAGACTCGTCTAGCTTTCCTGCTTCTAGCATCTCAGCCCAACCAACAATTGCTGTCATCGGGGTGCGGAGTTCGTGAGAAACTATTGCTAAAAACTCGTCCTTTGAGCGGTTGGCTGTTTCTGCTAACTCTCGTGCTGCTTGTTCGCGTAATAGTAATTGCTCGCGTTCTTCTTCAATCTGTTTACGCTCGGTCAAATCCTGCAAAATTTTGGTAAAGCCGAGCAGATTGCCACTGCGATCGCGTAAGGGAGTGACAACGCTATTCGCCCAAAATCGCGTACCATTTTTACGGACGTGCCAGCGATCGTCTCCAGACAAATTGTTGGCTGTTGCTATCTTCAGTTCTTGCTGGGGGAAGCCACGCTCAATTGCTTCAGGTGGAAACAGACACTCCCAAGATTGACCGACGATCTCTTCTTCCCGATAGCCAAAAATCCGCTTTGCCCCAACGTTCCAATTGATAATGTAACCATTTGGATCTAGCATGAAAATGGCGTAGTCATGCACTCTTTCCACCATCAAGCGGTAACGCTCTTCGCTTTGGTGTAGCCTTTCCTGATTTTGCTGCAAAAGTGCGCGATCGCGCTGGGCTTGCCGTTGAGCAGAGCGTAACATGGCATTGAGCGTGACGATAAGTAGTGCCACTGCTACAAAGTAGCCTATTCTCATCAGGCTGTGCTGATTTGGAGCTAGAGTATAAATCGGTGGTAGAAAGAAGTATTCGCTAGCTAAAGCATTCAAGGCAATTGACAATAGTGCTGGTCCTATACCCCCATACCAGGAACTAATCGCTACAGCTGAGAGAAAAAATGGGTAAATAGTTGGCTGAAGCTGCCACCAGAACTGTTGTGTTAGTAGCAGTGCTACTACAGTGGTTAGTATGGAAATGCCATAACGCTGTAGTTGGGAGCGTTTCAAGTTCAGCTTCTCCTGCTGTTTTTGCCTGTCTGCCCGTGCTGAAGTAGAGAAGTTACATGTAACGTCTCTACACTGGTCGCTGGTTGCTGGTCGCTGATTCAATCTTCTTTCTACCCAAGTTTTCCACTTTTATACCCTAGCTTTAGACGTAGACAACCAAAGAAAAGTCAAAAGTCAAAAGTCAAAAGTCAAAACTATGATTCTGAACAGGATTTTCTGTATGGAAACCCACAAACTATAGGCAAAATAAAAATACTTTAGTACAAAAACATACGCGATCTTTTGTACTAAATACTGTAAGTTTTGACTTTTCAACACTAGCAACGATAGTAACAATGAGCAATTGAGTTTCAATTTTGACTACAACTTTAGTTCGATCGCTCAGCCAACTTCAAATTGCAAAACACATAATTGTTCCCGACTCCCCATCATTCAGGAAAGCCATCCAATGTCTAAACAACTAATTTATCTGACATTGCCTGCGATCGCCGAAGTTATTGAAGATGTTTTAGCTACAGATCCATATCATTTCTATCAAAATTTTTTTGTCATTCCTGAATTACAGCAAAAGCTGATTGCAGATGTTCTCAGACAAATTCGCGATCGCTACACAGTTTTGATTGACGATACTCAACCCTTATTCAACTACTCCACAACTTCTCTGTCCTCACAACAGTGGCTAGATATGAAAGAGATCGTTCAACAGAGTATTTATCATCTTCTTCAAAAAAACCGTTGTAATTGGGAACAACACTTGGGTGGTAAGTGAAGCTATGCCAAAGGCGATTGCACAAATATTACAACTGAATTGCTTGAGAAAAATGGTGAAAAACTCAATCGTTATTAAGTTGTTTCACATTTAGTTTGCATACAGGCAACAGCCAAAAGCCTAACTAGAACTACATTTTCTCTTTTTGATTTTTGACTTTTAACTTTTGACTTCCTTGCTTATCTTTTCTGGTCGTATATTACTACCATCTTTAGTAGGAGATTGAGATAATGACAACTGAGACTGAAATTGTCAGTTACATTCCTCCACAACTTTATCAACGTGTAGAGCAGTTTAAACAGCAGCAGAGTTTAAACTCTATTGCTGAGGCGATAAATCTCATCTTAGAAGATTACTTTGGATTAGATTCTTGTCAAACTACCACGAGCGAACCCCTCACGAAAATGGTGGAAGACTTAAGAGATGAAGTCAGCGATTTGAAAAGTCAGGTTTCACAAATACAGCAAAATTCAAAGTGCGATGCAAGAGTCCAATCTACGAATAGTCAAGGCGATCTATTGGATAGATCGCAATTGGCTGAGCGACTAGGAGTTGACCAGACGGCGATCGTACAACACGAAACCGATGGTAAGGAGTTTGTGGAATGGTCGAAAAGCAAAGATCCAGAGCAAATTTCTTGGAGATATGCAGGAGCGAATCTGTTTGGGCGAGTTTGAAATTAGTGTCTGTGAATTCTCCACTAGTTTTCCACTATTGGGGCTTATCTTCAAGATGTTGGTTCCGATCGGCATCAAAAGGAGATTCTCACGATTGACAGTTACCACACTGAAAAAAGTATAACGTTCCGCTCCAGTCCCATCCAGATATAAAGATGACAAACTCCCCTCGTCGCCCACCGGAAGCAAATTCTCGTTGGCGTTTGTGGCTGTTGATATTAAGCCGCAGCAGTATTGCTGTAGGAGCCTTTTTACTCGTAGCAATTGCAGGAGGCGTGTCGTGGAGTTGGATCTTTATCAACCAAAGGTTAGTACCGCTAGTTGAAAGGAATTTAGAGCAGATCCTGGGAAGACCTGTAGATATAGGGGTAGTAGAAAGGTTTTCGCTCAACAGCTTGCGATTTAGTTCGGCAGCACTCCCAGCAACTTCTAGCGATCCCGACCGATTAGTAGCAGAAGCGGTAGAAGTCCAGTTCGATCCTTTGCCGCTCCTATTTAACCGCAGGCTGGAATTAGATGTGACGTTGGTTCAGCCGGATGTATATGTCAAACAGGCGAAAAATGGGCAGTGGGTTTCAACCCAAATTCAAACTCCCGAAGGCGGAGCTGGTTTCATTCAAACCGAGCTAGAGACGATTCGAGTACGAGATGCCGATCTTGTCTTAGTACCAAATCCAGCCCCAGGTAGACCTAAAGGTGCAGTGGCGATCGCAGATGTGAGCGGAGTCGCCCGCTTTTTAGACCAAAATCAACGCATTCAGTTCGAGCTAACTGGACAACTGAAAACAGGGGGCAAACTTGCACTGTCTGGAGAAACGCGCCCTGCGGCATTGCAACAGACAACTCTCAATATTGAGGCAGAGAATTTACTTGCCAGCGAGATTAGTCGGTTAATTGAGTTGCCCATCAACCTACAAGCAGGTCAGGTAGATGGTGACTTAAGAGTGCAGTTGCAACCTGAAGGACAACAACCCGCGATCGCAGGGACGGCTAGCCTGAGTAACGTCACTGCCAAGATTGAAAACGTGCCGAATCTATTTACTAATACCCAAGGGAAACTTTTATTTCAACCGGATCGGACGATCGCCCTACAAAACGTGACAACGCGCTATGGCAAAATTCCAGTTCAAATCGGCGGGTCGCTCAATACTCTAAAAGGTTATAACTTATCGGGTCAGGTAAAAGCAGTTAGCGCGAATAATTTGCTGAATACGCTGGATGTTGAATCGCCGTTTGGGACGCAGGGAACTCTTAGAGCAGATATACAGTTACAAGGTGCGATCGCTAAACCCGTTTTGAGCGGCACTGTCAGCACGATTAAAACAGCACAAATCGATCGCATTCCATTTAAAGATATTAGCGGTCGCTTTCGGTTGACCACAGCAGGAGCAGCACCAGAAATTACCTTTACCAATATTCAAGCAACTCCTACGGTGGGGGGCAAAATTACAGGTAAAGGTCAAATTCAGCTAGGGACTCAACCCCAAGTTGCATTTAATTTTCAAGGTCAAAACGTACCAGGCAATGCTGTAGCCAAGCTTTACGACACTACACCCCCAATTCAAATTGGCGATGTCGCGGCAACGGCAAAAATTTCTGGTTCCCCTGGCAACATCCGTACTGTAGCCCAATTGCAAGCACCTGAAGCCACATACCCAGGTACGGCAGAAGTTGTCGTGACCAACGAGGGAAATACGCTGATTCGAGATGCTGTTTTCCAAGTTGCAGGTGGTAAGGTAACGGCAAACGGTCAAATTAATAGAAATCGCCAATTTCAAGCAGTTGTGAATGCCAGTGGAGTGCAACTGAAATCCTTTTCACCTCAGTTGCGGGGAGAATTTAGTGCCAACAACCTGCGCGTGACCGGAAATTCGTTCGATCTATCCGAGATTCAAGCCCAAGGACAAGTAGGCTTTTCTGAAGGTTTAGCCGTTGTCGAGCAACCCCTGACAGCTCAAGTTAGGTGGAATGGAGAGCAAATAATCGTTCAAAAAGCAACTGCATCAGGGCTGAATGCTAGTGGAACGGTTGACGTGCGCTTACCAGAACAGGCAGCGCCAGAAATTGCTGGGTTCAACTTAGACGTGCGGGCGCGAGATTACGACTTGCAAAACTTCGGTTTGGAGATCCCTGGTAACGTAACGCTAGCAGGGCAAGCAGATTTCACTGGAAAAGTTACAGGTACTCCTGATGCTCCCAATGCAGTCGGAAATCTGGGTTTGCAAAACTTGAGAGTCAACGGTTTAGCCTTCGATCCGGTATTGACTGGCAAATTAAATTATCAAGCAGGACAGCAGACTCAACTGCAAGTCAGTGGTAAACAAGATAGAATTGCCTTTACTTTAGACGAAAATAATCGTCCCGTTTCATTTTTCGTGCGGCGAAACCAAGCAGTAGCCAGAGGTACAACCCAAGGCGAAAATTTAGTTGTCAATGTCCAAGACTTTCCCGTAGCCGTGCTGCGAAATGCGATCGGGGGCGATCGCCTCAAGCAAATTGGCGCAATTGCTGGAGATTTATCAGGCAAGTTAGTTGTTGACTTAGCCGAGAATATAACCGAGTCTACTGTTGTAGGAGATTTAGAAATTGCGCGACCGAGAGCAGGCAGGTTTACAGCAGATCGAATTCAAGCCCGCTTTCGCTATGATGCTGGAGCTTTCTCTTTAACCCAAGGCGAGTTGCAACAAGGTGAAAGCCGCATTTCTGTGAGTGGAAATTTAGCAGCGCAAGGTGATAGACGATTTCAATTTCAAACTAATTTCGATCGCGCCAGAATTGAAAATGTTTTGCAAGCATTAAGTATCTTCGGTTTTGAAGACTTAGCAGGTGGCTTGTTACCCGAAGATCTCCCTGGAGCAGAGGCATTACCAACCGTATCTGTAGGTATACCAGAAAAATCCTTACTTGCCCAACTGCGACTATTTTCGGAAATTAGAGCGTTAATCGCACAACAGCAACAGCAACAAAGAGATTCAGCTACATTGCCACCGCTGTCAGCTTTAAACGGTACAATTAGCGGTGAAATTGCCGTGAGCGGAGCATTACCTCCAGGGTTACAGCCATCCTTCGATGTTGACTTTGAACTACTCGGTCGAGATTGGCAATGGGGTACTTACATAGTCGATGAAGCGATCGCTAGAGGAACTTTTGAAGATGGCGTTTTGACACTGCTACCCTTGCGGCTCGATCTTGGTGACGGGCTGATCGCATTTACCGGACAAGTAGGAGAAGAACTTTCGGGACAATTGCGAGTCGTCAGCCTACCTGTAGCAACTTTACAGCCTTTTCTAGACCGCTTACCACAAGCATTACCATTTGATGTCACCGGACAGTTGAATGCCCTCGTCACCCTAGCAGGTAGTTTAGAAAACCCTAGAGCTATAGGCGAGGTAGCACTGGTGGAAGGAAGCTTGAATCAACAACCGATTCAGGTAGCTGGGCTAAGCTTTGACTATAATGGTGCGCGGTTGAGTTTTGCCAGCGATGTATTGATAACAGGTACTCAACCAGTTGAAATTACAGGCAGTATTCCTGTAGCCTTACCCTTTGCCTCCGTCCAGCCCGATAGTAACCAAATTAGCATTCAAGCAAACGTCCAAGATGAAGGTTTGGCGTTGTTAAATTTATTCACCGAGCAAGTTGCTTGGGTTAACGGTCAGGGACAAGTCAATATCGAAGTGCAAGGAACTTTAGATCGACCTGTGGTGACGGGGGAAGCTGTGGTGAAAAATGCCACTTTGAAAGCTGAGGCTTTGCCCGAACCGCTGACGAACGTAACGGGAACGGTAGAATTTAATGGCGATCGCATTGTCGTTCCTGGTATTACAGGGCAGTACAATTCAGGTAAAGTGACTGCTGAGGGAACTCTCGCCATTTTTGCCACCACAGCAGCACAGCAGCCAGCCACAAATCCCCTGACAGTATCCCTAAACGATCTCAATGTAGATATCGAGGGACGCTATGAGGGCGGAGTCAGCGGCAACGTCGTTATTACCGGAACAGCCCTATCTCCCGATATTGGGGGTAAAATTCGCTTGGCGAACGGTCAAGTATCTTTGGGAGGAACTGAAGATACTCCTACACCCGCAGCAGGCACGCCCGCAGGTAGTACGGCTACAAGTAGCACAGCGACAAATCGCAACACCACAGAGGAATCTCCGATTGAATTTACCAATTTGCAATTAATTCTCGGCGATGACGTGCGGATCGTTCGCCAGCCTTTACTCAGTTTTGAGGCAGAAGGCGACCTGGCGATTAATGGTACTTTAACGAATCCTCGTCCTCAAGGAGTGGTGCGTCTGACGGGGGGACAAGTCAACTTATTTACGACTCAGTTCACCCTAGCACGGGGCGAAGAACAGACGGCTCGCTTCACACCCAAAGGAGGACTAGACCCCATCCTTGATGTCACCCTAGTCGCAACTGTACCAGAGACAACTGGTGGTATTGGGCGGGTTCCCACTTCACCTTTTTCTGGCGAGATCCGTGACATTGGGGCTACTAGCTTCGGCACTTTCCGCACCGTGCGCGTGCAAGCAGCAGTAGAGGGACCTGCGAGTGAATTGGCGGATAATCTAGAGCTAACTAGCGAACCAAATCGCAGCGAAGCAGAGATCGTTGCACTATTAGGCGGTTCCTTTGTCAATACCTTGGGTAGAGGAGATCCTGCTCTAGGGCTTGCCACAATTGCAGGATCTACCTTACTATCCAACTTCCAAGACAATATTACCGAGATTGGCGAGGCTTTAGGTATCGATGAATTACGCCTGTTTCCTACCATCGTCACCGATCCAACAGAAAACGTTTCTGTCCTTGGTTTAGCAGCAGAGGCAGTGTTTGACATCACCAACGATTTTTCTCTCTCCCTCTCGCGGGTATTTGCTGCTGACGACCCCTTGCGTTACAACCTGATTTATCGCCTCAACGACCAAATCTTGGTACGTGCCTCTACCAATTTGAGCGGTGAGAGTCGGCTGTTGGTGGAGTACGAAACTAGATTTTAGTTTACGTCATAACCGTGTTGCAAAAACTTTTCACCTCAAAACTGCTCAAATCTGCAAGCATTGCATCCTTATTGTTATTTCCAGTAACGGGAGTTCAAACCGTAGTCGCAGCCGATCGCATTTATGCGACATACGGTGCTTTTGAAAGTTCGGTGGCGATCGAAGATTTGGCAAACTTTGCCAAAACAGGCGAAATTGAAGGCGGACTGATCGATTACGCCCGCAGGCTCACTCCCGCACAGATGGAGCGACTGCGAGGTATACTGACTGCACCAGTCGATCTGAGTCCGGTGGCAATCTCTCAATTTCTTTACTCCTCGATTGGTGAAACTTTATTACAACGACTGGGACAACTGATTCGGACTGAAGCCCGACAACCTGGATTTTATGCCATTCGCTCGGCTCTGATTTTAGCAGCAGCAGAAAGTCGCCAAGGCTTCACCTTACTCGATGTGTTGCGTCAGTTTCCTACGAATGGAATTCGAGTCAATCTGGGGCAAAGTTTAGAAATTGTAGAAGAATTACAAGCCGTCATCAATCGCACAAACGAAGCGATCGCTCTAATCCAGAGACAATCTGCTGCCGCTGCCATTAACCAACAGCCTGCCAATTTCTCTCAGCTACCAGACTTGCGCCAAAGAGGAAGATTTACTTGGACGAAACGCACGTTAGAGCTTTACGACAGCAGCCGCGATCGCGCCTTTATTGCCGATGTTTATTTACCAAGGGAGCAGGGAGTCGGGAGTCGGGAGTCGGAAGAAGGGCAGGGGGAACAAGGAAGACAAGGGGGACAAGAGGAAAAGAGAGCTGGGGGAGCAGGCGTTGCTGGGGAAGCTGGGGGAGAAAGAAATTTAAATTCCCTACACCCCACACCCTACACCCTACACCCTCTTTACGACTCCCGACTCCCGACTCCCGACTCTCGACGCTTCCCAGTCATTGTCATCTCTCACGGACTAGGTTCAGACCGCAATAGCTTTAGATATCTCGCCCAGCAGTTAGCCAGTTATGGTTTTGCCGTTGCCGTTCCCGAACATCCAAATAGTAATGCCGAACAATTGCGATCGCTCCTGAATGGTCGCGCTACTGCCGTCACACCTCCGAGGGAATTTATCAATCGTCCGCTGGATGTGTCGTATTTGCTCGATGTTCTGGCACAACTCGATCGCGCCGATTCATCTTTTGCCCTCAATTTACAACAAGTCGGAGTTGTCGGGCATTCCTATGGCGGTTATACAGCCTTAGCTTTAGCAGGTGCAAAGTTGAATTTCAACCAATTGCAACAAGACTGTCAGAACTTGGGCGAGACATTTAATTTGTCTTTACTACTTCAGTGTCGGACGCTGGAATTACCGCGCACGCAATATAATTTGCGAGATGAAAGAATCAAGGCGGCGATCGCGATTAATCCTATTGCTAGCGCCCTTTTTGGTAAAGCTGGATTGAGTCAAATAAAAATCCCCGTGACGATCGCCAGCAGTAGCGATGATAAAGTTGCACCAGCTCTACCAGAGCAAATTTTGCCCTTTATATGGCTGAGTGCCAAGAATAAATATCTCCTCTTACTTGCAGGTGCAACCCATTTTTCCGCTGCCGATAAATCCGATCCAGGTAGCGAACCTTTACCCATTCCCGAATCAGTCATCGGTCCAGATCCCGCCTTGGCTCGTCGCTACCTCAGAGCTTGGAGCGTGGCTTTTTTTGAGACTTACGTTGCAGGTTCGCAGCAATACCGTCCCTATCTGAGTGCTGATTACGCTCGGTTTATCAGTCAAATGCCTTTAACTTTGAGCTTAGTGCAATCTCTACCTTTGGAAAACTTAACTCAATAAGTAACACAATTACATTATTTGGCGATCTCCTACCTAATCACAGCAAACAATGACTCTCCACCAGTTTTCCACTATTTCTATGTAAGCTCTAATCGAACACTTAAATGTTTTGAGTTATTCAAAGTGATGCGGCAAGTCAAGACGCAAATTCTCAAAATTCTCGAAATGCAAGCAACTTTTATCATGGGTGTTGTTAGTAGTCCCAGCAGTAATACTGTTAGCTATGTTACTTGAGTTGGCAAGTAAAAATTCAATTGTGATTGAAGAATCTGCTCGCCAATTGTACGTTCGCGACTTGTCAATTATTCCAGTAGCTTTTTCAGCTTTCCAAGAAGAATTACGACCGTTGCTGATGAGGTGATTGCTAGTATGGTAGAAATTTTTTAATAATTAAAGATACTAAAAGTATTACAGGTAGCCGTCAATTTTTAGGTACAAATGTATTTGGAAAAATGCTGGTGAATAAGGTTTTGAGTTTGTTTGTTTTACCAATTTTGTACATTACATTTGAGTAAATTGGCGATCGCTGGTTCCATAAAGGTCGCAAATCTAAACGCTCTCAACAACAATTATCGGAGCCAGCACGGGAGTCAGAAGCTACCCACTTTAACTTCTAGCTAAATTTCCAAATACGTTCAAAGCTGATAAATATGCTCAACCAACAAACGGAATCACTAGAAAAGAGGATTAGCAAGTTTTTAAAGCACGTTCATCGCCGGAATATCCGTGAGACACTGGCTGCATTCGTTGTCATTGCTATCTTTGGGTTCGATCTTGCTTACAGTATTTATAGGCAGAGAGAAGACAATTTTGCGATCGCTGGCGGCACAGCGATCGTCTTTGCCCTGCTGCTAGATATTACCGTTATCTGGTGGAAGCTGTATATCCCCAAATCGGAACTTTCTACATTCCCCCCTACCCAGTTTCCTGACAAGTGGAAGCAGCATCTAACCCGTCAGGCTCGTATGCTCAAGCTTGTTTGGCTTTGGTATCTTCTGCCTTTATTCTTGGGGCTTTTTATCTACCTTCTGAGCGTTTACGACAAATCTTCTCTGAGTTTCATCATCCTGTTTTTGTGTGAGGTAGCTCTCTTTGTTGGAACACTGCGGTTGAACCTACGAGCAGCCAAGCAGATTGAAAGGGATCGTGACACTTGGTTTGGCGATTTGCGTGCTGGCTAACATAAATGGAAGCATCAGTGACGAGTTAGATGTCTCCCCTGGGCAAAGGACTCACTGAATCAGAAGTCGAACGCCGACGCGAGCAATATGGTGACAATCGCTTGCAGGAGACAAAAGAATTCCGGCAGAAGAACCAGTGCCAGGAGATATTGTCGTCTTGAAAAGCGGTGATGCGATCGCTGCCTTCGGTAGTGTTCTACACCTGTGTATTAGGTGAGAGAATAGACTTGTCCTGAACTGCTGTTGTTCGTATGCTACTGGAACCGATTTGCTGCCCAAGCTGTGAAAGCACGAACGTGGTAAAAAATGGCAAGAGCGATGAAGGCAAACAGCGATATCGTTGCCGCAATGCTGAGTGTTCTCGGCGTTCTTTTATTCGAGATTACAGCTACCGAGGCTATCTAGCCGAAGTGAAGCAGCAGATTAGTGATATGGCAGTCAATGGGAGTGGCATCAGAGATACAGCACGAGTGCTAAAAATCAGCCCGACAACCGTGATTGAAGAGTTAAAAAAAGCTCGTCATTTGGAGCAAGTCAACACACCGTTACTGCAACAGATGCACAGCTTTCCAGAGTCAGCGATGGTTGTCAGAGTTCAAGAAGCGGAAATGGATGAGATGTGGAGCTTGGTTCAATCGAAGCGGCAACAACGGTGGTTGTGGCACGCAATCGATCGTCGCAAGCAGTGCAGTTCTTGCCTACGTCCTCGCTCCACATGAAGATGCTGCTCTCAAACAACTCCAGCAACTACTTGCACCTTTTGCAATTGAGCGGTTCTACACTGATAGTTGGGGCGCGTACTTGCGATTGTTGGATTCACACCAGCACACCATTGGCAAAACAAACACCCAACGGATTGAACGCCAGCACTTGACGCTTCGCACTCGGATCAAGCGATTGGCTCGAAAAACCATTTGCTTCTCCAAGTCCACTTGGCTACACGATATAGTGATTGGATTGTTCATCAACCGCTATGAATTCGGTCGGGCTGTTTGATAGTTCATCCACAGGTGTAGAACATTACCTTATCGCTCCTGAAGTAGTGGAGGAGTTAACCGAGCAAGAGGAATGCGATCGCCATCGCTTGGAATTGCGGGTAGAAAGGGCATTTGTTGAAGCGGGAGCTGAGAGATAGGAAGCTCTACAGAAGCACGCATCGGACGTTTGAGGAGTATTGCAAAGATAGGTTTGGATATCATCGTCACCACTCTTATCAACTAATTGATGCAGCAGATGTAGTAGAGAATTTGTACGCCAATGGCGCACAAAAAACTTCAGACACCAGTGGCACACAGATTCTACCAACCAGCGAACGTCAGGTT
>ERZ1066119.1441-NODE-1441-length-12576-cov-7.053830_pt1 | contig 12576 bp, 9 predicted proteins | sample MGYA00382766_ERZ1066119 | MGnify/ENA primary metagenome ERZ1066119 (study PRJEB33369, sample SAMEA5778349) | biofilm metagenome | biome: Industrial cooling water; feature: Water cooling tower basin; material: Biofilm | place: United Arab Emirates | collected...
GCACGTCTAATTTATCAGCTTTAGCCGTCAAAAAAATAAATGGAGTTGATGCCGTAAGTGGGTTTTGACGCACCATAGATAGTACGCCATAACCATCCATTTCTGGCATCATCACATCGCAAATAATCAGATCTGGCTTATGCGCCAATGCCATCTGATAGCCCTTCAACCCATTTTCTGCATCCATAGTATCAAAACCTTCTGCTTCCAACCGGGCGAGTATATTCTCTCTTACCGATCGTTCGTCTTCAATCACTAAAATTCGGCTCATGTCGATCTTTCCTAATGAATCAGTAGTTAAAAACTATATTTTCAAAGAAATAGTCAGGAGTTAGCAGTCAGAACCTAATGTCAAAAAGCCAATACCTTGTAAAAGCTTCCTCGATCTCTAAACAAAAATGAATGTTCTCTAACTCCTAACTTCTTTCGTAAGGAAGAGAAACTGCAAAAGTTGTGCCCACACCAACTTCACTTTCGATAGCGATTTCACCGCAGTGCAAATCGACCGCTCGTTTGACAATAGCTAAACCCAAACCCGTACCGGAAATCGTGCCGACATTACTAGCTCGATAGAAGGATTGAAATAACTGTTCTCGATCGACCTTGGGAATTCCAATGCCTCGATCCTGTACCTGAAATATCACTTTCTCTGCATCAATATTCAGATTGAAACTTATGGTACTGCTAGTAGGAGAATATTTAATTGCGTTAGATAGTAAGTTAATCAAAATATGACGCAATAATTTTTCATCCAACGTCACCTCGCTAGATTCACATTGAACATTCAAGTGAATTGTGTGGCTGTCGGTAATCATTTGCATCTCCTCCACGAGATCGTGACAGAACTGGACGACATCGAGTGCGATTGGGTTACACTCTAGTTTGCCCGCTTCGGCTTTCCCAATTAACAACACATCGTCTAAAAGTTGATTCATATGCTTGACGGTGGTTACAATCCGCCGTAGATGCAAAAGTTTTTTTTCTTCCGACCATTGAAAACCAAAATCTTCCATCAATTCGGCTGAAGACAAGATCGTGGTTAATGGCGTGCGGAATTCGTGAGAAGTCATGGTGACAAAGCGAGACTTGAGTTCGCTGAGTTCTTTTTCTCTAGCCAGTGTATGCTGCATTTCTGCCTCGGTGCGCTTGCGATCGGTAATGTTGCGGACGATCGCCATCACTTCATTTTCTGCGCTCACCACAATTCGCGCTTCGTAATCGCGCAGCTCGCCTTCAGTGTAAAGTTGGTATTCAAAGATTTGTAATTCTCCCGTAGTTAAGGCTTGCTGAATGTAATACATCGTTGGCTGAGCTATTTCTGGTGGCATCACTTCATCAATGCGCCTACCCAAAAACTGGTTTGACGGAACAATTAACTCTTCTTCTTTAGAAACTTTGTAATTGACAAAAATCCCATCACTGCTAATGCGAAACATTAAATCGGGAATTGCATTGATCAAAGCGCGGTTAGTGGCAAGACTAGAACGGAGAGCTTCTTCTGCCCGCTTGCGCTCGGTAATATCGGTAGAAATACCTCCAATAGCGTAGGGTTCGCCAGCAGCGTCGAATAGGGGAAACTTGACCGAAAGGTAAGTATGCAAACCGTCATCGTGGGGTAATACCTCTTCCCAAGTCAGAGCTGTCTTTGTCTCCAGTACCTTAAGGTCATTCGTCCGCAGCACGTCAGCAATTTCTGGGGGAAAGATCTCGTAGTCAGTTGTGCCAATTGCCTCAGTTCGATCTAAATGGAACAAAATCCCATACCAAGCGTTGATCGTAAGATATTTGCCCTCTAAATCTTTGACGTAAATTAATGCTGTGGAGTTATCTAAAATAGCTTGCAGTCGCTCCTCGCTCTGCCGCAGTGCCTCTTGTACCTGCTGGCGTTCTGTCACATCGTGGGCAACGACGCAAAAAACTTCTTTGCCACCATAAAAAATTGAATTGAGATAAACTTCTGCATAAGCCACGCTGCCATTGTGGCGGTGATGTGGCACTTCGCCTAAAAACAGATTTTTTCCCCTGAGCGCGCGCTGGACGTTGCGATCGATCGTCAGGCGATCGCAAGCGAATATATCGTATAGTGTCAGTTGTAAAAGTTGGGTAGGAGAATAATCGAGGAAACGGGCAAAAGCATCATTTGCTTCCAAAATACGTTTTGTCTCGATATCGACGAGAAAAATGCCCTCGGCAGTTTGCTTGACAACGGCACGATACCGAGATTCGCTGTCGCGCAGTGCTTCTTCGGCTCGCTTGCGTTGCATTAATCCGCCTAGCTGGGTAGCGACAGTTGAGACGATCTCGACTTGATGCCTGTCCTCAGGGCAAGATTCGGACATGAAAAAGGCGATCGCAGCCAGTACTTCCGATCTGTCCGCAGCACGATCGGCAACGATTGGAATAGCCAAACTTGCTTTCAGACCTGCAGCCCGTGCTAAATGGCTGCGCACGATCGCCATCTCAGTCTCGTCTTCTAAACTTGGAATCCAATGCGGTTGCTGAGATCGCCAAACATGACCGATTAAACCAACGCCGGGAGAGAATTTAAATTTCTTGCTCGAACTACGGAAGCTTTCGACATTGTATTGCTTGCCATACCAAGCAGGACTGCTCTGAAGGAGATCGTTCTCCGCACTGGGAATCCACGCCTCACCATAACTCCAACCAGTAAATTCGCAGATCTGGCGCAGCGCCACTCCCAAAGCAGCATGAAAGTTTTGAGTATCTTCGATCGCCTGAGTGATTTTTTGTAACAGCCGGACTTCCGCCTCGGCGCGGCGGCGCTCGACCATTTCACTGTGGAGTTGCAGGTTGATGCTGACCAGTTCAGCAGTGCGATTGGCAACTTTGGTTTCTAACTGGCAATAAGCATTCTGTAGGGCTAATTCCGCAACTTTGCGATCGCTAATATTACGAAAAATTCCGCGAGTCGCAGTTGGCTGAGACTCGACAAATTGGCAGTTAATGCTACCTTCAACCCAAATTTTTTCGCCTTGCTTGGTGACAAAAATTGTTTCAACTTGCGCGAATTTCTCGCCAGCCATGACCTGTCCAAATACTTCTAGGCAGTGAACCAAGCTATCGGGATGAATAATGTCGTAGATTTTTAGCTCGGCAAGCTCTGCTTCACTGTAGCCAAGAGTTTCTTTCCAGGCTCGATTGACATATATAAATCTGCCATCTGGGGTAACCGATTGAATCAAATCGCTGGCATTCTCAAACAAATCTCGATAGCGTTCTTGGCTTTGTCGAAGGGCGAGTTCTGTTTGCTGCTGCTGTTGATGCGCTTGTTGTAAGTTAATTAAGTTCCGTCTTAGCTCTAATTGCATCATGACCTGACGCGCCAGAATTTCTAAAGCCTCCAATTGTTGGGGACTCAACTCGCGGGGTACGTAGTCGATCGCGCAGAGAGTTCCCAACGCAAAATTGTCTGGTGTCATCAGCGGCGCACCCACATAAAAGCGAATTTTAGGGTCGCCAGTCACTAGTGGATTCTCGGCAAAACGTTCGTCCTGGCAAGCATCAGGCACGATCGACAGGTGGGATTCTCTAATTACCCAATCGCAAAAGGCAATATTGCGAGGAGTTTCTGGAACAGTTAAACCAAATTTAGATTTAAACCATTGGCGATCGGCATCGACTAGACTAATGAGTGCTGTGGGGGTCTGACAAATTTGGGCAGCCAGACGAGTCAGGTCGTCAAACGCTGGCTCTGGTAAAGTATCGAGAATATCGTACCGCTGTAGGGCATGAAGTCTATCTATTTCGTTACTAGGCAGTGGATCTTTCACCGTCATTTTCCTACTATGATTTAGCGATCGGCTTTAACAGCGACCAGCGACCAGCGACCAGCGACCAGCGACCAGCGACCAGCGACCAGTTAATTCCGAATTCCGACTTCCGAATTCTTCAAGAGCTATTCTTAACAGTTAGTATTCCCCAGTTTTTGCGTTGACTTAACTCTCGACTCTCTATTTTTTGTGTCCAATCAACAGAAATCTCAAACTTTAGCTGGAATTGCGGGGATTGTTGCAATAGCAACCCTGCTGAGTAAATTAGTTGCCCTGTTCCGCCAACAGGCGATCGCGGCGGCTTTTGGTACGGGTATAGCTGCTAATGCCTACAACTATGCCTATATCATCCCTAGTTTCTTTTTGATCTTGCTGGGGGGTGTCAACGGTCCGATCCACACCACAATTGTCAGCATCTTGGAAAAGCGTAGCAAACAGGAAGCTGCACCCCTAGTTGAAAGCGTCACAACTTTGGTCAGTGGAGCGTTGTTGTTTGTATCTATCGCCCTATTCTTGTCGGCGGATGGATTAATTTACTTGGTAGGTCCGAAATTAAGCCAGACAGCCCACGCGATCGCTGCCGAGCAATTGCGAATTATGTCTCCGATGATTTTACTATCGGGATTAATTGGGATTGGTTTTGGCACGCTCAATACTGCCAATCAATACTGGTTGCTGTCCCTCAGTCCCGTACTCTCAAGTATCACGATTATTTTGGGATTGGGAATCTTATATTTGTCCTTGGGGAGCCAGATTGTTTCCCCTCGCTACATTGCGATCGGCGGGCAAGTTTTAGCCTGGGGAACGCTAGCAGGGGCATTACTGCAGTGGATCGTACAACTAATCGTACAGTGGCGGTTGCGACTCGGTACGCTGCGCCTGCGGTTCGATTTTCGCTCTCCTGTTGTCCAGCAAGCAGTTAAGTTGATGGCTCCGGCTGTTTTTGCTTCTGGAATGCTACAAATTAATCTCTTCACCGATTATTTCTTTGCTTCTGGCATTCCCGGAGCTGCTGCTGCTTTCAACTACGCTAACTTGATCGTTCAGACTCCCCTGGGCATCATTTCTAATGTCATTTTGCTCCCCTTATTTACAATTCTCTCTCGTCTTGCCGATCCGTTGGAGTGGCACAATCTGAAATTACGGTTGCGGCAGGGATTGATTTTAACGGCTCTCACCATGCTGCCTTTAGGCGCTTTGTTTGCGGCTCTAGCTATGCCAATTGTCCGCATTGTTTACGAACGCGGAGCCTTTCAACAAGAAGATTCGCAACTCGTAGCCTCGATTTTAGTTGCTTATGGCATTGGTATGTTTGTCTACCTGGGGCGCGATGTCTTAGTACGAGTGTTTTATGCCTTGGGAGATGGAGGAACGCCTTTTCGCGTTGGTTTGTTAAATATATTTCTCAACGCTTTACTAGATTTTATTCTGATTAAACCTTTTGGTGCACCTGGAATTACACTGGCAACCGTAGGAGTGAATACGATCTCGACGCTAGTGTTTTTAGGCATTTTGCATCGTAAACTCCACGGCTTACCATTGCGGCAATGGAGCTTACCAATTTTAGGTTTAATTGCTAGTGGTGTTACTGCAGGAGTAGCTAGCTGGGGAACTCTTTGGAGTTTGCAATATTTCTTCGGCAGTCAGGGATTAGTTTTACTACTGCTGCAAACGATCGCTTCTGGGTTAGTAGGCATGGGAATTTTTGCTCTCATCGCCACTCAAATGAAATTGCCAGAAATCGATTTGTTAGTCTCTCGGTTGACTAAGAGGGGAGCAGGGAGTAGGGAGTAGGGAGTCGGGGACGAGGGCAAGAGAGCAGAGGAGCAGGGAAGCAAAAAAAACCCTCTTGTCACGCACCAAGACACGGCGCGATCGCGCGGCTCTAATGCGCAGGTGTACCGCGCTTCCGCCCGCAACACAAGAGCGCACCATGCACCACCAACTACCAACTATCTATCACCTATTACCCATTACATTTCATCTTGATACTTCTGCAAAATCTCCATCAAGTCAGTTTGACCTCGGGCTGGTACTAGATCGATTAGAGGGACTTCTTTTTTGCCACCCCCAAGTTTAACGGGGATATTTTGTAAAACTTGCTGGACTCGATCTTCTGAGAGCGATCGCGCCGTTAAAATGGGATAGAGTTGTTCGGCAAGTAGGGTGTGGAGCTTGGCATCGGCAAGATAAAGATGCCATTTGGCAATATCTATATATACGTTTTCGCCGATTTCGGCAGCGATCGCTTCAATAATTTCTGAAGTACTTTTAGCCATAAAACTTAATCTCCTTCTATTTGAGAAGGGCAAGAAAGAAGTCTCCAAGTCAGAAGTTGGCAGTCGGAATTCACTTACCTCTTGCCTCTCGCCTCTCGCCTGACTCACTGATAACTCATAACTGACAACTGATGACTGACCCTCTAGGTAGATTTGGGTGGTATACCTGGTGTAGTTGATTCAGAATAGTTGGCGATCGCGGCAATATAAATTAAATGTCCTAACAATACAGTTGCCCATCCCCCTGTTAACCAAGGCAACCACTCCCAAGCTGTGGTTTTGAGAATGTAGAAGAACCACAAACCGGAATTTATTGCAGCAAAAATTGCTACGTGGGTAGCAAAGTTCATGCGATCGTCTAAACGTCTATAGGCAGGATCGCGGCGGTCTGGTTTACGAGGCCAACGAGGAGGCATGTGTTTGTTGTTTGCCGATTTAGTTGTCTATATTTTATCGACTTCTGGCTGCCGATAGAAAGTCTCGATGCCAAACTGGGCACACTAAATCTGAAAAGTACGAAACTCTCTCAAAACCAAATTTAAGTTTTATGGAGACAGTCATTTATATAGAAATGCTTATCTGCGGCTATCAATACTGAGCTAGGCAGTCATTTATTGAATTTAGACAATTTAGGTACGACCCATGAAAAAGATTTTAGTTATAGAAGACGAGCGTCTAGTCAGAGACAATATCCTAGACTGTTTGGAAGATGGAGGCTATGAGGTTATTGGAGTTGATAACGGTCAAGTCGGTTTAGATTGGGCAAGCGAACACAAACCCGATCTCATTTTGTGCGATGTGATGCTGCCGGAGTTGGATGGTTACGAGGTGTTGCGATCGCTGCGTCAAGAACCAACTACTGCACTGCTGCCGTTTGTTTTTCTCTCTGCCAAGGTGGAAAAAGCTGAGATCCGTCATGGCATGAATTTGGGAGCCGACGATTACATTACAAAACCCTTTACTCCTGACGAACTGTTAGATACGGTGGCAGCGCGGCTGAAAAGACGGGATGCGATCGTTCAGTATGCAGAACTTTTGCAGGCTTCTCTATTCAACAGCGATCGCATTTCGCTCGAGCCTCAACCCATATTCAGCACTCCTCCTACGCCTGCACCAGCTCAATATCAAGACTTCAACGCTTTTGTCAAGGAACTGGCAGCACTCCAATCAGCTCAATTTACTGGCAAATTAAATGTTAAAAGTGCCACTGCTCAGTCTTGGGACTTTTACTTGCATCAAGGGCGCTTATTATACGCTACAGGGGGGATGCATCTAGCGCGACGCTGGCAGCGGCACGTCTCTGCTTACTGTCCCCAAATTCAACTGACTCAATTAAGTTTACCAGCAGAACTTTTTACTAGACCTGCTTGGGAATATCAATTACTTGGCTTGTTACTCAAACAACAACAGATCGATCGGGAACATATAGCCGCAATAGTGCGCGATTGCGTTATCGAAGTCCTATTTGACATGATGCAAGCAGGGCAAGTGAATTATCAAAAATCGGAGCAAGCCTTGCCTTTACAACTACTTGCCTTGGAGTGGGAGCAGGTCTTCACATCAGCCCAAAAACTGTGGCAAGTTTGGCAATCTAGTAATCTGACCTCGCTTTCACCAAACTATGCTCCTTTGGTCAAGCAACTGGAGGCTTTGCAACAACAAACTTCACCTGCTGTCTACCGTCAACTAACAACAGTACTCGATGGCAAGCGATCGCTGCGCGAACTCGCAGTATTAATGAAGCGTCAAGCTGCCGAAGTTGCCGTATCTCTCTTACCTTACTTTCAATCCAAGATTGTCGAACTCGTACAGCTCCCTGACTTATCACTACCGCACGCAGCAGCTACACAACCTGCAACACCACCTACATCAGTACCTGCTACATCAACAGCAGCCAAATCGCCACTGATTGCTTGTATTGATGACAGCCCTCTCGTGTGCCAATCTATGGATCGAATGCTGTCTGGTGCAGGCTATCAGGTGTTGACAATTCAAGATCCTCTGCGCGCAATTTCTACTTTATTAACGCGCAAGCCAGATTTAATTTTCTTAGATCTCGTCATGCCTAACTTGAACGGTTATGAAATTAGTTCGCGACTGCGTAAGATTGCGGCTTTCCGCGATACGCCGATTGTCATTCTTAGCGGTAACGCGATCGATCGCACCCAAGCGCAAGCAGCAGGAGTTTCGGATTATCTAGAAAAACCCTTACAAACAGAAAAGTTGTTGCAAACGATCGGCAAACACATTCCTGTAGAAGCTACGAGCTAGGGAAAAACTAGGAGACAAGGAAGTAGAGGAGAATTAACTGCTCACTACTCACTCAAATTGGCACGAGATCCGCAGGTAGGGCTAAATGACAAAGATTTTGGTCATCGAAGACGAGCAGGTAGTTAGGGATAATATTGTTGAATTGCTGGCAACAGAGGGATATGAAACTGTTGCTGCTGAGAATGGTCATGTCGGTATTACATGGGCTTGGGAACATAAACCCGACTTGATCGTTTGCGATGTGATGATGCCAGAATTAGATGGCTATGAGGTATTGAAGTTGCTGCGCGAAGAACCAACTACAGCGCTGATGCCTTTCATTTTTCTTACAGCCAAAGCAGATAAAACTCATTTGCGCCAAGGCATGGAATTAGGTGCTGATGATTATCTGACTAAACCGTTCTCAAAAAAAGATTTATTGGGGGCGATCGCGGCACGTTTGAAAAAGCAAGCAGCACTCAAGCAACCAGCACAGTCCAATGGCGAACGTCATGGCGATTGTGACGGCACAAATATTTTTGTGGGCGAGTTGCTCTCACTCAAATCAGCTCAGTTGACTGGGAAACTATCTGTAACTAGTGCTTTGGGGCAAGAATGGACTTTTTATTTGTACTCCGGTCGAGTTTTATATGCTACTGGTGGCGTGCATCCCATCCGTAGATGGCAAAGGCTCATAGTCACCCACTGTCCGCAAATTGCACTCGATCGACTAAAATTACCAACCGAGCTAGCTGGTTCGGCGTGGGAGTATCAAGTCTTAGGTTTGTGGCTCAAACAGGAGCAAATTAACAGCAAGCAAGTAACGCAGATCGTGCGCGGTAGTATCGCGGAAGTGCTGTTCGATCTTTTACAAACTGGGCAAGTCGTCAAGTACCAGGTACAGATCGAACATTCTCCTGGGTTACAGTTATTACTCATAGATGTCGAACAAGCGCTTGCGTCAGCTTACCAAATGTGGCACAACTGGCAACATGCTAACCTGACAGATGTTTGTCCTAATAAAGCACCGCTCCTCAAAAATCCAGAATTATTGCAACGAAAAACTTCCCCTACCACTTACCGTCAGTTGACGGTACTACTGGACGGGCGGCGGACGCTACGCGATTTAGCCGTACTGATGAAGCGCCAAGTTCTAGAACTGTCCTACACTTTATTACCTTATCTTCAGGATGACATGGTGGAACTCGCAGATATTCCGGATCTGCCTATGCCCATAGCTGGAGAGGTCGCCCTAGAACCACCAGCTACGCCTGTAGCGCTAAAGCCGACGATCGCTTGTATTGATGATAGTCCCTTGGTCTGCGAGGTTATGCGGAAAATTATTACGGATGCGGGCTATCAGTTTTTCGACATTCAAGATCCCTTGCGGGCACTCGCTACGTTGTTAAGTCAAAAACCAGACATGATCTTTTTAGATTTGGTGATGCCAAAACTGAATGGTTATGAGATTTGCACGCGCATCCGTAAGATTACTGCGTTCCGCGATACGCCAATCGTCATTCTCAGCGGCAATTTGATCGATCGCGTGCGGGCGATGGTTGTAGGTGCATCTGACTGTCTGGACAAACCCGTACAAACTGATGCTGTCGTGAAATTAATTCACAAGTACCTACCGACATCAGAACGATCGACTTAATTCAACCGTTGCCAGAATTTCGACGTTTTAGGGTGAAATAGCTGCTTCAACTTCATCGTCTGCTAAGTTCCAATCTTCAAAATATTCGTAAACTTCAGACAAACTTTCTAAACCATCAACTGCACTTTCCAAAGCTTGAAAATAAGCTGCTGTAGCTTCTGCCGATTCTGCCGAAGTATTCCAGCTTAAAATTTCATCAGTTTTGGTTTGCAGCTTGGTAATCAAATGAAGCTGTTGCACGAGTATTTGCTCTAATCGGTCGTTCATAAATTCGATCTACAGCGAGCAGTAAGTAGTGACTTTGATTTTACAAGTATGGAATTAATACAAAGTTAAGAACAGGCAATCGCAAATGCATTGCTGAATTCGATCTCGCTGCTTTCAAGCAGTATATATAGTTGTAGGGGCGCACAACCGTACGCCCCTACGAGTGAAATATATTGCGATTCTGATGAGAAATCTTGTAATTTCTACACAGCTGCTAACTCAGGTGCGGGACGCTTGCTGTTACGAATGCCTGCGATCGCCTCAGCATAATCTTTAGCTTTAAACACTGCCGAACCAGCGACGATCGCATTTGCGCCTGCTTCTAGCACTTGCCAAGTATTGCTACCTTTCAAACCACCATCAACCTCGATCCAAGGATCTAAACCGCGAGCGTCACACATTTGGCGCAGTTTGCGGATTTTGGGTAAGACAGCAGGAATAAAGCTTTGACCGCCAAAACCTGGGTTGACGCTCATGATCAGCACTAAATCGCAAAGCTCGAGCACGTACTCGATCAGTTCTAATGGTGTAGAAGGATTGAGTACGACCCCTGCTTGTTTCCCTAATTCTCTAATTTGACCGAGCGTGCGGTGGAGGTGAGGTGAAGCGTTATGCTCGGCATGGACGGAGATAATATCGGCTCCCGCTTTGGCAAAATCTTCAACGTACTTCTCAGGCTCGACGATCATCAAGTGGACATCCAGAGGTTTTTGAGTCACTGGGCGAATCGCTTCGACAATCAGCGGACCAATCGTGATGTTAGGCACGAATCGACCGTCCATGACATCAACGTGAATCCAGTCAGCTCCAGCTTCATCGACAGCTTTAATCTCAGCTCCTAGACGGCTAAAATCTGCTGATAGTATAGATGGAGCAACAACAGTTTGCTTTTTGGATGGCGCTTGGGTCATGATTGGAGATTCTCCTGCTTCCTCTATTGTCAGCATTTTAACAAAATGTTTAGTTTTCCCCCAAGTGTCAATAAGAAAAAATTACTATGGCGTTTCTATGTGAGTTATGAAACATTCGTGAAGGTTGTCATTGGTCATTGGTCATTGGTCACCTTACACCTGAATTTCACGAACCTGCGATCGCGAGCGAGGAAAGCCGTACTTTACCCTTCAACTTTTAGCCATATCGCCGACCTAGAATAAATAGAGTAGCTTTCGTAAAGAATTGTAAGGTTTTCTCATGGCAGATCGGTTAATTCGTGCTACAGCCGCCGATGGGGGAATTCGCGCTGTCGGTGTCATCACTACCAAGCTGACTGAAGAGGCGAGAAAACGACATGAGCTTTCCTACGTGGCAACAGCAGCGCTAGGACGCACTATGTCTGCTGGGTTGTTACTTGCTTCTAGCATGAAACGCCCTGATTCGCGGGTCAATATTCGGATTAAAGGTAACGGACCTTTAGCAGGAATTTTAGTCGATGCAGGTTTAGACGGGACTGTACGCGGCTATGTCGGCAATCCCGCGATCGAACTCCCACCAAACGATCGCGGTAAATTAGATGTCGGTGGTGCAGTGGGTTCCGAAGGTTATCTCTATGTCGTGCGCGATGTTGGCTATGGCTATCCCTACTCCAGCACGGTAGAGCTGATGTCGGGAGAAATCGGCGATGACTTATCTCACTACCTGGCTACGTCAGAACAAACACCATCAGCTTTAGTTTTAGGCGTATTTGTCGGTGCTACAGGAGTCACGGCAGCAGGGGGTTTGCTCATCCAAGTTTTGCCCAAGGCAGCCCGAGATGAAGGCTTGGTACAAACATTAGAATCAAGAATTGCTGCACTAGCAGGATTCACTCCCTTACTCCAGGCTGGAAAGACCTTACCACAAATCTTCGAGCAGCTTTTAGGAGATATGAATCTGGAGATTTTTCCAGAGTCTCAGTTAGTACGCTTTCACTGTGGTTGCTCTTTCGATCGCGTCCTAGGAGCGCTGAAAATTCTAGGCGAGGCAGAATTGCAAGACATGATTGCCAAAGATGATGGAGCCGAAGCCACATGCCATTTTTGCGGACAAGTTTACAAAGCTAGCAGCAATCAGTTAGAGCAGTTGATTTTGGATTTACGGGCAGAGTCTTAGTCAATTATCAGTTATCAGTGGTCAGTGGTCAGTGAAGAAAGGGAGCAATTACCAATTCACAATTCGCAATTAAAACACGCACCACTTACCACTCACCACGCACCACTGACAAATGACCAATGACAAATGACCAGCGACCAATATAGGATGACAATGAATGTGCTTTGCAGGCAAAATCAAGCATAGTACTTAAGATATTGGGTGCGAGCAATGAGAGATCGGAGTATGCCAGAGGATTGGTCTG
>ERZ1066119.1443-NODE-1443-length-12560-cov-7.263655_pt1 | contig 12560 bp, 9 predicted proteins | sample MGYA00382766_ERZ1066119 | MGnify/ENA primary metagenome ERZ1066119 (study PRJEB33369, sample SAMEA5778349) | biofilm metagenome | biome: Industrial cooling water; feature: Water cooling tower basin; material: Biofilm | place: United Arab Emirates | collected...
GATCAGCAGCTTCTCGGTGAAGGGATCGCCGACCTGGACGGTGGGCCGCTTCTCCTCCGAGTCCTCGCCGAAGTCGGCGCTGGCCATGGTCGCGCCGTGGATGCCGTCGCGGCCGGTCTTGGAGCCGACATAGACCACCGGATTGCCGATGCCGGCGGCGGCCGAATAGAAGATCTTGTCCGCCCTCGCGACTCCCACGGTCATGGCGTTGACCAGGATGTTGCCGTTGTAAGCGGGGTCGAAGTTGGTCTCGCCGCCGACCGTGGGGACGCCGACGCAATTGCCGTAGCCGCCGATGCCCGCGACCACGCCGGCGATGAGGTGGCGCATCTTGGGGTGGCTGGGGTCGCCGAAGCGGAGGGCGTTCAGGTTGGCGACCGGGCGGGCGCCCATGGTGAAGACGTCGCGGAGGATGCCGCCGACCCCGGTCGCCGCGCCCTGATAGGGCTCGATGTAGGAGGGGTGGTTGTGGCTCTCCATCTTGAAGATGGCGGCGTCGCCATCGCCGATGTCGATGACCCCGGCATTCTCGCCCGGGCCCTGGATCACCCAGGGAGCTTCGGTCGGAAGCTTCTTCAGGTGGATGCGGCTGCTCTTGTAGGAGCAATGCTCCGACCACATGACCGAGAAGATGCCGAGCTCCGTCAGGTTCGGCTCCCGCCCGAGCGCGTGAAGGATGCGCTGGTACTCGTCGGGGCTGAGGCCGTGCTCGGCGACCTGTGTCGGAGTGATGCCGGTCATGCCCGCGCCTGTAGCGGGACGAGGCGGATCAGCCAATCAGGGACGCGAAGTTGTCGAAGTTGACACGGGGAAGCCTTGCCTTTGCGAACCTGCCCCTCCGTAAGATCTCCTCGAAACGCGTGTCTGAACCGTTCCGGTTAATAAGGCATGGTCAATCCTATTGTGCAAGGGATACCTAGAAGGTGCCCGAGCAGCTTTGCGGGCCGGGGGTCGCCGGGATCAGGTGGATGGACGATACCTTGAACGTGATCGGACGGTCGGCGCTGAGGGACCAGGGGCCACGGCCAAGGCAGCGGGCCGGCAGGCGCATCTGCCTCCAGCCCTTGCCCGCCGCGACGGTCAGGGTCTCGGTGAGGTCGAGATCGGTCCCGAGGCGCACGGGTGCGGCAGGAGCAGCGTCGATCGAGAAGTCGATGACGAGGTCCTGTCCGTCCGCGCCCGTTGCATACAGCACCAGGGTCGCAGGACCGGTCCAGGTGAGGAGGCGCGAATCTTCCTGCGCCTGCCGGTCGACTCCGCGGACGGTCAGGGTGCCGGCCGGACTTGCGCCGAGAGCATTGGGCAGTTGGGCGTTGCCGCTCGGGTCGCGGGCGCTGAGCTGGAGGCCGCTGGTCCGGCCGCGGCCGAACAGGACACGCTCCCGCTCCTGGCGATCGAACAAGGCGCAGCCGGCGTCGAACACTCGCCCGCGTGGGGGCGGCGAACGGTAGCTGAACCCTTCGCCGCGGCGGAACAGCGGAAAACCGTCCTCACCGTTGCCGGCGTCAACGTCGCACCGGGCGGGCCAGCTGAAGGACAACCGGCCGGAAAAGTCGTGACGGACCTCGGCGCGGGGTCCGCCGATCAGCACGTCGGCAATGCCGCCGCCCTCGCTCCCCGGCAGCCAGGCGGCTACGAAGGCGTCGGCCTCGGTGAGGAAGCGGTTCACCCACATGGGGCGGCCCGAGAGGAAGACCGCGACCACGGGGATGCCCCGGCTTCGCAGGCGGCGCATCAGCGCAAGGGTCTGCTCGTCCTCGAAGGCGAGGTCCTTCCGGTCGCCGCTGAACTCGGCATAAGGCTCCTCGCCGAAGACGACGATGGCGGCGTCCGGGCGCTCGCTTGCCTGCCCGTCGGCCGAGAGGATCGCCTTGCCACCGCCGGCGGCCAGCGCCTGGGCGATGCCGGCATGGATGCTGGTGGCGCCCGGAAAGTCGGCATTGGTGAGGCTTCCGCCGCCTTGCCAGGTGATCGACCAACCGCCCGCTTGCTGGGGCACGTCGTCGGCACCGGGGCCGGTCACCAGCAGGGTGGCATTGCTCCTCAGCGGCAGCACGCCTTCGTTCTTGAGAAGGACGAGGGACTTGCGCACGGCTTCACGCGCCACCGCCCGATGCTCGGCGCTGCCGAGCATTTCGAACTTTCCGCCGAGCCTCCGCGCCGAGGGCTTCGGCCGGTCGAACAGGCCAGAGGCGAACTTCACGCGGAGAATTCGGCGAACGGCTTCGTCGAGCCGGGCCTGGTGAATGGTGCCGTCCTTTGCCTGGACGACCAAGCGCTCATACAGCGCCTTCCATTCCTCCGGCGCCATGAACACGTCGAGCCCGGCGAGCAGGGCCTGTGGGCAGTCGGTGTTGGTGCAGCCGGGCACCTGGCCGTGACCATTCCAGTCGCCAACGGTCAGCCCGCCAAAGTTCATTTCCTCGCGCAGGAGGCCGGTCAGGAAGGTGCGGCTGCCGTGCATCTTCTCGCCGTTGACGGAGGAGAAGCTGGCCATGACCGACGGGACGCCGGCGGCGAAGGCCGGCTGGTAGGGGGTGGCGTGGATGGCCTTGAGCGCCTCGACGCTGCCGCGGGCATTGCCCTGGTCGACGCCTCCCGTTCCACCGTCGGCGAAGAAATGCTTGGCGGTGGCGATGACTCGGTCCTCGGCCAGGAACTCGGGCGTACCCGGGCGGCCTTGCAGTCCCTCGATCATGGCGGCGCCGAGCCGGCCGACCAGCAGCGGGTCCTCGCCATAGCTTTCGTAGGTCCGACCCCAGCGATCGTCGCGGGTGACGGCGATGGTCGGGGCAAAGGTCCAGTCGATGCCGGTGACGGCGATCTCGGCAGCCGTGACCTTGCCGATCCGCCGCATGAGGTCCGCGTCACCCGCGGCGCCAAGGCCGATGTTGTGCGGGAAGACAGTGGCGCCCGGGACATTGCTGTGGCCGTGCACCGCGTCGGTCGCCCACAGGAGGGGGATGACAGGGCCGCTATCCTCCATCGGCGCGGTCGAGGCTTCCCACATGGCGTCCGCGAGCTTCAACCATTCGGGTGCCGGCGCCTTGTCGTTGCCGCCGGGGCCGCTGTTGCCGCCGTTGAGGATGGTCCCGAAGCGATAACGGCGGACGTCGTCCGGCGTGATCGTGGAGATATCGGGCATGACCAGCTGCGCCACCTTCCGCTCGATGCTCATCCGGGCGAGCAGGGCGGTGATGGCAGCTTCGTGATTGGCACTCGGCGCCGTGACCGCGATCGGCGCGGAAGGCGCGGCGGGCGGCAGGGTCGAGCAGCCGGAAAGCAGCAGCGCAAGGGAGCCGAGGCGGAGGGACAGGGTCATACGGTAGCTCCGGTCAAGGGCCGGCGGCTCAGCCACCAGCCGTAGAACAGCACCCAGGCGTAGCCGAGGACGGGGACGATCAGCGCCGCGGCAAGGCCCGCCGCATCGGCGACGGCGCCGGCCAGGACGGGGAGGATGGCGCCGCCGACAATCGCCATGCAGAGAAGCGCAGCGCCTTCGCTGGCGCGGCCGCCAAGTCCGAGCACCGCCTGGCTGAAGATGGTCGGGAACATGATCGAATTGGCGAGGCCAACCGCGATGATGGCGACCGCCGCCAGCGTCCCGCCGCTGAGGCCCGAGACGGCCGACAGGGCGATGGCTCCGGCCGCGAACAGGGCCAGCAGCAGGCCTGCCGGTACCCGCGACAGAAGGGCGGCGCCAACGAAGCGGCCGACCATTGCCGCTCCCCAGTAAAGCGCGACGAGCTTGCCTGCGTCGGCAAGACTGAGGCCGAGCACTTCGGGCTGCGCGAGATAGGCAACCAGCAGCGAGCCGATTGCGACCTCGGCCCCGACATAAGCGAAGATGGCGATGACGCCGAACAGCAGGCGCGGCTGGCGGAGGAGGTCGAGGCCGAGGCCGGCGGCGGGGCTCGGCTGGAGGGCGTTGCCGAGCAGGTTGCGGCGGAGAAAGAAGATGGCGGCTAGCAGGAGCAGCAGCCCGCCGATGATGGTGTAGGGCAGCTGCAGCTGGGCAAAGGCTGCGCCGCGCTCGGCCTCGCCGACGATCAGCGCGCCTTCTTCCCTGCCTTCGAGCAGGAGGCGCGCTCCGACATAGGGGCCGATGAAGGTGCCGAGGCTGTTGAAAGCCTGCGCCAAGGTCAGGCGGGCCGAGCTGGTGCCAGCCTCACCGGCGAGCGAGATGACCGCATTGGCCGCGACCTGGAGAATGGTGATCCCGGCCGCCATGACGAACAAGGCGACCAGGAACGGCCAGTAGAGGCCGACCATCCCTGCGGGGATGAAGAGCAATGCGCCGCCCGCCATGACGAGCAGCCCGAGGACGATGCCGCGCATGTAGCCGAGGCGGGCAACCGCTCGTCCGGCCGGAAGCGAGAAGACGAAATAGCCGAGGAAAAAGGCGAACTGCGTCAGCATCGCCTCGGCATAGCTGAGCGCGAACAGGCCCTTGAACTTGGGAATGAGGATGTCGATCAGGACGGTCGCGAAGCCCCAGGCGAAGAACAGGAGCAGCGACAAGGCGAACAGGCTGCGCGCCTGGCCGCGTGAAAGCGGTCCGGTGTCGGCCGGGCTTGCCGGCTCGGCGGCGTTGGTCAGGCTGAGCGCTGGCACTTGCTACTTTCCTTGCGGCTTGGCGAGGGCGGAGGGCGCGCGCTGGTAGACGCGGACATGATCGATCTCCATCTGCGCCGGGAAGGCGGCGGCGTCGATCCCCTGCTGCCCGCCCCAGGTACCGCCCACGGCGATGTTGAGGAGAAGGTGCATCGGCTTGTCGAACGGCCAGCGGTCGCGGCCGCCCATGACCTTGCGGAACATGAAGCGCGCCTCGTCATCGACGCCCATGACGATGAAGTCGGGGGTCCAGAGCAGCTGGTAACGGTGAAAGGCGTTGCAGGCCGTCGGCACGGGATAGCCGCCGGTCTTCTGCGTGCCGCTGGCGAAGTTGAAGGCGCCGGTGTGGATCGAGTGATGGACCTTGCCGGGGTCGAAGCCGACATGTTCCATGATGTCGATCTCACCGCCCTTGGGCCATTTGACCGCCGGATCTTCGGGCAGCATCCAGATGGCGGGCCAGGTGCCGCGGCCGCAGGGGACCTTGGCCCGGATCTCGTAGAAGCCGTAGGTCCAGGCGGCCCTTCCGCGGGTGACCAGGCGGGCGGAGGTATAGGCCTTGCCAGCACTATCGGGGAGCGTTTCGGCACGCGCCTCGATGATCAGCCGGCCGTTCTCGACCCGCGCATTCTCGGGCCGGCGGGCGGTGTAATGCTGCTTCTCCTGATTGCCCCAGCCGGTCGCATTGCCTTCCGTCGCAAAGTCCCATTTGGCGGGATCGGGAAGGCCGGAGCCGTCGAACTCGTCGGCGAAGACGAGGGTGGTGCCGGCGGGATTGCGATGCGGCTCGCGCGCCGGCGAAACGGGCGCTGGCGAGGCGGCCTGGGCGGAAGCGAGGGCAGCAGCGAGCAGGAACACGGCTCTTCCCCTTTTCGTGGAGAAAAAAGTGGCGGCCGAGCCCATGCCCGGCCGCCGTCACCATCCTAGAACTTCAGGCGGACCCGGGCGCCGTAGGTGCGCGGGCGCGTGAAGAAGCGGGTGTTGTCGAACTGCGTGATGATGATCGCCGCCTCGTGCACGGCGTCGGTGAGGTTGTTGATATAGCCTTCGATGCGGAGCTTGTTGTCGGTGCCGTGGCTGTAGCCGGCGCCAAGGTCGAAGGTCCAATAGCCGTCCACCCGGTCATCGAGGCGCCGCTCGACGGTCAGCGGGGTGAAGTCCTCCCCGTTGAAGATCGTCATGAACTGCGCCGAGCGATAGCCCGCGGAGACGACATAATCGAACTTGCCCGTGGGCAGGTCGAAGCTCTGGCTGAAGGAGGTGTTCAGCTGCCACTTGGGCGTGCGCGGAAGGCGCTTGTCGTCGATGGAGCGGAACACCGCATCGTTGGGCGCGACGTCGGCCTGGTAGCGGAAGTCCTGAATGGGATCGGCCTTGTCCACCTTCGCGTCGAGGTAGAGGAGATTGTAGTCGAGGTTGATGTTGGCCGGGAGGTCGAAGCCGCCCTCGACGTTGAAGCCCGAGATGTGGCTGTCCGCCGCATTGTAGCTGTAGCTCACCACCAGCGCTCCGGCGCTGTTCGGCGGAAGCACCGCGCCGGGCACGTTGGCGAGGTTCAGCGCCTGCTGCACCGACAGGAGCGAGGTCAGCACCTGGTCCTTGTAGTCGTTGTAGAAGGCGCTGGCGTTGAGCGTGGTGCGGACGCCGCCGAGGTAGAAGACGTTCTTGGAGCCGAGCTCGTACAGGGTGACCTTCTCGGGGCGGTAGGTCGGGGCAACGCCGAGGTCGCCGAGATTGTCGTTGAACCCGCCCGACTTGTGGCCGGTGGTGACGAGGGCATAGACCAGATGGTCCCTGCTGAAGTCATATTCGCCGCGCAGGCGCCAGTCGGTGAACTTCTGGCGCATCTTGCCGCTCTGGCGGAAGATCTGGCCGGGGAAGGGCACCGCATAGGTGAAGCCACTCGGATCGCAGAAGAAGTCGTCGCCGGTGGTGGTGTCGAGGCACGGCGCCCGGTTGGGGCTGTCGCCGCCGTACGGGCCGTTGGCGAAGATGTTGTCGATATTGTCGCGAACGCCGAACCGGGCGACGCCGTTCAGGTAGAAGGCAATGGCTTCGGCGTCCGAGATGACGCCGTTGCTGTTGGTGTCGGGGTTGAAGATGGTGCGGTCGCGGCCGGCGAACTCGAACCCTTCGGTACCGACCCGGGCGCCGCCGCAGCAGGCGAAGCCGGCGCCGCCAAGCGCAAAGCCGTAGCGGGCGGCTACGCCTTCGCGGCTCTTGCGGTCGTCGGTGCGGCGGATGCCGGCCGTGATCCGCGCGGCTGGGGTCACCGACCAGGTTGCGTCGGCGAACAGGCCGTAGCTCTTGGCGTCGACGTCGGGCATGTTGAATTCAGCGCCCGAGAAGAAGCGGCCGCGGTCGGCGGCCGAGGCCAGAAAGGCGTACTGGTCTTCGGTGAAGTAGTTTGCGCCGACGCTCCAGATGAGCGGGCCCTTGTCATTGTGCAGGCGCAGCTCGTGATAGTTCGACTTGGAGTCGGTCAGCGACTGGAAGCGCGAGTAATTGTCGAGCTCTTCCTCGAGGGTGCCAGGCAGCTGCGCGAGATTGTTCAGCAGCCCGGGATAGTCCGGCGAGATCGGCGTCGCGGCCATGTAGTCGGACGTGACGTGACGATAGCTCCCGACATAGTCGAGCTGGGCAAAGCCGAGCTCGTACCCGGCCTCCAGGCGGATGCCGCGATGCTTGATGTCGAGGTCGGGGGTGAAGCCGCGCTGCACGACCCGGCGCGGATCCTCGATGTCGTCGGGGTCGATCCCCTGACCAAGCGGATTGGCATAGTTCGTCCCGGTCCAGCCCGAGCCGGTTTCATGCATGTAGTCGCCGGCCAGGAGGAAGCGGAGCCGGTCGGTCGGCTCCCACAGGAACTGGATGCGGCCGGCGACATTGTCCTCGGCCTCCGCCGCGCCGATGTCGGAAAGCGGGCCGACATTCTTGTAATAGCTGTCGTGCTTCAGCGCCATGCCGGACAGGCGGATCGCCATGGTGTCGCCGATCGGCACGTTGAGCATGCCGCGAACCACGGTCTGGTTGTAGTTGCCGTACTCGCCCTCGAGTTCGGCGTCCCACACGCCAAGACCAGGCTTCCAGCTGATGATGTTGACGGAGCCGGCGGTCGCGTTGCGGCCGCGCAGCGTGCCTTGCGGGCCGACGTTGACCTCCACCCGCTGGATGTCGAAGAAGGCCAAGCCGATGCCCGACGGACGGGGGATGTAGACGCCATCGAAGTGCGTCGCGGCGGCAGGATCGCCAAGCTCGGTATTGTTGGACGAGCCTACGCCGCGGATCCATACCTCGACGTTGCCGCCGTTGTTGGCGACGGTGAGGCCAGGCAGGACATCGTTCATGTCCGTGATGTCCTGAATGCCGCGCGCCTTGAGCTTCTCGCCGTCGAACACGGCGGCAGTCCCGGCATAATCCTGCAGGCTCTGCACCCGGCGGTCGGCGGTGACCACGATCGTGTCCGAATCGGTCGACGCCTCGTCATCGTCCTGGGTGGTGGCGGGCTGCTCTTCCGCCTTGGCCTCGGGCTCGGGCGCGGTCTGCGCCGCGGCGAGGCCGGGCATGATGAGCATGGCGATGGCTGTGCTGGCCACCAGGCCAAGGCGAAATCTGGTCATGTGCGTTCCCTCCAAATCGGCGCTGCCGACTCCTGCACGAGAAGTGCTATCCCGCTTTGTGAACGTTCACAAGTGTAAAGAGTGAGCGTTCACACGGCGACACTTCTGGGGCAAGAAGCCCGCCATGAGCAGCGATGCGGATCAGGTCAGGCGCAATGTCACGATCGAGGATGTGGCGCGCCTTGCCGGCGTGTCGCGCCAGACGGTGTCCCGGGTCATCAACCGCTCGCCCAATGTGAAGCCGGCCGTGCGCGAGCGGATCGAGGCGGCGGTCGAACAGCTCGGCTATGTCGCCAACCTTAGTGCCCGGCGGATGGGAGGAGGGCGTTCCTTTCTGATCCTGGCCGTCAACGACCGCGCGCGCACGGTGGAGAATTGGCAGGCGGGACGGGGCAATGACTGGGTCGACCAGATGCTGTTCGGGGGCATGACCGAATGCCAGCGGCATGGCTATCACCTCCTGTTCGAGCTGGTGGACACCCAGCCCGGTCTCGGCCGCCGGCAATTGTCGGCGGCGGTCGCTTCGCTGCGGCCCGACGGGGTCATCCTGACGCCGCCGCACAGCGACAATGACGAGCTTGCCGCTCTTCTTGAACAGCGCGGCATCGCCTGCGCCCGCATCGGCCGTCGCGAAGGCCGGTCGCATATCGACGTGTTCATGGACGAAGCCGGCGCGGCGGCCGAGGTGACGCGGCACCTCATCGGCCTTGGCCATCGCTCCATCGCCTTCCTCGCCGGAGACCCGGGCTACGGCAATTCGCGGTTGCGGGTGCAGGGCTTCCGCGGGGCGATGCAGGAAGCAGGCATCGAGGCGGATCCGCTGGTCGGGACTGGTGATTTCCACTTCGATCATGCCGCGCGCGTGGTCGAGCAGTGGCTTCGGTCCGACCATCCGCCGACCGCCATCATCGCCGACAACGACCAGATGGCCTTTGCCGTGCTGCACCTGGCGGATCGCCACGGCCTTGCCGTTCCGGGGCAATTGTCGCTCGTCAGCTTCGAGGATACGCCGGGCGTCCGACTGACCATCCCGCCGATGACCGCAGTCCGCCAGCCGACCGCCCGGATGATCGCCGTCGCCTGCGAGCGACTGATCGCCGTCAGCCGCGGCGAGGACCGGGCCGACGCCTTTCAGATCGACTTCGACCTGATCGTCCGGGAAACCACAGGACCGGCGAAGCCGTGAACGAACGGTCTCCGGCAAGCGCTACTTCAGCCTTCCGGTACCTCTATGCTTTGGCTTTCCTTGGCGCCCACCTCGCCTTCATGCCGCTGCTGATCCTGCTTCTTCCGCGCAGGGTGGAGCAGGTGGCCGGGACGGACGCGACATTGGTCCTCAGCCTGCTGCTGATCCTTGGCGCAGGAACTGCGAGCGTCGCGCACATCGTCGCGGGACATGCCAGCGACCGCTGGTTCGCGCGTCATGGGCGCCGCCGGTTGCCGATCGCGCTCGGCGTGGCGCTGCTGACGGCGAGCTACGCCGTTCTTGCGGTGGCAGGCACGGTCGTGATCCTCACGCTGGCGCTGATCTGCTTTCAGGTGGCGTTGAATGCCATGTTCGCGCCGCTCGGCGCCCTGCTGTCCGACCATGTCGACGACGGGAGCAAGGCGCAGACGTCGGCCTGGCTGACGCTTGCCCTTCCGCTTTCCATTGCCGCGAGCGGAGCCATCGGCATGGCATTCCCGAACGACGGTGCAGGAGCATTCGCGCTGGTCGTGGCGGCGGTTTTTGCCTGCATCCTGCCGCTGCTCCTGTTCTGGCCGGCCATCGATCCGGCCGCTCGAGCGGCAGCGATGCCGGAGGAGGGCAGGCCGGCGCTGGAGTGGGGCGACTTCCGCCTGGCGTTCCTGGCCCGCTTTCTTGTGCAGTGCGGCGCGGCGCTGGTCCTGTTCTACCTCTACGTCTATCTGGCGCAGCTTCCCGCCTCAGCCGAGGTGCCCCAGCCGCCGTCGGCCGCCCTGTCGACGCTGGTAAGCGTCGGTGGCCTCACCGGAGCGCTGGCGATCTTCGCCGTTGGCCGGATCTCTGACCGGTTGCAGCAGCGGCGCTGGCCCATTGCGCTTGGCGGGATGGTGGCAGCAGGCGGCTTGCTGCTGCTGGCCGCCGGGCCGCACTGGCTGCTCGTGGTGCTCGCTTATGGCTTGTTCAGCATCGGGCTGATGACCTTCCTGTCGGTCGACAGTGCGATGGTGGCCCAGATGTTGAGCGGGCATCCGTCGCGGGGAAGGTTGCTCGGGATCATGAACCTGACGAACACGCTTCCTTCGGTGGCGACGCCGCTGCTGACGATCCTCGCCCTGCAGCTTGCCTCCGACGGGGCGATCACCCTTCTGCTCGCCGCATCAGCCGTGGCCACGCTGGCGGCGTCGCTCATGATCTTGCGGATGCGGAGCATCGGCTGACCGGGGTTCCGCAAAGAAAAACCCCGGCCGGTGAAGGCCGGGGTTCGCAATAGTGTATCGGTGGGCGGGTGAGCTGGCCGCCCGAAGAGGCCAGGGCTCAGCGCTTGCAGGTCAGTGCGCCGGCACCGGCGGCAGTGTAGGTCACCGAGCTGGCTTCCTTGGTCCCGCTCAGGCTTCCGCCGTCGCTGGAGGTGTAAGGGCCGCTGCCTTCCGCCGGGGCGGTCAGCACGGTCGGCGTCGCGGCATTGCCGACGCGCAGATTGGCCTGGACCGGCTTGCCGCTCAGTTCCAGCCAGTCGATCTGGATGACCTCGTTGTTGCCGCTGCAGCGATAACGGTGCGTGGCGGTGATGATTGGCAGCGGCGGCGGCGGGGCGGCGTTGGCGACCTGGTTGGCCATCGGGTCGTAGGGTCCGCCGACCACTTCGGGTTCGTTGTTCTGGTTGCAGGCGGTGAGCGACAGCGCCGCGCCAACGGCGGCGAGGAGGAGGGGGTGCTTCATGGCGCGCGCTTTTGCCGCTGCGCGATGAACCGTCAATGGCCGACATGCACCCCATGTCCGCACCATGGCGCTTGCATCTGCCGGAAGAGGCCATAGGTTCAGCGCCGATGGGGGTGGGAGCAACCGCGATGCAGCGCATCCGCTACGGGCTGACCGGCCTCGCCCTTGTCTTTCTGATCGTGCTGCTGGGCACGGCAATCATCCGCAGCGGCGAAGAGCCGGGGGTGAACGGCCAGGGCGCGAACCTGGTGGAACAGCCAAGCGAGCCGCTGGCGGAGCTCGGCGTTGCGCCTAGCGAAGGCGGCGACGACAATGCGGCGGAGAACCAGGCGGCTCCGCCCCAGCGCTGATGCGCATCTTGGGTTTCTTGGCTGCAATGGCAGGCTTGGCCGGCTGCGAGCAGGAGCCGCCGACGGCCGGGGCTGGGGAGCCCAAGCCGGAGCTTGCGCTGCTTACCACCCTGCCGATCGTGTTTGGGGAAAGCTTCGGGCTGGAGGCCGAGCGCAATCCGCTGCTGGCGGCGCTCGAGGAGCGCTACGAGGTGGTACCGGTGGACGGGCCCGAGCAGCTGAAGCCTGGCGGAACCCTGCTCGCCGTCCAACCACAGGCGCTGACCGCCGAGCGGCTGGTCGCGCTGGACCGATGGGTGAGGGAAGGCGGGCGGCTGGTGCTGCTGGCCGATCCGTCGTTGCGGTGGGAAAGCAGCCGTCCGCTCGGCGACCGCTTCCGGCCGCCTTATGCCTATCCCGACACCGGGCTGCTTCGCCACTGGGGCCTGACGCTGGAGCCGGAGGGCGAGCCGGCGGCCGAGGCGGTGCCCCATGATCTTGGTGGCGGGGCAGTGGCGACGGGCTCGAGCTTCGGGCGCCTCGCGAGCACCAGCCCGAGCTGCACACTGACAGCTCAAAGGGGGGCTGCGCGGTGCCGCATCGGACGAGGGCAGGTCACGGTGGTGGCTGACGCCGACTTCGCGCTCGATCCCGAACAGCCTGAACATCAGCGGGCCGTCGTGACCCTGGTCGGCGAGGTGGCGCGCTGACGCGGCCGGGCCGGCATGGGCCGGCATGGGACGGCGTGGAGATTCGCTGGCATTTGGTGGTTCACAGACTTATCCACAGCATCGACAACGCGAACGAGGAGAGAACATCGGTCCAGACCTGGTGCAGCAAAGCCGCAGAAATCCGCCTTTCTCCACCTTGAGCCATGTTTTCCCATGAAATCCCATTGTGTCCCATGACAGCCCGCGTTACACACAAGGGGTAGCGCGGGGCTGATCCCATTTGTTGTTGGGCCAGCGTCGGAGGCGGTCATCCCGCATTCCGGCGAACGGCCGAGGTTTGTCCGCCGCGCTGCCGGGAGTGAGCAAGCGGTGGCATTGGAGCATCTGTTTCAGGGCAGCGCCTTGAACGGGGTCGACGCGA
>ERZ1066119.1444-NODE-1444-length-12555-cov-7.870000_pt1 | contig 12555 bp, 12 predicted proteins | sample MGYA00382766_ERZ1066119 | MGnify/ENA primary metagenome ERZ1066119 (study PRJEB33369, sample SAMEA5778349) | biofilm metagenome | biome: Industrial cooling water; feature: Water cooling tower basin; material: Biofilm | place: United Arab Emirates | collected...
CGCGGCAGGTCAGCGCCAAGCGCCCGAAGTCGGCAAGGACCTGCTGTTGGGCAAGCCGATAACGAAGGTCCTCGGCATGGGTGTCGGGACCGGCCGGCGACCCTTCCACAACGGCTTGCCCCGGTTCGGGCGAGGGATTGCGTGACTCAAGCGACGACATCTAAAGCCAACCTAACTAATTCAGATGCTTCGGGAAATACCGCCCTTCTGGCAAAGTGATCGTTACAGCGCCTTGACGTAGATCACCTTACCCTCGCCCTTCTGGTAGAAGTCGTCGATCTCGGCAACGCGTCGGTACCCCAGGCCTTCGTAGAAGCGGCGGGTTCGAGCGAAGTCGTCAAGCGCGGACGTCTCGACCAGCACAAGATGGCCGCCAAGGTCGTCCCGGATGCGCCGCTCCACCTCGCGCATCAGCCGGGCGCCGATCCCCTGCCCTTGTCGCGCCGGGCGGACCGCAACCAGGAGCTGGTTGTAGGTGCCCTGCGTCATTCGCTCCTGCTCGACAAACATCACGGCCTGGCAGCCGCCCGCGTCGGCGAAGGTCAGCCAGAAGCTGCCATCGGTACCAGCCAGATAGGACTCGGCCATGGCATCGAGCATCTCGCCCGGGAACAGCCCGGTCTCGTCGATGATCCTGCGGAGTTCCGGTAAGTCGTTGCGGGTCACCGGGCGAACGGCAGAAGTCATTGCAGAAGCTCCAGCGTCAGGACGATCTCGTCGCCAGCAACGAGGCCGGCACGACGGCGCACCTCCGCCTTGAGAGGCAGGAGATAGTCGCCGTTCTTCGTGGAGAACAGAGACGTGATCCATTCCACCCCGCCGATGGAGGCGCGAACCTTGACCATGCCGCCGGCACGGGCTGGGCCGCTGGACAGGCGATGCAGCCGCACCTCCGCCACCTTCTCCTCCGGCAGGGTCACGAAGAACCAGGCCGCGTCACCCGACCAGCGCCAGACGGTCGCCGAGAAGGTGACGCGGGTCACCGCTAATTGCGACGCCTAGCGCGCCAGCTTCTTGTAGGCGGTGCGGGTCGGTCGGTCCGCCTCAGGGCCGAGGCGCCGGCGCTTGTCCTCCTCATAGGCCTCGAAATTGCCTTCGAACCATTCGACGTGGCTGTTGCCCTCGAAGGCGAGGATGTGGGTCGCCAGGCGGTCGAGGAAGAAGCGGTCGTGGCTGATGACCACGGCGCAGCCAGCGAAATTCTCGATCGCTTCCTCGAGCGCGCCTAGGGTCTCGACGTCGAGGTCATTGGTCGGCTCGTCGAGCAGGAGCACGTTGCCGCCCTCCTTGAGCATCTTGGCCATGTGCACGCGGTTGCGCTCACCGCCCGACAGCTTGCCGACATTTTTCTGCTGGTCGGGACCCTTGAAGTTGAAGGCGCCGACATAGGCCCGGGTGCTCGTGTCCTGGCCGTTGACCTTCATATAGTCGAGGCCATCGCTGATCTCTTCCCAGACATTCTTCTTGGGATCGAGCTGGTCGCGGCTCTGGTCGACGTAGCCGAGGCGCACGGTCTCGCCGAGCTCGACCTTGCCGCTGTCGGGCGCTTCCTTGCCGGTCAGGATCTTGAACAGGGTCGACTTGCCCGCGCCGTTGGGACCGATCACGCCGACGATCCCGCCAGGCGGAAGGGTGAAGCTCAGGTCCTCGAACAGCAATTTGTCGCCGTAGGCCTTGGAGATGCCCTCCACCTCGATGACCTTGCCGCCGAGCCGCTCGGGCACCTGGATGACGATCTGCGCCTTGCCGATGCGGCGGTCATCCTGCGCGTCCTGCAATTGCTCGAACTTGCGGATACGGGCCTTGGATTTGGACTGGCGCGCGGCCGGCGTCTGCCGGATCCACTCGAGCTCGCGGGCCAGCGCCTTCTGCTTGCCGCTTTCCTCGCGCGATTCCTGCTCAAGGCGTTTTGCCTTCTTTTCCAGGTAGGTGGAGTAGTTTCCTTCGTACGGATAGTAGGAGCCGCGATCGAGCTCGAGGATCCATTCCACCACATTGTCGAGGAAGTAGCGGTCGTGGGTGATCATCAGCACCGCGCCGGCATATTCCTTGAGATGGTTCTCCAGCCACTGGACGCTTTCGGCGTCGAGGTGGTTGGTTGGCTCGTCGAGGAGCAGGATGCTGGGCTTCTGGATCAGCAGGCGGGTGAGCGCGACGCGGCGCTTTTCGCCGCCCGACAATTCAGTCACCGGCGAGTCCGACGGCGGGCAGCGGAGCGCCTCCATCGCGATTTCGAGCTGGTTGTCGAGCGTCCAGCCGTCGACCGCGTCGATCTTCTCCTGAAGCTCGCCCATCTCGGCCATGAGCGCGTCGAAGTCGGTGTCGTCCTTGGGATCGCCCATCTCGGCCGAAATGGCGTTGAAGCGATCGACCATGTCGGCTACGTCGCGGGCGCCGTCCTTGACGTTCTCGAGCACCGTCTTGGTGGGATCGAGTTCCGGCTCCTGCGCGAGATAGCCGACGGTGATGTTCTCGCCCGCCCAGGCCTCGCCCATGAAGTCGGTGTCGATCCCGGCCATGATCTTCATCAGCGTCGACTTGCCGGCGCCGTTGGGACCCACGATGCCGATCTTGGCGCCCTGGTAGAATTGCAGGTTGATGTTGTTCAGCACCGGCTTGGGAGCGCCGGTGAAGGTCTTCGTGAGGTTCTTCATCACGAATGCGTATTGAGCGGCCATGGGGTCGCGGGTCCTTGTCTGTGCTAGCGGGATTGCGCCGGCAGATAGTTTGTCGCGAGGCTTTTGCCTAGCTGTTCCCCGGCGCACGCCGGGGTTCAGTGCCTGCGGCGAGCGACTGGGCCCGGACTTTCGCCGGGGAACAGCTTCAAGGCTCCCCCTGAGGCCTAGGCAACAGAAGCGCGAGCAGCTTGGCCCGGCATTCCCCATCGATGATGCCGTCGATCCTGTCGGGGCGGAAGCGGCGCTGAAAGGCGATCACCGCCTTCCAGCTGTCGGTAACGTCATAGCCGAAGCGTTCAAGCGCGAGCAGGAAGGCGGCGTCGGACCAGAACGGGTCGATGAGGTTGCGGGTCGGGCTCGGCAGGGCAAGGCGGCGGCGGGCGAGCGCCTCCCAGGGAAAGAGTTCGCCCGGATCCTCCTTGCGGGTGGGGGCGATGTCGCTGTGGCCGACGACGTTGCCGCGGCCGACGCCGTGGCGGTCCTTGAGGCGGGCAACCAGCGGGATCAGCGCGGCGATCTGCTCGTCCGGGAACGGGCGGTAGCCGAATTCGTGACCAGGGTTGACGATCTCGATCCCGATCGATGCGCTGTTCACGTCGCGGATCCCGCGCCAGTAGCTCTTGCCCGCATGCCAGGCGCGGCGGTCCTCGTCGACGAGGTGATAAACGGCGCCCTCCTCGTCCACGAGGTAATGGCAGGAAACCTTGGCCTCCGGGCTGCACAAGCGGTCAAGCGCGCCTTCGCAGGTCGGCATGCCGGTGTAATGAAGCACGATCATGGAAACGGGCGCGGCCCGCTCGTCATGATTGGGGGATGGGCGGGCGATCAGGTCCACGGCCGGCATGGGACCGGACGGAGGAGCGGAGGTCAAGGCCCTCTCCCCGCCGGGGAGAGGGAGGGAGCCGCGGAACGCGGCGGAAGGGTGAGGGGTGTGGGCGCCAGGTCATGCACACCCCTCACCTTCCCACTCGCTGCGCGAGTGGGCCCCTTCCTCTCCCCGGCTGGGAGAGGAGACTTAAGCCGCCCGTGCCGCCTCGCTCTTGCGGCGGTACAGCCCGCGCATGTCGCGGTCGGCCTCGAGGCTGGGCGCCTGGCCGATGACTGTTTCGCCGGCGCCCAGCATCAGCCAGCCATCGGGTGCAAGCGCCCCGGACAGGCGATCGAAAGCCTTTCGCCGGGTCTTTTCCTCGAGATAGAGGAGGACGTTGCGACACAGGATGAGGTCGAACTTGCCCGGGTGCGGCGGCGTCTCGAGGAGGTTGTGGACCTGGAAGCGGACGGTCTTGCGCAACGCTTCAACCGCGCGCCAGCCGGCCGGAGTTTCTTCGAACCAACGGATCATCTGCTGGATGCCGAGGCCGCGCTGGACTTCGAACTGGCTGTAGGTGCCGCAGCGGGCGCGCTCGACGATGCCTTGGCTGACGTCGCTGCCTAGGATGTCGATCGTCCACCCCGACCAGCGTACCGGATCCTCGGCGAAGAGCATGGCCAGGCTGTAGGCCTCCTGCCCGGCCGAACAGCCGGCCGACCAGATGCGGATTGTCCGGCTATTCTCGCGGCGGCGGGCGAGTTCGGGCAGTGCCGCCGCCTTGAGGAGGTCGAACGGCTGGCGATCGCGGAAGAAATACGTCTCGTTGTTCAACAAGGCCTCCACCACGCGGGTCGAGAGACTGGGTTCGCGCCCCATGACAAGGATGGTGATGAGCTCGTCGATGCTGGCGATGGAGCGTTCGCGAAGGAGCTGCGCCAGGGCGGTCTCGAGCCGCCAGCGGCGGTTCATGGTCAGCTGCTGGCCGGTTCGGGCCTCCAGCAGGCCGGCGAGGATTCGTGAACTGCTGTCACTTATCTGCATGAAACTGGCCGATCCTTGACGCAACACGGCGGGCAAGTCGTTCGGGCGGGAGGATGGCGGCGGCAAGGCCGGCTTCCGCCACGGCGCGGGGCATGCCCCAGACGGCGCTGGAGCCTTCGTCCTGGACGAGCACCGAGCCGCCGGCAGCGACGAGCGCTGCTGCCCCTTCCACGCCGTCGCGGCCCATGCCGCTGAGGATCACCGCCACCGTTCCCGGACGGCGACAGGCGGCGAGGCTGGCGAGCATCGGGTCGACGCTCGGCAGGCAGCCGGAAGTTTGGCGGCCACTGGTCAGCCGGACGACCAGCTCGCCCCGGCGCTCCTCGACCGTAAGATGCGCGTCCCCGGGCGCGATGGTGATCTCGTCCGCCAACAGCGGCATTCCTTCGCGGGCAATGCGCGCGGGGCGGCCGGCAGCAGTGGTCAGCTGACGCGCGAACACGCTCATGAACGGAACGGGCAGATGCTGGGTGACGAGGATGGGGGCGTGAATGGCGGCCGGCAGGCCCGAGAAGAAGCGGCCAAGTGCATGAATGCCGCCGGTGGAGGCACCGATGGCGAGCAGGCCGAGCGGCTCCGTCCCCATGGCGCAAAGCGGCGGCCCAACCGCCACCGGAGCATCGTCGGCGGGATCATCCGCCTGGCCGAGCGCCCGGATCTTGCCCATCAGGATCTCGGAGAAACGGCCCTGGAAGCGACCGGTGCCGGGCTTGAGCAGCGTGTCGGCAGCGCCGAGCGCAAGCGCTTGCAGGGTCTCGGCCGCGCCTTCGCCGGCGAGGCTGGACACAATGAGGACCCGGGCCCCGCGCGCGCGTTCAAGGATCTCGGGAAGCCGGGCGAGCCCTCCTGCCCCGGGCATCTCGAGGTCGAGCAGGATCACATCGACGCTGACATGGGCGAGCGCCTCGACGGCGTCTTCAGCGGTACCGGCAACAGCGGCGATCTCGATCCCGCCGCCGACTTCGACCATGCGGCTCAGCACCGCCCGGGCGACCATCGAATCATCGACGATCATCAACCGGATCGGCCGGGCCTGCGGCCCTTGCGGGACCGCGGCCTTCCTGGCGAGCGCCGCGTTCACCCTGTCCGGCTCAGGCGACGCCGACGAGCTGGAGCTTGATGTGCAGCGTTTCGCGGTCGAACGGCTTCATCACATATTCGTCAGCGCCGGCCTCAAGCGCGGCGCGGATGTGGGCCATGTCATTCTCGGTGGTGCAGAAGACGACCTTGGGCTGATCGCCATGGCCGCGCTGGCGAAGGAGTTTCAGGAACTCCATCCCGCTCATCACCGGCATGTTCCAGTCGAGCAGGACGACGTCCGGCATGGCCTCCTCGCACCGCTCCAGTGCCTCGCACCCGTCGCCGGCCTCCTCCACGGAGAAGTCGAGAGTCTCGAGAATATGGCGGGCCACTTTCCGGATGACCTTGGAATCGTCGACGATGAGGCAGGTCTTCATGAGGTCTGGTACCGATCTTGGCTGAGCGGGTGACGGTTCGAAGGCAAGTCTTAAGAAGGAGGCGTAACGAAGGGGTTAAGCTGCGGAGCGAACCGGTTCGGGGCCGGCGACCAGGGCGGCGACGTCGACCAGGAGCAAGGCGCCTTCCTCCGTCTCGACCATGCCACTGGACACGCGCTCCCACCCCTCGCCCATCGCCGCGCGGACCGGACTCGGGTCGCTGAGCGCCTGGAGCACGTCCTCGACCCCATCGACGATCAGCGCATAATGATGGCCGTCGAGCTCGGTTACGGCCGCCTCGAGCGTGGTGCACTGCTCGAACAAGGGTTCGAGGCCGAGCGAGCGGCGGCAGCAGATGACGGTGAGCACCCGGCTGCGGAGCGCCGACAGGCCTGCGACATGCTCTGCCGCGCGTGGCACAGGAATGAGTGTGTCGAGTTCGACCACGCTCTCGATCCGAACCGCCGGGAGGGCAACGCGCTGGCCCGCGATGCGCACGACGAGGAGAAGTTCGTTCACCTGGATCCTCCTGCAGAAGCGGCATCGCGGAGCGCGACCAGCAGGCCGGCCCGGTCATAACGGTAGATGTGGTTTTCGTTGGCCGGCGCGTCGGGGCTGGCGCTGAGCCATAACACGCGGCCATCGCCCGAAGGTGGCCCCGCCGAGTGGGACGCTCCCGCGCCGGCGATCATCAGATCGGCGCGCTCATCGCTGTCGAGGGCGACGACCCGGTAGCCCGCCGCTTCCACGATCGGGCGGAGCATGTTGCGGCTCCACGGGTCGGCGAGGTCGAGCCGGCAGACCGGAGGCTGGGCCGCCTGGACGCGCGGGCCGGCATGTTCGGCGAACAGCCAGTGGGCATCAATGAGCTCGGCCGGCTCGCCCCCGACCAGCGTCACTCCTTCGATCAGGCCAGGCAGCTCGGCCGGGATGATGTCCTCGGCGATGGCGTCGAGGTCGATGACTTCCCGGAAGGCCAGGCCGAGCTGGGTTTCGCCGTCCGACAGCCGGAACAGGCGGACCTTGGCCGTGGAAGCGGGAATGTCGGGCAGGCCGGCAAGGGCAAGGATCTGCTCGCCGAGCTGCACGCGAAGGCGGCCCGCGCCGAGGCCGATGGCACTGGCGGGCACTTCCTCGATCCGATCGACCACGCCGAGGCGGATGGCGCGGCGGCCGCCTTCCATGTCGCGGAACAGGAGGACCGGGGTGGCCTCCTGCTGGACAGGGCCCTGCCCTTCTTCCAGCAGGCGGACGCTCCGCTCCTGATTCTCGACGCGCACCCCGCCGACACGGGCAAGACCGGCCGGATCGAACAGGAGGATGGGTGAGCCGTCGTCGGCGAGGGTGGTCCCGGCATAAAGGCCGGTCGCCATGACGGCGGGCGCCGCGGGCTTCACCACCAGCTCTTCATGGTCGTGGACCTTGTCCACCGCCAAAGCGTAGACGTCGCCCCCGGCCGGTTTCAGGACGATCAGGGTGCGATCACTGTCCTCCAGCTGGCTCGGGAGGCCGAGAACCTGCGCCAGGACAATTTCCGGAACGCGCCGCCCGCGGATGGTGACGATCCCGGCGCCGCCGACCCTCGAAAGCTCGACGGCCTCGCCGCGCGCACGGACGATCTCCTCGATCGCGGCCCTTGGAATGGCGAAATGCTGCGAGCCGATCGACACGGTAAGCGCCGGAATAATGGTCAGGGTCAGCGGCACGCGCAGGGTCATGCGGGTGCCCTGCCCTGGCTTGGACTCGACCTCGACCACCCCGCCGATGCGTTCGACGTTGGAGCGGACCACGTCCATCCCGACCCCGCGGCCCGAGATGCTGGTCACTTCGCGCGCGGTCGACAGGCCGGCCTCGAAGATCAGCTGAAGCTGTTCCTTGGGGCTGAGCCGGGCAGCGTCGGCCTTGTCGAGAATGCCGGCGGTGATCGCCTTGTCGACCAGGCGCTTGCCGTCGATCCCGCGGCCATCGTCGACGATGTCGATCAGGATCTGGTTGCCCGACTGGCGGGCCGAGACGCTGAGCAGCCCGATCTCGCGCTTGCCAGTCTTGAGGCGCTCCGCGGGACTTTCGATGCCGTGGTCCACCGCGTTGCGGACGATGTGGGTCAGCGGATCGCGGATCATCTCGATCATCTCGCGGTCAAGCTCGACATCACCGCCGTCGATGTCGACCAGTACCTGCCGGCCGAGTTCGGCGGACAGGTCGCGGACCATGCGCGGCAGGCCGACAAACAGGCTTTCGATCCGCTGCATGCGCGTGCGGGTGATGGCATCGCGCATCTCGGCAATGATCCCGGACAGGCGCTCGAACGCGCTGTCGACGGCGACGTCGGCACTCTGGTCGCGCAGGCGCCGGGCGAGTTCGTTGCGGGCGAGCACGAGATCGGACACGCCGCTCATCATGCGATCGAGCAGGTCGACCGAGAGGCGGATGGTGCGCGGGGCGGCCGTTCCCGACGCGGCGGCAGCGGAAGCGGCGGGAGATGGTGCCGGGGTGGTAGGGGCATCGGCGCCGGCCTTGAGCGCCTCGATGAGGTCGCCGTCGTCTCCTGCAGGGAGCGGCTGGCCGGCGGCGATCACCTCGACCAGCTCTCCGATTCGATCGATCACCGCGAGGACAGCGCTGACGAGCCGCGGGTCCGGCTGGCGGCGGCCGGCACGAACGTCGGCAAGCGCGTCCTCGGCAGCGTGACTGAGGGTCTCGAGGCGGGGGAAGTCAAAAAAGCCGCAATTACCCTTCACCGTGGGGACGAAGCGGAAGATGGAATCGAGCCGCGCGCGATCCTGCGGCGCGGCTTCCCAAGCCACGATCTCGCCGCCGAGATTTTCCAGCATGTCGCGGCATTCCGAGACGAAATCGGCGATCAGGTCGTCCATGGCCCCACTTTGCGTATCGTGACGTGTGGACGAGGTAGCGGGAGAGGGTTAAGGGGGTGTTAGTGGGCTCTATCGGTACCCCCGCTTAGCGGGGGCACAGGTCAGCGAAGCTGACCGAGGGGGTCTGAATGGAAGTTCAATGCTCAGGCCCCCTCGGCGGCTTCGCCGCCTGTTCCCCCGCAAGCGGGGGCACCGAGGGTCAAGCCAGGAACACGGGGTCCAGCACGACGCGTCCATCCTCAAGGTCGGCGATGCCCGGCTTGAACGGGATGAGCGCCTTGCGGCCATCGTCGGCCTGAACCTCGAGGAGGTCTCCCGCGCCATAGTTCTCGACCGCCGACACCATGCCGAGCGGTGTGCCGTCGCGGCCAAGGCACGGGAGGCCGATAAGGTCGGCATGATAGTATTCGTCTTCTTCAAGCGGCGGCAAGGCGGCGCGGTCGACCTCGATCAGCGCACCGCGCAGGCCCTCGGCGGCGGTGCGATCGGTCAGGCCTTCGAGGCGGGCAGTGGGGCTCTTGGCGGTGCCGCCGACGTGCAGCAGGCGATGCTCGCGGCCGTTCACCAGCACCGTCTGGTGCGCGGCGAGGCTGGCGGGGCTGTCGGTGAACAGCTTGAGGCGCACCTCGCCGCGGACGCCGTGGGCGCCGGTGATGGCAGCGAGGGTGACCAATCCTCCCCGAGACGGGGAGGTGGCAGCGCGCAGCGCTGACGGAGGGGGAGTGCCACCCGAGACCTGCCCGTGTGGCGAGCCCCCTCCACCACTGCCTTCGGCGGCGGCCCCCCTCCCCGTACCGGGGAGGATCACTTACTCCGCCTTCTCGGCGCCTTCGGACGGAGCGGCGTCGTCGCTGCCCTCGGCCGGCTCGGGCTGGGTGGGGGCGCTGACGTCCTCGGACGGAGCATCGGCGGCGGGAGCCTCCTCGGCCGGCTTGTCGGCAGCTTCGGCAGCAGCGGCAGCCGCGGCCTCGGCGCGCTCTGCCTCCTTGGTGGCACGCTCCTCGGCGCGTTCCTTGGCCTTGTCGCCCGGCTGACCCTTGTTCGGGTTGCTGCGGGCGGCGCGCTCCTTGAGGCCGGCGGCATCGAGGAAGCGAGCGACGCGGTCAGACGGCTGGGCGCCGACGGACAGCCAGTGCGAGGCACGCTCGTTGTCGAGCTTCACGCGCTCGGGCGAGTCCTTCGCCAGCAGCGGATTGTAGGTGCCGATCTTCTCGATGAAGCGGCCATCGCGCGGGGAGCGGCTGTCGGCCACGACGATGCGGTAGTAAGGCCGCTTCTTGGCGCCGCCGCGGGCGAGACGAATGCTGAGTGCCATGTATTAAGTCCTTCTCTTCTCTTGTTTCCGTCACCCCGGACTTGATCCGGGGTCTGCCTTCTTCTGAACTTGTCCCAAGTCTTCCCGAAGGAAGAAGCGGGATCCCGGGTCAAGCCCGGGATGACGAGGGTGTGAGCGTCGTTACCTCTTCCCGAACTTATCGAACCCTGGCGGCAGTCCACCGCCGCCAGGCAGGCCGGGCAGTCCCCCTGCCCCGCCGCCGGCTCCCGGCAGAAGGCCGCCCATGGCGCCCTCGATCCCGCCCTTGCCGAACATGGCGGCTAGCTTGCCAAGGCCACCCATCTTCTTGAGACGCTTCATCGCGCCTTCCATTTCCTGATGCATCTTCAGGAGCTTGTTGACCTCCTGAACGGTGCGCCCCGAACCCTTGGCGATGCGGATCTTGCGCTTGGCATTGATCAGGCCCGGCTTCGCCCGTTCGATCGGGGTCATGGAGGAAAGCATCGCCTCCAGATGGACCAGCGCCTTGGTGTCCTGCGCCTTGTCCATCGCGCCCTTCATACCCTTCAAGCCCGGCATCATGCCGGCAAGCACGCCAAGGCCGCCCATGCGCTGCATCTGCTGAAGCTGCATGCGCAGGTCGTCGAGGTCGAACTTGCCCTTCGACATCTTGGCCGCGAGCTTTTCGGCATCCTCGACCTTGATCGTCTCGGCGGCGCGCTCGACCAGGCTGACGACGTCGCCCATGCCAAGGATCCGGCCAGCGACACGGCTCGGATGGAAAGGCTCGATCGCGTCGAGGCCTTCGCCCGTCCCGGCGAACTTGATCGGCTTGCCGGTGACGGCGCGCATCGACAGGGCCGCGCCGCCACGCGCATCGCCGTCCATGCGGGTGAGGATCACGCCGGTGAGGTCGATCTGGCCGCCAAAGCCCTTGGCGACGTTGACCGCGTCCTGCCCCGTAAGGCTATCGACCACCAGCAAGGTCTCGGCCGGGCGGCTTGCCTCGGCGACCGCCTTCATCTCGCCCATGAGGCTGTCGTCGACATGGAGGCGACCGGCGGTGTCGAGCAGGAGGACGTCGTAGCCCTGGAGCTTCGCCGACTGGAGTGCGCGGCGGGCGATCTCGACCGGGGGCTGGCCGGGGACGATGGGTAGCGTGTCCACGTTCGCCTGGCGGCCGAGCACGGCCAGCTGCTCCTGCGCGGCCGGGCGAGCGACGTCGAGGCTGGCCATGAGGACGCGCTTGCGCTCCTTCTCGGACAGCCGCTTGGCGAGCTTGGCGGTGCTGGTCGTCTTGCCCGAGCCCTGGAGGCCGACCATCATGACGACCGCGGGCGGCGCAACGGCAAGCTCGAGTTCGCTGCTGTCGGCACCCAGCATCTCCACCAGCGCGTCGTTGACGATCTTGACGACCTGCTGGCCCGGCGTGACCGAGCGGAGCACTTCCTGGCCGACAGCCCGCTCGGTGACCTGGTCGACGAAGTCACGGGCGACTTGCAGGGCGACGTCGGCCTCAAGCAGAGCCACGCGAACCTCGCGCATGGCCGAGCGCACGTCGGCCTCGGTCAGGGCGCCGCGGCCGCGAAGCTTGTCGAACACGCCGCCAAGGCGGTCGCTCAGGGTCTCGAACATCAACTCAACTCCGGTATCGACGAGGCGCAAAGCAGAAACGCGCCGGCGGGCGAAACCTCGCCGGCCAGCGTGCCCCGAAAGGCGCTCATCGATGGTGTGTCACGGATGACGGTGGCGCGGATAGCGGAAGGGGGTGCGAAAGGCAACCCGAAGCAAGGAGCTAGCCGGCGGTCTCGGTCGTCCTGAGCGAAGTCGAAGGACGCGAAGCAACGCCCTTCGACTATGCGCTTCGCGCTCCGCTCAGGAGGAACGAACCCTCTGGTGCCCGCTCAAGCCGCCGCGTCGTCCTTCTGTTCGCGGTTGGCGTAGACCCGGACCGGCTCCTTGCGCCCGTCGACCACGTCCTTGTCGACATGCACCTTCTCGACATTGTCCATGCCGGGCAGGTCGAACATCGTGTCGAGCAGGATCGCCTCGAGGATGGAGCGCAGGCCGCGGGCGCCGGTCTTGCGCTCGATCGCCTTGCGGGCAACCGCCGACAGCGCCTCTTCGGAGAAGCCGAGCTCGACATCCTCCATGTCGAACAGCTTGGCATACTGCTTGACCAGCGCATTCTTCGGCTCGACCAGGATCTTGACCAGCGCCGCCTCGTCCAGATCCCCAAGCGTCGCGATGACCGGCAGACGGCCGATGAACTCAGGGATGAGGCCGAACTTCAGCAAGTCCTCAGGTTCAGTGCTCTTCAGCACCTCGCCGGTGCGCCGCTCCTCCGGAGCGGCGACATGGGCGCCGAAGCCGATCGACTTGCCCTGCAGGCGGTCGGCGATGATCTTGTCGAGGC
>ERZ1066119.1452-NODE-1452-length-12519-cov-6.689345_pt1 | contig 12519 bp, 13 predicted proteins | sample MGYA00382766_ERZ1066119 | MGnify/ENA primary metagenome ERZ1066119 (study PRJEB33369, sample SAMEA5778349) | biofilm metagenome | biome: Industrial cooling water; feature: Water cooling tower basin; material: Biofilm | place: United Arab Emirates | collected...
AACTAGAACATCACAAAAAAGGATTCCATGAATAGTTTATTTCGTCGATCTGCTTTAAGCACCGCATTGCTAGCTTTTGGGATATCAATTGGTGTTGTAAGTCCAAACGTAATTTCGCAATCTGCTTTCGCACAAGATTCTGGAACTCCCGCTGCTCCATCTCCCGCTCAAGGTACAACAACTAACTTTTCTGATGTTGGGGCTGACTATTGGGCGCAACCATTTATTCAAGCCCTAGCTGCTAGAAACATCATTACTGGTTTTCCTAACGGGACTTTTAGACCAGAACAGCCCGTGCAGCGAGCTGAATTTGCTGCGATGATTCAAAAAGCTTTCAACCAAAAATCAGTACGTCAGTTAACTGAACCTGGATTTACAGATGTCCCATCTGACTACTGGGCGGCGGCGGCGATTGAGGAAGCCTACGAAACAGGATTTATGGGAGGCGTACCTGGAGGAGCTTTTCAACCAGCGGAGAATATTACCAAGTTACAGGCAATTATTGCTTTAGCAGATGGCTTGAATTTGAAGAGCGATCGCTCTTTCCAGAATGTTATCAGTACTTCTTATTTAGATGCTGAAGCAGTTCCAGCTTATGCTACAGGTGAAGTCGCAGCCGCAACCCAAGCTAACCTGGTTGTTAATTATCCCAATGTCAGACAACTCAATCCACAACAACCGCTGACGAGAGCAGAAGCCGCAGCTCACTTATATCAAGCTTTGGTGCGGCTAGGACAGGTGCAACCTCTAGCTAGTAATGTGGCAGCAACTCAGTATATTGTGGGTCGCGCCAGTAATGTCAGTCAAACCACCCCAAATACTCAGACTCCTCAAACTTCTAGTGCGACAGCCGCAAATAACTTGGTTGCAGTAGCAACATCAAACCAATCTTTTTCCACGTTAACGTCTTTACTTAAAGCTACAGGGTTAGCAGAAAGCTTACAAAAACGAGGACCCTTTACAGTTTTTGCTCCCACCGACGAGGCATTTGCAGCTCTACCTCAAGGAACTTTGAAAAAGTTGCAACAGCCAGAAAACAGTGAAGTGCTGATGCAAATTTTAATGTATCACTTGGTTCCTGGGCAACAAACCACCAAAGAACTCTCGGCGGGAGAATTGAAAACGCTGGCAGAAAGACCTGTAAATATTCAAATCGATCCGGCTAGAAATCAAATTTCCGTCAATGATGCCAGAGTGATTCAACCAAATATCCAAGCCAGTAACGGAGTCATCCATGCAGTGAATGAAGTTCTTCTACCACCTAATTTGGATTTGAGTAAGTTGCAATAGTTCAAAGGAAAGATTAACAACTGCAAACAAATCGATCCTCAATATCCAGATCGAAGACTCGCTCTTTTCGATTCTGGATTTGACTCCGGTACTTACGATTATTTTTCTGAAGCGATTGTAGGTAAAGAAGGGGCAACTCTTGGTGACTATACCGCTAGTGAAGTAGAACGCAATTTTGTTTAATCTCAGGGAGCAAATCGGATGAATGCTAGCGATTCGATAAAACACATGGCATCTCAAAAAAATCTTCACAGAGAAACTACAAATCTAAAAAGCTTGGAAAGAACGAATTTAATTGCAGAAAAACCAGAAGGGGGACAGCTACCTAGAGAAAAAATAGATGTAGTAAATCCAGCTGAATATACAGGGATTATTTTACCTATTTACTTAGCAATAGTAGCAGGGGTACTAATTATTTTTCAGCTCTCGCGTAAAAGAGAACAAAACCTTGCTAGCGATTTTTTAAGTCGTCTTCATCAACTCCCCTGCATGAACTGCCATTTTTATAACATGAACCCGCATCTCAAGTGTGCGGTAAATCCATCTGTTGTTTTAACTGGGCGAGCTATCGATTGTCCAGATTATCGTCCTCGTAATGATACATCTTTTCGCTAACTTAGATGTCTACATTTCTGAGTTTTAGATAGCGGCGGTTGATGCATACAACTTTTCAGCCGTCAACACGCAAACGCGATCGCGTGTTTCTTTGCTCAAACAATCGAGAAATGGTGTATATCGAGAAATGCCTACTGCTAAAGTTTCAAAATGACCGAAAATATCCGAAACTAAACAGATGCGATCGCTATGTTTTTCTGTAACTTCAAGCCAATTTGGATCGGGGTTGCCATCAGGACAAATATTGTCCATTTCTCGCAACAAAGCCTGAAAACCGTCAGTTTGTTGAATAAAATTAACGCCATGTAGGTGAGCGTCGAAGATAGCGTACTTACAATTGGTACTTACAATTGGTAGAAGTAAACATATGGTAATGGTACTGATGATTTTTGAATAAATAAAATCGATTAAGACAATAAACCGATATTTATTTCAACTGATGGCGATCGCATTTTTGGCAATCGTCTTCACATGTTTGTATAGTTTAGTTAAAATTTTAAAAACTCAAATCCTTCGCAAGAAAGATGGATATTTTAGTCAAGGTTTTATCCTGAAATTAAGTCAACTTTAATTAGGGAATAAAAGCAAAATGGTACTTTACAAATTAGAAGATTTCGATACAAATTACCAAGATGCTTTTGATGGCAGCGACATCAAAGGTTATGAAGTCTATTCCGATCTAGACAATGAGAAAGTTGGGACGGTCAAAAACATTCTAGTTGACGAATCAGGACGTTTCCGCTATCTGGTAGTTGACACTGGTTTTTGGATTTTTGGCAAGCAAGTCTTACTACCAGTAGGACGGATTCGGATCGAACGAGGCGATCGCCGCGTCTATGCGATGGGCTTTACCAAAGAACAAGCGGAAGCACTGCCTGAGTTCACTGAAGATATGAGAGTGGATTACGACTACGAGGAACAGGTGCGGGGAGTTTATCGCGATCGCGTAGACACGGCAACACCTTTAGAGACATCTGCTGCATCCATGCCTTATGTAGCTGGGGCGGCTTACGATCGCAATACCTACAACTACCAACAAGAACCAGAGTTGTATGACATGGGCGATCGCAACCAAGACACGCTCAAACTATACGAGGAACGGTTAGTTGCCAACAAGACCCGCCGAAAAGCTGGAGAAGTATCGATTGGCAAACAAGTTGAAACCGAAACGCAAAGAGTTTCAGTTCCAGTTGAAAAAGAGCGCGTCGTCATCGAACGAACCACTCCTGATAATGCTGGCAAACCAGTTGCTCCTGGAGAAGCCGCTTTCCGTGAAGGCGAAGTCGCCCATATGGAGCTTTACGAAGAACAACCCGACATTCGTAAAGAAGCAGTTTTGCGCGAAGAAGTCAAAATCAGGAAAGAAGTAGAGCAGGAGACGGTCAGTACCCAAGAACAGGTGCGTCGAGAAGAGCTAGACATAGATAGCGAAGGTCGTCCAATAGTGGATAAAGATCGCTAACAGGTGTTTAGAACAGTGAACAGTGACCAGTAACCAGTAACCAGTAGATCTGACTTGCTGCTGTGGGAGTCAGAAACCTCCATCACCACCTCAAGATTGGTGGCGAGTTTCATTCAAGTGGGGATGCGCGACCCCACTGGAAAGATTATCGCCTCCTTTTTAAGGGGGTTGGGGGATCGCAGAACCGTGCCACTTAGCCAAAGATCCCCCTAACCCCCCGTAGGATCGGGGGGAATAAAAGAAAGTTGTATATTACGCAATCTATGGAGGTAGTATTGTGCGCTTAGGTCAATGGCTCGGCTTACTTGCCCTTATTATCTCTGTTTATATTCTTTGGCAAATTCAGCAGGTCGTTTTACTGTTATTTGCAGCTGTAGTCTTAGCAACAGTTTTAAATCGAGTTGTGCGAAGAATGCAGCAATACCGCATTAAACGTGGGTTAGCTATTGCGATTACCATTACAGTTTTATTAGCAGTCATTGTTGGCTTTTTTGCGTTCATCGTGCCGCGTATTGTCGATCAATTACAACAATTAGTTGGTGTATTGCCCCAAACATCAGAAAGAATAGCGGCTTGGTTGAATTGGTTGCAATCTACGATCCCAGGAGCAATATTTGAACAGCTCCGCGTATTGGAGAATATTCCACAACAGCTTCAAATATGGATAACACGACTATTAGGTAACTTCTTTGTCATCCTCAATAACTCGCTTACCGTTGTTCTTAGCTTGCTGCTATTCTTAGTTCTGACCATCATGCTATTGGCGAACCCCTCCCAATATAGAAGAGTCTTTATCTTAATTTTTCCTAACTTTTATCGACGACGAATTGACGAAATTTTGTCAGAAACCGAGGAATCCTTAGTTGCTTGGATCGAAGGCACTCTTATAGCAATGGTTGTTATTGGTATAGTCTCTTTAATTGGGCTGTCAATTTTGGGAGTACCACTACCTTTAGTCAATGCTGCTTTAGCCGGATTGTTAGAATTCATTCCTAATGTGGGACCAACTTTGAGCGTCGTTCCCCAGCACTGCTTGCCCTAATTGATGCTCCCTGGAAGGCAGGAGCAGTTATATTACTTTATATTGTAATTCAGCAGTTTGAAAGCCTGGTTTTAGTTCCCTTAATTATGAAACAAGAGGTGAATCTAATGCCTGTGTTTACCATATTATCAGTGGTGGTTTTTGCTAGCTTATTCGGATTTTTAGGTTTGTTTCTGGCAATTCCGCTGTTGATAGTGTTACAGATTTGGCTCAAAGAAGTCTTGGTCAAAGATGTGATGAATAAATGGCAAGAACGACAAAATAATTAGGAATAATTACCCGATTGAGTGCGAGCGAGATTTCTCCCACTCGCCATTTATCTATTGTTCAACTGCGGATGGATACACGTTATCGACAATTAGTACGGGTCTGTCAGCGTAGTCTGCTTCTAGTTGTTTTCTGATACCTGCATCTAAAGTGAAGCCGTATTCCCGTTCTATATCAGCAATCACGAGCCGATCTAACACCCCAGTCGCAACTACTTTCTCACCTTGAGTCACTTTTTGTCTCGTAGCCTGTTTTGGATATGGGTTCAAGACTAGCAAATTGTTCTCTAATACAAAAGCATTGGGACTGTAGACGCGCTGGACGTTACCAGGTACGGCAAGTCGTCTATTGTAGTAGGGGGTGGGGTTGCCAGTTATCTCCTCTGGTTCTGGAGCTAGGGCAACCGAGCGGGCAATAATTACCGGATCGTTTTCGTATTGAGCATACGTAGCGCGATCGAATTGCTGATTGTATCTTTTTGCGATCTCAGCTAGCGAAAAACTCCGAACTACGCCTGTTGCTTGCACTTCTATGTCATTAGACGGGAGATCGAGCGGATTGCCAGAAAGATTTACGATTAAAATCGGTTCAACACCAAGAAACTCTTCATCAGCGATTGTAAAGGTATTGTTACCAATTTTTTCTAGAAATCTGCCTCTGACAGTTACTCTTTTACCAACCATGGCTTTGAATTTATCAGCTAATTCTTCAGAAGTAACGTTCCGTCGCTCTTGTGGCGTTCTTTGATTATTTAGCTGAGCAATAACGTTTTGTTTGGTTGTGGTGCGCGTTAATTCTCCAGCATTGAGATAACCAGTCGGTACGGCGATCGCGATCGCGGCTAAGGCAAATGCTCCTTTAGCACTCCACTGTTGGAACAGGCGATCGCCCTTACTTGCATCAGAACTTCCGCTTTTGTTAATTAGTTTCCCGAACACGATAAACTCCTGCTTAAACTCAAAATTTATTGAATCTTTTGTACTCTTCATTTGAGTAGATAGCATTCAATAAATCACCTACTGCTCGACGCTAAGACTAAATAGTGGAAAAGTCGGGGAAAATGGCGATCGCTAGCAAAATTACGCCCAAAGAAGTAGTTAGTTTGACTCACCGTTTTCCAGTCTGCATAAGTTAGGTTTTAAAACTGAAAGCCCAGTAAATTCCAGTAAGTCAGAAAGGGAATAAAGATTAAGGCGGCTAGGGTGATTAAGAAATAGTGCGATCGCTTTACCAAAGACCAATAATTATTTTTCCAAGCTAAAGCGGCAAAGATAAACAATCCTAGTGTTAAAACAGTGGTAAGTAAGGGAATGCAAAGAAATGCGATCGCCACAGGAGGCACGCCGTATACTAGTCGCCAAAAGCCATACAGCCAGATCGATAGAGGAAAGCCAATCAGGAAAGCTAAGTTTAAAGTACCGATTAAACCTGCTAGTATCCAAGCCCAACGCAATTGTCGCTTGACTTGAAACCGCTTGCCACGCAAACGCCGAAATAAAGGCGCAATCGGATAAATAAAGGCAGATGAGAGAAAGACTATTGCACAAAAGCCCAAAATTCCTAGCTGCACCCAACTTGTTTCGTACCAAGGTACATGCTCGTAGGCTCCGATTTTAGCCCAGATGGGATTAAACGCATACTTAATCCAACCGCTTTCGTCCGGTTCAAAGGCGGTGAAAGCATCATCATTGACTCGCTGAAATAGCAATGGTTCCACCGGAGCCAATTGGATCTTTGGAGCATTGCCAATAAAGAATAGACTAGGAGTGCTAACGAGTAAAGTACCGTTGTCGCCCTGCTTGATATTAATATGTTCAAATGGGGCGGTGAGCTTGGCGAAGGTATGGCGAGGATATTCTAGATCTCGGTAAGTTCCGGTGAATCGTTCGAGCTGCTCCGCACTTAAAGCCAGAGGTTTCTTGACTGTTTGTTGCTGGGGAGCGGGAAAATAGCGATCGAAAAATTGAGTCAAGAGCTTGCCATGTATCCCACTAAAGCTATTGGTGGCAATGAAAATGCCAATATTGCGATCGGGCATGAGGGTGAGAGAGCTAGAATATCCTCGCAAACTACCTAAATGTCCGATTGTACGGATATTATTTTCCAACCGTTCGCGAAAACTGTAGCCAGTACCAGGCAATAGAGGATGGTGGGTGAAATGCTGCTCGTGCATTAGCCGCACCGTATCCTCCTCTAAAATGCGGGAGTTTCCATAGCGACCGTGCAACAAGTGAGCCAGCATAAATTGAGCCATGTCAGTAGCAGTAGCTTGCATTGACGCACCTGGGGCGATGTTGAGATACAGATAGGGGACAGGTTTAAATTTGCCACTTTGGTACTGATAACCTACAGCCAAATCGTTAGCTAGAGGAGGAGGTGGTGGCTGAAGAAAGGTACTCCTCTGCATCCGAAGCGGTTGAAAGATGTTTTTGTCAATATATTGAGCGAAGGGAGTACCAGAAATTTTCTCCACGAGATAGCCCAACAAAGCAATGCTGTGGCTGGAATAACTGTATAACTCACCAGGTTGCCATACCACAGGTGGCATGTGGTCGGCTAGATAGTCTCCTAGTGGCTCCATTTCCTGAGCAGTACGAGCGGCAAGTCCAATCCGCCGTTTTGTCGTACCGTCCGTGTGCAGCATCATCCTGGCAGCCGTGACTGGCTCAGAAAAAGGATTTTTGAGTTGAAAGTCCGTCAGGTATTTGTTAACGTCAGCATGTATATCCAGCTGTCCCCGCTCGTATAGCTGCATTGCTGCTGTAGCTGTAAACAGTTTGGAAAGCGAGGCAACGCGAAACAGAGTTTTATCTGCTTCAACTGGGATTTTCTTTTCTAAGTTGGCATAACCATAACCTTTAGCAAAAAAGAGCTTGCCATCTTTCACCACAGAGACAACGCCGCCTGGAATATGAGTTTTCGATAACTCCTCTTGAAAGAAATTGTCTACAAATGCCTCAAATTCTTGGGGGTTATTTAATCCAGGCGCACTCGGAGCCGCAGGTACAGTTTGCTCTGGTTCAGTAATAGGCTGTTGGGGTTGGCGATCGATAACTTGTACGTCAGCTGGAGTGTTTCGCGCCCAACTCGGTAGCCCCGATAGCGATAGCAATAGGATCGCGATCGCTACCCAAGAAATTAACTTATAGACAAACCTGCGTTTGGCGATCGCTTTGTTTCTTCTGTGTGGCAACATTTTTAGCCTATTGATTCAATCTTTTACCGTATGGCAATCTGAGAGCGTGTACGAAAGCTGTCATCGGTCATCAGCAATTCACAAATGACCAATGACCAAGAGTTGTCGTTGCAGCTGCCAAAGTAAACACTGTGAAATAGATGAAGCCTTTCATCAAAATTCTCCTTCTCAAAAACGCGAGTTTCATCGATCGGATGGTAAGGAATCTTGTCACTTTCATCTGCGGACATCACAAATGAAAATAAGTTTCGGTGGTATTACCGCTCGATCCTTCATCCCACCGAAGGCATAGTTTCGCTCCAGAAACTTTTGTAAATCAACAGCTTTACTAGCTTTGCGCTAAGAATAGATCTAGATAGTGGAAAACTGGTGGAGAGACTTGACTCAAACTTTGTGGAATCATGGCGCAATTGCCTTGTTGGTTTTATTAGTTCTAACTGCCTGCAATATGACTAACTCAGATGGTTCCAATACTGGCACGACGATTAATGAAATTACCAATCGATCTAACGCCAACCTTATAGGTAAGACCGTGACAGTCAGCGGAGAAATCGAAGAAGTCATCAGTCCAAAGACATTTATTATTGAAGGGGATGGCTTCTTTAACGATCCAGAATTACTAGTTATAAATCTCAGTGGTTCTCCCATAGTTAACGACAGTAACATCCAAGTGACAGGCACGGTTCGTCAGTTTTCTAAATCGGAAATTGAGCGTGAGTTCGATTTGAATTTGGCTCAGGAGTTAGAAGTAAAGTTTAAAGGCAAACCCGTACTTATTGCTAAAGCAGTAGTCTTAACACCAGAACCTGGTGAACTTGCCGAAGAACCAAGCCCGTTTATGGGCAAAACTGTAACTCTCAAAGGTAAAGTTGAAAAAGTTATTAGTCACAATGCATTCACGCTTGATGATGAAGAATTTATTGGTGGTAAAGAGTTACTGGTCGTTGGTACTATGCCAGCTATGAGTTCGATTGATGCGGGCGAAACCGTCCGCGTGACTGGAACGATTAGCAAGTTCGTTGCAGCAGAGATTGAAAAAGATTTGGGTGTTAAGCTACAACCCGAACTAAAAGCAAAATATGAGGGCAGAGCTGCGGCGATCGCTCAGTCAATTGAGATTGTACAGTGAATTAGTAGACAAAACTACCCATACAGTCTCATCAGATCCGAATCCGTCGATACCGTGCCAGGATCAGCAAGTGGATGGCATAAGCAATAAGACCGACCGCAATAATACCCAAAAGCCACCGACCGAAGGGTTCTTGTGCCAGCGTTTGCAACGCCCCACCCAGCCCTTGAACTTCGTTTGGGTCGGACTGTACGGCGGCTTGAATCAGAAGCAGACCGATAACACCGAAAGCAACGCCACGAGCAGTCACGCCAAATCTACCGATGCCCATCGCCCATTTTATCTGGGCAGCACTCATTTTAGTTAGTTGCAGCCGTTGGCGGAATCTATCGGTATAGGCTACATACGCAAAGGAAACGCCTATGCCTAGCACCACGACTCCGACAATCCCGACCAGCCATTGTCCAAAAGGTTGTGCTAGCAAACGTGCCGTCCAGTCCTGTCTCCAACGATTGTCGCTTGATACACCAGCAATAATCTGTACGGCAGTAACGGCTAGACCTGCGTAACTTGCACCACTAATCGCGTAGCCCAGGCGGGGGATAACTCTGTTAGCATTATTGCTTTGATATTCGGGATCTACGAATGCTTGAAAGAAACGCCAAACTGCATAGCTAGTTAGACCTACAGCCACTACCGTCAGCAAAAATTTACCAAATGGTTGCGTCACAATTATCTGGAGAACATCACTCGTCCCAGGTGCTTCGTCACCAATGCCGAGTGCTACAGGCATTGCTAGCAAACCGACAATTAAGTAAACCACTCCTTTAACTGCATAGCCGAACCGTGCTATTCGCTCAATCCACGAGTTGTCAGTATTGAGCTTTTGCATACTTTGCCACACTACTCATTTACCTTAATACCTACAATTCTCCACGAGTTTTGCACTATTTAGAGCTATTCTCAAGAATACAATTAATTGAACTAAATTCAATCCAGCTATTGCTTGGATAACTCCACTAGTACGCCAGTGCGAAGATTTTCTGAAAAAGTCTAATTTGCGATCGCGACTTACTACCATCACATTAATAGTAAGCGGAGCAAATCGATCTTCAAGAATACAGGTCGATCTTATGAAAAGAAAAAGGATTTTCAAATTCGGTTTACTCGCTATTTTATTGATATTAATTATCCTATTTTTTGGTAGTTCAAAGCTTACAGGAGAGCGAACTCATAACTGTCATTGGTCAAACATAAGTTGTAACCCATACTTTCAAAAATATACACAAGTCCTGACTGAAGAAACATGGGGTCAAGCAGGTATAGTAGCTTATCCGGCAGCGGCTCGATGGATGTATACGAATAATGGTAGCGGTCGAGCATTAGACGATCTGCAAAAACAATACTTACGCATCTATTTTGGCGATTTAGTCGATCGCGTGGCGATCGCCTACAATGCTAAATTGATGGATGGCTGGTTATATGCTGATTTCAAAATAGATATTGGACAAGTTGATGCGATTGCTCAGACTTATTGCGATCGCATTTACCTTGAAGGCTCCTATAAATCTAGCGATCCCGTTCAACTAGCATTATTAGCTCACGAACTCGTACATGCGCGGCAATGCGAACGTCTTGGTGGAATAATTCAGTTTGGATATGCTTATTTTAAAGAGTTTAAAAGAGCGGGTCAAAATTATAAAGACAATCAACTAGAAATAGAGGCTAAAGATTTTCAAATCCAGTTTGCCGGATGGCTGACTCATCAATTAGCAACTGATGAAATAGTACCAGAAGAAGGATAAATTAACAACTCTATTTAGAGAATGAAGTAGAACTGCTAAAAAAAACGATCGCATCTTAACATTTATGGTTCTGCTTGCATTTCCTCAATTTCAAAAAAGCTAACAATAACACCAGTTATGGGAATTGCCAGAAAAACACCTACTATTCCCGCAACTCTAGCACCGACAAGTATAGCCAAAAAAGTCACTACTGGATTAATATTAACTGCATTTTGCATGACTTTAGGAGCAATTAAGTTATCTTGAATCTGCTGAAGCACAAAACAAACCCCTAAAACTTTTAAGGCTAGCCAAACGCTTTGAGATAAAACGATTAAAAAAACTATAGTAATTCCTAATATTGCTCCAATTCCAGGAATAAGATTGATAAAACCAAGAATGGATGACAGAATTAATGGAAATGGAACTTGTAGCACTAAAAAAGCTACAAAACTAGAAAATGATAAAAACAAAACTAATACAAACTGTCCTCTAATAAAAGCTAAAAATTTACGCTCGAATATATGATGCAGACGATCGTGAGATCTTACGGGTAAAAGATCGAGGATAAACAGCCAAAGCCTCTGTCCGTAGAGCAACATAAAAAAACTCACAGCAGCTATGAGGATAAGAGTTAAAAAATTAGTTAAAAATACTTGCGAATGCATCAAGCTATAAGTTACTATTCTGGTGTAAAATAAGGTAATTTGTTCTTGTAGTTGTTGCTGAATCAGATTCAAGTCCACCTGCATATTCCAACGCTGCATAAACTCTTCTAGCCGCTCTATTGATGGCAAAAGAGAGTTTAAAAATAGATTTATGCTTTGAATAAGTTGTTGGGCTTGAGAAAAAATAGACAAACTAACTATAAATATCGAGCTAATAACACCTATAAAACTTATTGAAAATACCACAATAACTGCTAGAATACGTGGCAAGAAACGACTGAGCCAACGAACAGGATAGCTAAGTACAAAAGCTAAAATTGCCGCAAAAGCAAAAATAAAGATAATAGTTTCAAAGTAAGATATTAGCTGGACTAAAGCCCAACCAGAAGCAAATAGTAGTAAGAAGCGAACTAACACCGGATGATGAATTTGACTCCACAATCTCTTTCTCGGCTCCCTCATGTAATATTTCTGTAGAGATACGCTTTTTTATAACTTTCATATAATCAAATTGGCGATCGCGTATCCTGTACCGTGCTTCAATTCAAGCTCTCAATTAAGGATAGATTTCAATCGTGGAAAAGTGGTGGAGAACTCAGTCATTCGCTCCAAATCTGAAAAACTTTATATGAAAGACCTTATAGCTGTTCGCTGCATTGAGTCAGGCTGGAAATAGCTGCAATTAATTCATTTAGCTCGACTGGCTTAGTGAGATACACTTGAAAGCCTGCTTGCATAGCCTGAGTGCGATCTTCTTCCCTAGCATAAGCCGTCAGCGCGATCGCCCCAATTATTATCCCTGTGTCCGCTTCTATTTGTTTCACATGGCGGATCAGAACGTAACCATCCTTATCTGGCATTCCAATATCGCTGACTATAATATTGGGGTTTGAGTGTTCTAACACCGCTATTGCTTCATCCACCGAGCCAACAGCCGTTACTTCTGCTCCACACTCTTCTAACCAGGTACTAAGTAATATTTGCGTGTCAGCATCATCGTCTACAACCAATATCTGTAAGCGATCGAGCGGTAAGGCGTGAGTGGTGAATTCGGAATTAATTGTGGATTGCGAATTGTGTAACGCTTCGCTTCGCCTTCGGCTGACGCGCAGTGTAGCGTTAGCGT
>ERZ1066119.1455-NODE-1455-length-12517-cov-13.888621_pt1 | contig 12517 bp, 10 predicted proteins | sample MGYA00382766_ERZ1066119 | MGnify/ENA primary metagenome ERZ1066119 (study PRJEB33369, sample SAMEA5778349) | biofilm metagenome | biome: Industrial cooling water; feature: Water cooling tower basin; material: Biofilm | place: United Arab Emirates | collected...
TTGATCGCCTTCTCGAGGCCGACCACGCCGCCCAGCACGATGATGTCCGCCATCGAAAGATTGCCACGCAGGCCCTCGTACACCTTGAGCACCTTGGCGAGGTTATCGGGCTCGTTGACGTGCCAGTGCTTTTGCGGGGCAAGGCGGATGCGCGCTCCATTCGCGCCGCCGCGATGGTCGGACTTGCGATAGGTGCTGGCCGAGGCCCAGGCCGTCTTGACAAGCTGGCTGACGGTCAGTCCGCTGTCGCGAATGCGGGCCTTCGCCGCCTCGACATCGGCATCCGATGGCATGGTACCAGCAGGCACCGGGTCCTGCCAGATGAGGTCTTCGGCTGGAACCTCCGGCCCCAGGTAGCGGATCTTAGGCCCCATGTCGCGGTGGGTTAGTTTGAACCAGGCGCGCGCAAAGGCATCCTTGAAGGCCTCGTGGTCGCGGCGGAACCGCTCGGAAATCTCGCGGAACTCAGGGTCCACCTTCAGCGCCATGTCGGCGGTGGTCATCATCGTCGGGACCTTCTTGTTCGGGTCCCAGGCCGCCGGCGCCATGTCTTCGGGCTTCTGATTGATCGGCTGCCACTGCTGCGCGCCTGCGGGGCTGCGAACGAGCTCGTATTCATAGTCGAGCAGGAGACGGAAATAGTTCTCGCTCCATTCCGTGGGGGTGTTGACCCAGGAGCCTTCGATGCCGCTGGTAACGGTGTGCTCGCCAAAGCCGCCGTGCTCCTCGGTGCTGACCCAGCCGAAGCCTTGCGCCGCGATATCGCCGCCGGCCGGGGCATGGCCAAGCTTCGATGGGTCGCCATTGCCGTGCGCTTTGCCGAAAGTGTGCCCGCCGGCGGTGAGCGCCACCGTCTCTTCCGAATTCATCGCCATGCGGCTGAAGGTCGCGCGCATGTCGCGCGCCGATTGCAACGGATCGGGATTGCCGCCGGGACCTTCGGGATTGACGTAAATAAGGCCCATCTGAATTGCCGCGAGCGGGCCGTCGAGCTCCTCAAGCCCCTTGTCTGGGTCGATGCGCGTCTGGACGCCCTCGTTGACCCACTTGTCTTCGTCGCCCCAATAGATGTCGCGCTCGGCCTCGAACACGTCGGCGCGGCCGCCGCCAAAGCCGAAGACCGGGCCGCCCATGCTTTCGATCGCGACGTTGCCGGTAAGTATGAAAAGGTCGGCCCAACTGATGTTTTTGCCGTATTTCTGCTTGATCGGCCACAGCAGGCGGCGCGCCTTGTCAAGATTGCCATTGTCGGGCCAACTATCGAGCGGGGCGAAGCGCTGTTGGCCGCTGTTCGCGCCGCCGCGCCCGTCCCCGGTGCGATAGGTGCCCGCCGCGTGCCAGGCCATGCGAATGAAGAAAGGCCCATAATGACCATAGTCCGCCGGCCACCAGGGCTGGCTGTCGGTCATCAGCGCATGGAGATCCTGCTTTAGCGCATGGTAGTCGAGCGCGTTGAAAGCCTCGGCATAATCGAAATCCTCGCCCATCGGGTTTGCCGGGCCATTGGGCGAAAGGATTTCGGTTGCGAGCGAATCGGGCCACCAATCCTTGTTCTGGCGTCCCAGCAGACTGCGGACGCTAGTGTCGCCGTGAGGGAAGGGACAGCCGCCCTCGATCGAACCGGTTTTCGCGTCCATGTCATCTCTCTCCTGGCTGCGACGGCAGGGCACTGCCGCTCGATGGGGAGAGAAGATGACGCAAGCGGGGTGATGCGTCCAATCGATTAAATGGAAGTTATTGATGCATGCATTCGATTGAACGCGTTCGTTCAAGCAGCCTTGGCAATCGCGTCGGCTGGTTGTGTGCGAATCAGATAATCGAACGCCGACAGGGCGGCCTTCGAACCCTGACCCATTGCCACCACGATTTGCTTATAGGGGACGGTCGTCGCATCTCCCGCCGCGAATACGCCGGGCAGGTTGGTCCGCCCCTCCCCATCGGTGACGATCTCGCCGCGCTCGGACATGGTCAGACCGCTGCCTGCGAGCCATTCGGTATTCGGCACCAAGCCGATCTGCACGAACACGCCCTCGAGGTCGATGACTTGCTCCTCCCCTGACATGCGGTCCTTACAGACGAGGCCGCTCACACGCGCGCTGTCGCCCCGCACCTCGGTGGTCTCGGTCGAGGTCAGGATGGTCACATTGGCCATCGATTGCAGCTTGCCCTGCAGTATGGCATCGGCGCGGAGCTGGTCATCATACTCTATCAGTGTCACATGGGCGACGATGTTAGCCAGGTCGATCGCTGCCTCGACGCCCGAGTTTCCGCCGCCGATTACCGCGACGCGCTTGCCCTTGAACAGCGGCCCATCGCAGTGCGGGCAATAGGCGACGCCTTTGTTGCGGTACTCGGCCTCACCCGGCACGCCCAGGCTACGCCAGCGCGCGCCGGTCGCTAGCACCAGGCTGCGTGCCTTCAAGGAACCGCCGCCGGCAAAGTGCACCGTGTGCATGTCACCCGGTTCGCTCGCCGGCTCCAGCCGCTCGGCTTCGGCCAAAGTGAAGGTTGCGACGCCATTGGCATCGACCTGCTCCTTCAGATTGGCGGTCAGCTTCGGCCCTTCGGTATAAGCGGTGCCGGGGAGGTTCTCGATCCCCAGCGTATCGTTGAGCTGGCCGCCGAAACGTTCGGCAGCGATCGCGGTGCTAAAGCCCTTGCGCGCGGTATATATTGAGGCGGCAACACCCGCGGGCCCGCCGCCGATAACCAGCACTTCGAATGGCGCTGCCTCGCCGAGCCTGGCAGCGGCGCGCTCGGCCGCGCCGCTGTCGAGCTTGGCGAGGATTTCGCCAAGGTCCATCTTGCCGTTCCAGAACGGCTCGCCGTTGAGGAAGGTGGCGGGCACGGCCATGACACCGCGCTGTTCAACCTCATCCTGATAGGCGCCGCCTTCGATGAGGGTCGCAGTGATACGCGGATTCTCCAGCGCCATCAGCGTCAGCGCCTGCACGACATCCGGGCAATTGTGGCATGTAAGCGAGAAATACATCTCGAACGCAAAGTCGCCTTCGAGCTGGCGCACCGCTTCAAGCTGCTCGGCATCGACCTTTGGCGGGTGGCCACCGGCCCAGAGCATCGCCAGCACCAGCGAGGTGAATTCATGCCCCATCGGCAGGCCGGCGAAGCGCACCCATCGCGCCGGGTCGGATGCGCGACGAACGATGAAGCTGGGGCGGCGCGCATCGTCACCATCGAAACTGGCGGTGACCATCTCGTGCAGCGAAGCAATGCCTTCAAGCAGCTGCCGCGTTTGCGCAGAGCGCGCATCATTCCCGAGCGAAGCGACGAGCTCGATTGGCTCGCGCAGATTAGCGAGATAGGTCTTGAGCTGTGTCTGCATCGCGGAATCGAGCACGGGATGTCTCCGGTAAAATCAGAATCGGGCGCAGATTGCCCGCCCCCAAGCGGGAGGCGAGCGATCTGCATTGTGTCGAGTCTTAGAGCTTGCCGACGAGGTCCAGACTGGGGGCGAGGGTCTCCGCGCCTTCTTCCCATGCCGCCGGGCAGACCTGGCCCGGATTGTTGCGGACATATTGAGCGGCGCGGATCTTGCGGACCAGCTCGTTGGCATTGCGGCCCACGCCTTCGCAGGTGATCTCCATGATCTGGATCACGCCGTCGGGATCGACGACGAAGGTCGCGCGGTCGGCAAGGCCGGCCCCTTCACGCAGCACCCCGAAGTTATTCGCAAGCGTGTGGTTCTGGTCGCCCAGGAACGGGTATTGCAGCTTGCCGATCTTGTCGCTCGTGTCGTGCCAGGCCTTGTGGCTGAAATGGGTGTCGGTCGACACGGCATAGACTTCCACGCCAAGCTTCTGGAGCTGCGCGTAATGTTCGCCCAGGTCTTCCAGCTCGGTTGGGCAAACAAAGGTGAAGTCCGCCGGGTAGAAGAAGAACACCGCCCACTTGCCGGCGACATCGCTGTCGCTGACCTGGAAAAAGTCCTTGCCGGCCTGGAAGGCGGTGGCGGTGAACGGTTGGATCTGGCTGCCGATGATACCCATGATTTTCTCCAAAGGGATGAAACTGACGGGGGCGAGATAGGGACTGTTGCGCCGCACAAAAGGCGATTTGTGCGATTGCGGGCATCGAAATTTTCTATCAACTGCGCGTAATGAGCGTTCGCAGCGTCAAACGCCGCATTGAGCGCGGTGCAACAGTTTATGGTCCGCCAGCACCAGCGCCATCATGGCAGCTACTACCGGTGTTCCCCGAATACCGACACAGGGGTCGTGGCGGCCCTTGGTGCGGACCTCGGTCGCCTCGCCGGAGCTTGTCACGCTGTCCACCGCGGTCAGGATCGAACTGGTCGGCTTGAAAGCCACGCGGCACAAAACCGGTTGGCCAGTCGAGATGCCGCCCGCGATCCCGCCGGCGTGATTGGCGAGGAATTGGGGCGAGCCATCGCCTGGCCGCATCGGGTCTGCATTCTGCTCGCCGGTTAGCCGCGCCGCCGTAAAGCCATCGCCGATTTCCACGCCTTTGACCGCATTGATTCCCATCATCGCACTCGCGAGATCGGCGTCGAGCTTTGCGTAGATCGGCGCGCCCCAGCCTGCGGGTACGCCGGTGGCAATGCATTCAACCACCGCCCCGAGCGAAGAGCCGGCCTTGCGAGCGTCGTCGACGAGCTTTTCCCATCGAAATGCCGCCGCGGCATCGGGGCAGAAGAATGGATTGTTACCGATTTCTGCAGCGTTGTAAGCGTCGCGATCGATCGCATCGCCGCCGATTTCGCTCACGAACGCCGTAATTACGACCTCCGGAATGACCTGCCGGGCGACTGCTCCCGCCGCGACCCGCGCCGCCGTCTCGCGCGCCGAACTGCGTCCACCGCCGCGGTAGTCCCGCAGGCCGTATTTGGCGTCATAGGCGTAATCGGCGTGGCCGGGGCGATAGGCTCGCGCGATCTCCGAATAGTCCTTGGAGCGCTGATCGGTATTCTCGATCATCAGGCTAATCGGCGTACCGGTCGTCCGCCCCTCGAAGGTGCCGGACAGGATGCGGATGAGGTCCGCCTCCTGGCGCTGGGTGGTGAATTTCGATTGGCCGGGGCGACGCGCGTCGAGGAAAGGCTGGATGTCGCTTTCGCTCAACGACAGGCCGGGCGGACAGCCGTCGACCACGGCGCCCAGCGCCTGCCCGTGGCTTTCGCCCCAGGTCGTAAAGCGGAAGACCCGTCCGAAGCTGTTCCAGCTCATCCGCCCGTCACGTTCATGTGGCGCGCCACGGCGGGGGCGGGCTTCCCAATAGCGAATTCGTGCCGCGCCGGCTTGCCGTACAACAGCCGATCAAGCGCCGCGTCGAACGCGCCGGCCTTGCCGCTCCGCATTGCCTGGCGCAGGTCAACCTGTTGGTCATGGCCGAGGCAGCCATAGGCGGTGCCGTTAGCCGAGATGCGCATGCGGTTGCAGCTCGCGCAGAAATTGCCGCTGAGCGGAGTGATGAAACCAACGCGGGTGCCGGTATCGACAACATCGAAATAGCGTGCCGGCCCACCCGTGCGATAGGTGGAAGGGATCAGGGTGTATCGCGCCTCCAGTGCGTCGCGCGCAGCGGTGAGCGGCAGATAGGCGTCGACCCGCGCTCCCTCGACCTCGCCCAGCGGCATGGTCTCGATCAGCGACAGGTCAATGCCCCGCGCCCCGCACCATGCGAGCACGGCGGGGAATTCCTCGTCGTTCAGGTCCTTCAGGGCCACCATGTTCACCTTGATCGCCAGGCCGGCTGCTTGCGCGGCTTCAATACCGGCGATCACTTGCGACAAGTCTCCACCGCGCGTGATCGCTGAAAATTTCCCGGCATCGAGCGTGTCCAGGCTGACGTTGATCCGTCGCATACCTGCCGCCGCGAGCCGGTTGGCGAAACGCGGCAGTGCCATTCCATTGGTCGTCAGGGTCAACTCGTCGAGCCCCTTGCCGATCAAGCCGCCAATCGCCTCCGCCAATTCGCCGATCCCGCGCCTCACCAGAGGCTCGCCGCCCGTCAAGCGGATGCGCCTGACGCCGCGAGCGACCAGATGGCGAGCCAGCTCAGCCAACTCCTCTAAGGTCAGAAGATCTCGCCGAGGCATGAAGTGCATGTGTTCCGCCATGCAATAGCTGCAGCGCAGATTGCAGCGGTCGATCACCGAGAGGCGCACATAGTCGATCCGGCGGCCCCAGCCATCGAACAGCCCGTCGGCGAGCGCGTGTGGAGGGGCGGTACCGCTCATAGGCGTTGGCTAATGCCACGGCGCCCCCGCGGCAAGCGGTCAGAGCCGCCAGTCTATCGGCGTGCGCCCGTGCGCGGCGAGGAAAGCGTTGGCGCGACTGAAGGGGCGGCTGCCGAAGAAGCCGCGATGCGCCGAAAGCGGGCTGGGATGCGCGCTGCGGATCACGCAATGGCGCTGATCGGCGAGCGCCGGGATGCGCGCCGCCTTGGCCTGGGCATGGCTACCCCAAAGGATGAAGACCGCGGGCTTTTCGCGCTCCGCCACCGCCGCCACGCCGGCGTCCGTAATAGCCTCCCAGCCCCGCCCGGCGTGGCTGCCTGCCTGGCCCGCTTCGACTGTCAGACAGCTATTCAACAGCAGGACACCTTGCCGCGCCCAGGTCGACAGATCGCCATGCTCCGGCCGTTCAATCCCGCAGTCGGAGGCCAGCTCCTTGTAGATGTTGGCGAGGCTGGGCGGCGGCGGGACGCCCATGGGCACAGAGAAGCTGAGGCCCATCGCCTGGCCCGCTCGGTGATAGGGGTCCTGTCCCAGGATCACGACCTTGACCGCATCGAGCGGCGTGAGTTCCAAGGCGCGAAGCCGCTGCCCCCGCGGTGGATAGATCGTGCGACCGTCCGTTTCCTCGGCACAAAGCCAACCGCCCAGGCGCCGCGCTGCAGCAGCGTTCAGCGCCGGTTCCAGCGCCGGGCGCCAGCTTTCGGGAATCGCCTCGCAGCCCATCGCATCTCGCTAGTCGCGCGGTTACGGAGCGGCCACCGCCCCTTTGCAGCTTTCCCCAATCCGCCTAAGGCCCCCGACCATATGGCAGTATATTTCCACGAAGAAGACTTGCCCGAGGGCGTGCTGGCGAGCGGCCCGGTGGCAGTCGATACCGAAACCATGGGGCTCGTCACCGGGCGCGACCGGCTGTGCCTCGTGCAGATCAGCGATGGCGGGGGCGACGAACATCTCGTGCGCTTTAACCCCGGCTCCGCCTTCGTCGCGCCCAATCTGGCGGCCGTGCTGGCTGATCCGAACCGGCTGAAGCTGTTCCATTTCGCTCGCTTCGATCTGGCCGCGATCGAACATTATCTTGGCGTGCTCGCCACGCCGGTTTATTGCACCAAGATCGCGAGCAAGCTGGTGCGCACCTATACCGACCGGCATGGCCTGAAGAACCTGGTCGAGGAACTGCTGGGCATCACGCTGTCGAAACAGCAGCAGAGCTCCGACTGGGGCGGCGATCCGATCAGCGATGCGCAGCGCGAATACGCGGCCTCTGATGTGCGCTATCTCCACCGCCTGCGCGAAGAGCTCGACCGGCGGCTGGTGCGGGAAGGGCGGACCGAACTCGCTCAGGCTTGCTTCGATTTCTTGCCCACCCGCGCCCGGCTCGATCGGATGGGCTGGGCGGAACACGATATTTTCGCCCATCTTTAGGGCAGAGGTTGCACCGCGGTCATGGCCTTCAAGCAGCGCAGGATCGAAACGCAGGAAGCCAAGGCGCTGCGCAGCGAGCGCCAGCACTTTGCCGCGCCCGGCGGCGCGCATGATCGGCTAGTGAAATTCCTGGCGACTGCGCTGCCCATGGCTGTGGGCGTGGTCGCGGCGCTCATGGTCATCACGCCGCTCTCGCCCCGCGGCGAAGTCAGCTTCCTGCTCGACCGGAACAAGGTCGAGGAGATCGACGAGCGCCTGCGCGCGGACCGTGCGCTCTATCGCGGGCAGGACGACAAGGGCCGACCCTTCTCGTTGACCGCCGGTGAGGCGGTTCAGCGCTCTAGCGCGGAGGGCATTGTCCGCATGCGCGATCTCGTCGCCCGGCTATTGCTGCCGGAGGGGCCGGCGCAGATCGTCGCCCCGGCAGGGATCTACAATCTCAACACGGACCAGGTGCAGGTGCCCGGCACGGTGCGCTTTTCCGCCGCCGATGGCTACGCCATGCAGCTTGACGGCGTGAGCGTAAACCTGCCCGAACGCACGGTCACGGGAGCGGGCGGAGTGTCAGGCACAGTGCCGGCCGGCAGCTTCTCGGCCAACCGGCTCGAAGTCGATCTCGACGCGCGCACCGTCTCGCTAGTCGGCAATGCCCGGCTCCGCATGGTCCCGGGCCGGATGAACCAGATGAGGATACCGTCATGATGGCGCTGAAAACTCGCATGCTGCGTTCCGCTGCGATCGGCTTTGCCGGCACGCTGGCACTGGCGGGCGGGGTGGCGCTTTATGCCCAGGCCATCGCCGGACACAATTCGGATGCGCCCGTAAACTACGCGGCCGACCGCATCGAGCTGCAGGACCGCCAGAACCGCGTCGTTCTCTCCGGCGACGTCCGTATCGATCAGGCCGGGCTCACGCTCACCGCGGCGCGCACGCTGGTCGACTATACCGACGCCGGCAGCCTGCGCATCCAGCGGATCATGGCGACGGGCGGGGTGACGGTCGCGCGAGGCAACGAGCGCGCGCGCGGCAATGTGGCGGTCTATGACTTCAACCGGCGTATCATCACCATGGCCGGTGATGTGCGCCTCAACCGCGGCAGCGACACGCTCAACGGTGGCCGACTGGTGATCGACCTGAGGAGCGGCGTATCGAGCGTCGATGGACGCGCCAGCGGGTCCTCGTCGGTCACCGGCGCGCAGAGCGGCTCGGGCGGGCGAGTGACCGGGACGTTCTCGGTGCCCAAGAACTGACTCAACGCCGTGCCGCCTGCCGCGCGATTGCAGTCAGGCCCTGAGCAAGCAGCAGCTCCGCTCCGTGATTGTCGGCGAAGAGCCCGCGATGGAGCTCCACCAGCCGGTCTGCCAGCCGCGCCAGGCGCGGCCCTCGCCAGATCGCCGTCTGACGCAGCACCGCCTGCTGATCGCGCCAGAACACCCCGAGCCGCTGCAGTTCGCCCTTATCAGGCGCGCGGCCAGAACCCTGAGCCGCAATTTTCGCCAACAAGGCCGCGCGCCGCTCGAAGGCAAGCAACGTGCCCACGGGGTTGAGCGACAGCTCACGCATGCGGTGGAGTTCGCTGCCAAGATGCGCGATATCGCCGCCCAGCACCGCATCCACCAGCGGCGCGAAGCCATCATCTTCACAAGGCGCCCCGATTGCATCCAGAGCCGCCGCATCGGCCCGGCGCGGTGCCTGGGGGGAGGCGTCGAGATAAAGCGCCAGCTTTTCGACTTCCGACGCCGCCAGCCGCACATCGAGATTCGCCGCGCGCGCGATCCGCTCGGCGAGTTCGCCTCCTAAGTGCACCCCGGCGGCATCCCCCATGGCGCGCACCGACTGCGTCACTGCGGCAAGGTCCGGCGCGTAGAACATCGCAACAACCGCATCCTTGCGCTTTTCGAGCAGCTTGGCGGTGCGCGACTTGTCGGTGGCCGATGTGGCGATCACGATGACCGGACAGGCCGCCCCCGCCCCCGCGTCGCCCGTCGCGATCAGTGTTTCCAGCGCGGCGAGTGCCTCTTCGCCGTTGGCCCGCACCCAGATGTGGCGGGCGTCGCCAAACAGCGAGGTGGAGCGTGCTTCGTCGCCCAACCGCGCAGGATCGCCGCGCAGCTCCGCGCCGGCTAGCTCGACCCGCTCGCCCGCGCCCGGCAACATCGTCACGAGGTCATGCGCCGCGGCGCTGGCTCCCGCCTCGTCGGGGCCGCAAAAGAAGAAAATGCTGCAATCGCGCGCGACACTTCGCGCCTTGGCCGCGAAATCGCGGTTGGTGAGCTTCACTGCTGCTGCTTGCGCAGCGCCAGAGCCACGCGCGCAGTGATGCGATCGGCAAGATCCTTGGCCAGACGCTCGCCTGCGCTTTGCTCGGCCGCGATCACCGCATATTCGCTCGATACCACGTCGATCCCGGCGTCGGTGCCGTCGGTGGCATCCAGCACCACGCTGTTCGTTGCAGTGTCCACCAGCTGGTAGCGCGCGCGCAGCGTCAACCGCTCACGCGCGACCGTATCATTGCCGAGCACGCCCAACCCCTCGAGCTTTTCGTCCAGCCGAACATCGAGCCTGTAGCGGGGAGCCGCCGCCCCGCCGGCCCCGAACCGGTCGGTCAGCGCGTTGCGCACGAGCCAGCCGCTGCGCCCTTCGATCGCGGGCACCTCGATACCGGCCAGCCCCTGCGCCACCGCGCCGCTGCCCCCGCCGGCATACATCGGCGTTAGCCCGCAGGCCGAAAGCAGCCCGGAAGCAATTAAAGCAAACGCGGCTCTCATGCGACCACGTTGACCAACCGGTCGGGCACCACAATCACTTTCTTGATCGCAGCCCCATCGATCGAGCGCTGGAGCTTCTCGCTCGCCAGGGCCAGCGCTTCAAGATCGTCCTTACTGGCGCCTTTGGGCGCAGTGATCGTATCGCGCAGCTTGCCCATATGCTGGAGGGCGATGGTGACCTCGTCTTCTACCAGAAGCGCCGGATCGACTGCGGGCCAATCGGCCTCGGCGATCATTGATTTATGCCCCATCGCCGCCCAGGCTTCCTCGGCCAGATGGGGCATCATCGGCGCGGCGAGCAGGGCCAGCGTGCGGATCGCCTCGCTGCGCGCCGCAGAGGGTGTGGCCTTTTCCACCGCACTCGTCAGCTCATAGATGCGTGCCACCGCCTTGTTGAAGGCCAGAGCCTCCACGTCCTGCGCCACCGCCGCCACGATCTGGTGCTGCTTGCGCTTCAGGTTTTTGTCTTCGCCGGCAGTTGCGTCATCGTACTGCCCGAACAGCCGCCAAAGCCGCTGGACGAACCGCCAGCAGCCCTCAATGCCGGCCTCCGACCAGGGAAGGTCGCGCTCCGGCGGGCTGTCCGAAAGCATGAACCAGCGCACCGCGTCGGCACCATAGCGGGCGACGATCGTGTCGGGGTCGACAACGTTCTTTTTCGATTTCGACATTTTGACGACGCGGCCGATCTTCACCTCGCCGCCATCCGACATCAAAAGCGCCCGCTCGGCCTCGCGGCTGATTTCCTCGGGCGCGTAGTAGACCGTGCGGCCCCCGTCCTCGCGGCTGTAAGTCTCGTGCGTCACCATCCCCTGCGTGAACAGGCTGGCGAAAGGCTCCTTCACCTCGACCATCCCGATGTGCGCCAGCGCGCGGGTCCAAAAACGGGCGTAGAGCAAGTGCAGGATCGCGTGTTCAATCCCGCCGATATATTGCTCGACCGGCAGCCATTTCGCCACTTCTGCGGGATCGAATGGCCGGTCAGCCGGCTGGCTGGCGAAGCGCAGGAAATACCACGAGCTGTCCACGAAGGTGTCGAGCGTATCGGTCTCCCGACGGCCATTACCGCCGCATTCCGGGCAATCGACATGCTTCCAACTCGGGTGGCGATCGAGCGGATTTCCGGGCGTCGTGAAGTCGACATCCTCGGGCAAGACCACCGGAAGCTGGTCCTTGGGCACCGGCACGACGCCGCATTGGTCGCAATGGATGAACGGGATCGGCGTGCCCCAATAGCGTTGGCGGCTGACGCCCCAATCGCGCAGGCGCCACACGGTCTTGCCCTGCCCGCGGCGCTCCGCTTCCAGACGGGAGATGACGTCGCGCTTGGCGTCCTCGACGCTCATGCCATCGAGGAAGTCCGAATTGACGATCACTCCATCGCCGCTCTCGGCCTCGCCGGCGAAGGGCGCGTCCGCCTCCGCCACGCTGGCGGCAACCACGCGCGGGATCGGCAGGCGGTATTTGGTCGCGAATTCGAAGTCGCGCTGGTCGTGCCCGGGCACCGCCATGATCGCGCCGGTTCCATAATCCATCAGCACGAAATTAGCGATGAAGACGGGCAGATGCTCGCCGGTAAACGGGTGCTTGGCGCCGATGCCGGTGTCGAAGCCCAGCTTTTCGGCGGTCTCCAGCTCGGCCGCGGTGGTGCCACCGCGTTTGCACAGCTCGATGAACTTGGCGGCGTCACAGTTCTGCGCCGCCACCCCTTGCGCTACCGGATGGTCGGGCGCGATCGCCACGAAGCTCGCGCCGAAGATCGTGTCCGGCCGCGTGGTATAGACCGGCAGCGTTTCGCCATTCGACAGATCGAATGAGAATTCCATACCGGTCGATTTGCCGATCCAGTTCTCTTGCATCAGCCGGACCTTGTCGGGCCAATCCTCGAGCTCGCCCAAGCCTTCGAGCAGTTCTTCGGCGAAATCGGTTATCTTCAGGAACCACTGCGCCAGCTTGCGCCGTTCGACTGGCGCGCCGCTCCGCCAGCCCTTCCCGTCGATGACCTGCTCGTTGGCAAGCACGGTCATGTCGACCGGGTCCCAATTGACCTCGCTCTCCTTGCGATAGACGAGGCCCGCTTCGTAGAGCGCCAGGAACAGCGCCTGCTCGT
>ERZ1066119.1456-NODE-1456-length-12510-cov-5.148615_pt1 | contig 12510 bp, 9 predicted proteins | sample MGYA00382766_ERZ1066119 | MGnify/ENA primary metagenome ERZ1066119 (study PRJEB33369, sample SAMEA5778349) | biofilm metagenome | biome: Industrial cooling water; feature: Water cooling tower basin; material: Biofilm | place: United Arab Emirates | collected...
GTTCCAGGTCGGCGACGAGATCGTGAAGCACGACGACTGGATCAGCCCTGGACGGTGCTACGGGTCGTGTGATCCGGGGCAAGGTTCCCACGGTCGAGCCGGAGCTTGGTGACTTCTTCAACCGCCTGATGGCATGGGCCGACGAGCTGCGTCACCTGCGGGTGCGATCGAACGCGGATACGCCGAAGGACGCTGCCAAGGCCCGGAAGTTCGGGGCTGAGGGCATCGGCCTCTGCAGAACCGAGCACATGTTCTTCGAAGAGGGCCGCATCGACGCGGTTCGCGAGATGATCCTCTCGGAGACTGAAGAGGGCCGCGCCGGCGCGCTCTCGAAGCTGCTCCCGATGCAGCGTGAGGACTTTGAGGGGATTTTCCGGGCGATGGACGGCCTCCCGGTGACGATCCGGCTCCTGGACCCGCCGCTGCACGAGTTCCTCCCGGTAGGAAGCGCGGAGATCAAGAGTCTCTCGAAGAAGATGGGCGTCGATGCGGCCCGCCTGCGGGGACAGGTGGACAAGCATCGCGAGGCCAACCCGATGCTTGGGCATCGTGGGGTTCGGCTCGGAATCACGATCCCGGGGATCACCCGCATGCAGGCTACCGCCATCTTCGAGGCGGCCGTCAACGTCCAGCGTGAGGGCGTGAAGCCGGTGCCGGAGATCATGGTCCCGCTCGTAGGAACGGTCGAAGAGCTTCGCCGGCAGCGGCGGCTCATCGAGGAAGTTGCGCGTGAGGTGCTGGCAGAGAACGGAGCTCACATCGAGTACCTGATTGGCACGATGATAGAGCTTCCCCGGGCGGCGCTGACGGCCGACAAGATTGCGGCCGAGGCCGACTTCTTCTCATTCGGCACGAATGACCTCACGCAGACGACCCTCGGCCTGTCCCGTGACGACGCTGGAAGCTTTCTTCCGCAGTATGTGGAGGAGGGCATTCTGCCTGGCGACCCCTTCCAGAGCCTTGACGTTGATGGAGTGGGGCAGCTGGTGGAGATCGGAACACGTCTCGGACGGCAGACTCAGCAGGGGCTGAAGGTCGGTGTTTGCGGCGAGCACGGCGGCGACCCGCGCTCGATCGACTTCTTCCACAAGACCGGTCTGGACTACGTCTCCTGCTCGCCGTATCGCGTACCTGTGGCGCGGCTTGCCGCGGCGCACATTTCAATCAGGACGAGGGGTGGAAGCAAGTCTCCAACGGCCAAAGCATCTGAACCAACAGTGGTGACCGCTGGGGTCTAAAGGACGGCGGACTGGCCGGCAGGAAAAGAGGGGCTCCGACTTGCGGAGCCCCTCTTTTTTAGACTGAGTATGTCTCCATCCCTCCTTGGACAGGGTGCATTCCATCAGGATCTCGCCTTGGTCCAGGGAAGACGAAGGTTGCCATTAGTAGGTCGCCCATAGCTGAACCTTGGCGCTGTCGAAGATCAGCGAAGCGCCATCATCTAAATCTCGGCACTGCTGGATATGACACGTAATCAAGGGTGGCATATGACCTCCTGACGCGGGTACGATAGCGTTCAAGAGCGCGGTAATAAAATCGCATCAAACCAAATCTCCGAGACCAACCCCAGCTAAGGACGAATGAAGGTACACGTGGTATTTCGCACCTGCGATTGTGAGATCTCCCTCCATGGCGCCGACCGGCCATTCGGACTCACGAAAGCCGCGACCATTCGTGCTTGTTTCGGCAGTCTCATCCGGGCGTTGGAGGGCTTCGACTATTCCGTGCATGTCGTGGGCGACAGGCTATCGGATGAGATTATGAACTTTTTCAGAAACTATGGCGTCGGGATAACCAATGAGGATCTGGGAAACGACGAATCCATTCGGCGAAGTCTGAAGAGAGCCTATGAGCGCGCTGATGACGAATGGGTTTACCTCTGCGAGGATGACTATTTCCATACACCAGATGCGTTCCACGTAATTCAAGACCTGTTGGATAACCAGGACGTGGTACTCCGCAACAGGCCCAAGAACCCGCTTCACCTCAGCCGCCGGTTCAATCGACCACTCGTCGTTCATCCGCCGGACTATCCGGATCGATATCTGCCGCACAAGCGGAAGGCTACCCTGCTGTATGCCAGTGAGCTCGCTCACTGGCGAGAGGTATCGAATACTACCTTTACGTTTATGGCAGAAGCGCGAACCTTCAAGCGCTTTCAACGCATCTTTGATAGGTCTGCGCGGGGTGCCGATGACCGCTACCTGAGCCACGCCCTTCATGGGAACCGAAATATTCGGAAACGGGTGCTTTGTCTTTCACCGATACCTGGCGTTGCCACTCACATGCACAACGGTGTGATGACTCCTTGTGTAGACTGGAAGGCACTCTTGAACAAGCAGGCATAGCGCTGCGTCAGCACCCTTCAACAGAAAAAGCGGATCCGCCTTCCGGCGGATCCGCTTCTTCTTTCTGAGCCCGCGGGATCAGGAAACAGCCGCCTTCAACTTCGCGGGCGTCCGAAGAAAGCTGTCGACGATGTCCATGCAATGTGGAGAGCCGAGGAAGACCGGTGTCTTCTCGTGGAGCTCAGCAGGCTGGATCGACAGGATGTCCTGCTCGCCGTCGGTAGCGCGTCCGCCGGCCTGCTCCATGATCATCGCGATGGGGGCCGCCTCATACAGCATGCGCAGCTTGCCACGCGGGTTCTCGCTGTCGGCAGGGTACATGAAGAGGCCGCCGTAAAGGAGCGTGCGGTGAACGTCCGCCACCATCGAGCCGACATAACGCGCGTTGTAGGGCGTCGGATTCTCGCCATCGACACCTTTGAGATAGTCGACGAGCTGCTTCTGCTGCGGCGACCAGTTCCGGTACTTGCCCTCGTTGACGCTGTAGATGCGCTGACCCGGCGACGGAATCTGCATCTTCGGGTGTGATAGCACGAACTCGCCGAGCGACGGATCGAGTGTGAAGCCGTGCACGCCGTTGCCGGTGGTGTAGACCAGCATCGTGGAGGAGCCGTAGAGCACGTATCCCGCCGCGACCTGCTTGTATCCGGGCTGCACGCAATCCTCGAGGGTGCCGCGCTCGCCTTTGCTGATCTTTCGATGAATCGAGAAGATGGTCCCCACGGAAACGTTGGCGTCGATGTTGGACGACCCGTCGAGGGGGTCATACATCAGCGCGTAATTGCCTGTGGGGAATTTGCCGGGGATGGGGATGATCTCATCGGCCTCTTCTGAGGCCATGACGCAGAGGTGACCGCAGTGATCGAGGGCCCTGAAGATCACGTCGTCCGCGTATTCGTCGAGCTTCTTCACCTGGTCGCCGTGGACGTTGATTGAGCCCGTTTGGCCCATGATGTCCACCAGCCCTGCCCTTCTTACCTCGCGGGTGATCATCTTCGCCGCCAGAGCCAGATCGTAAAGGATCGTGCTGAGGGCTCCTGTTGCTTCGGGGAATTGCCGCTCCTCGTCGAGGATGTGGCGCCCGATGGTTACGACTGATCTGTCCATTAGACGATTTCCTTGCCTGATTGGGTGCGGATCGCGAGGGCCTCTACCTCCCGAGCCTCCACCTCGTAGGGATTTTGTCGATACCCGTGGCGCAGGCTGGCCAGAGAATACCGGATCGGAAACAACATGTCGGCCTCCCACTGGCGCACGTGGGTGAGTTCGTGTGCGAGCAATGCGTAGGTGAGCTTCGCTCTGGGATTGATAACGATTGTACGACCCAGTGTGACGGCAGCGGCAGGGGCTTTCATGCCCGAAAAGAGGCCGCCAAGCCATGGAATCAGGCGCCCGGTGCGAAAAACCACACCTGGAGGTACAGCATCCGGAGGGATATCAGCGGGGGGATCTGTGCGAGGGCCGAGAAGTGATGCCGTCATCATCTCGATCATCTTACCACTCCTCGCGCCGCCACGAGGATCCGCCTGGCTCGATCAGCAGCGTTATGCTGCCTTCGAGATCAGTTCGCGCCACGGGGATACTCCGCTCCTGCACTCGCTCCATCACCTCCGCAGCCGGGTGGCCGTAGCGGTTCCGCCTCCCGGCAGAGACGATCGCGAGCTGCGGAACTACGAGGTCCAGGAACTCGGCCGCTGTGGAGGTCGAGCTTCCGTGATGACCAAGCTTCAAAACGTCAGCTGCGAGCGCCTCTCCCTCCCTATCCATCAGGATCTCCTCGATCTCGACTCCAGCATCGCCGGTCAGGAGCAAGGAGAAGTCGCCATAGGAGATCCGCATGATAGAGCTAATCTGATTGGCGTCCTCATAAGCGTCAACCAATTCGGTGTCGGGCCAGAGGAAGTCGATCTGGATCCCGTCCAGCTCGAGAGATCGCCCGCTCCGTGCGGCTCGCCATTCGCCAGCGCTAACGTCGATCTCGCTCAGTAGCTCCTCGTAGATCTTCTTCCCGACAGCATGCCCGGGCTCGAAGACGGCGGCAACCGGCAACGCATCCAGAACCGCGGGTGCTCCGCCGATATGATCGAGATCCGGATGCGTTAGGATCAGAGCGTCCAGCCCGCGGGCGCCGTGGGCACGGAGGAATGGAACGACCTGGCGAGCGCCAGCATCGAACTCTGCGGACGCAGGTCCCGCATCGATCAGCAGCCAGCGATTGTGAGGCGTGCGCAATGCAATTGCATCCCCCTGCCCCACATCGATGAAGTGCACCTCTAAACCATTGCTTCCGGTGATGAACGCCGTCGCCGGCCAGGCAACCAACACAGCAACGGACGAGCCAGATCCTACGAGCCACCGCAAGCGGGGTGACGACTTCTTTTTCCAATTTCCTGCGGTGGCGCCGACTGCCGCCGCAACGCCCCAGCTCCACCAGGGCGGCGCTACTATCTCGCTGTTCCCGTAAGGGATCGACGCCGCCAGCGCCGCCAAGGTATCCAGGAGGTCGAGGCACAGGCCGGCTCCATCAGCGATTAGAGAAGCGAGCGCGGGCAGAAGCGGCTCGATCGCGAGAGCGGCGACCGATCCAATCAGCGCGAGGCTGACCAGCGGAATGGCGGGGACTCCAGCAGGTATCGATATAGGCGAAATGACGCCGAAGTGATGCGCCACGATCGGGGCGGTAACGACAAAGGCGGCTATCCCGAGGACGAATGCCTCGAACGCGGAGTGGAGAACCTTCTGCTTGCTGATCTTATCCGGGGCGAGGGTGAGGAGTGGGGCTCGGAAGAAGAGGATGGCGAGAATTCCAGCGAACGACAGCTGAAAGCCCGGATCGAGAATCGCCAGCGGCTGAAAGGCTAGGATCACCAGGGCGGCGGCCGCCACAATAGGCGCTGCGGCCGAGGGCCGTTGAAGGATTGTCGCCGTCAGGGCCAGCGTGATCATGATGCCGGAGCGGAGCGCTGACGGAGCCGCGCCTATGATCAGCAGGTACAGCCAAGTCGCCGCGATTGTAATCATCACCGCCTTCCGCCGATTCAGCCTCATCGCGTTCGAGATGAGCAGGAGCGCCGCCGCGATCAATCCCACGTGCATGCCCGAGATCGCAAGGAGGTGCGTCAGGCCAGAACGGGCATAGCGATCAAGCACTTCCTTGCTGACGTACTCTCTCCGCCCAAGGACGAGAGCCTCCATCATCTCTCCCTGACGCGGGAAGAGGCTTTCTATCCGCTCGTCTACCGCCCGCCTCAGCCGAAGGGGCAACGACGCGGAGCCCGTGCCTGTGCTGATGACGTGCTGAACCGCGATGAAACCCGAGAAGCGGGGATCGCCGGGCCAGTGCGTACGCTCCCGATTGGTGAACTCGCGCCACTCCCCAGCTAGATCGACTTGGGCTCCAAGTGGAATCGAGGGCTCGTGGAGGGGAAAGCGAACCCGCACTTCGCCTGTGCAGCCGGGTAGGGACTCGAACGTCGTTCCGGTCAGCGGGAGAAGGGGGTTGGTGGATGGTCCGCTGCCCGGTCGGTGAGCAGCGCCCAGGCTTCCGCTTACGGCTAGGCGTTCACCGTCGGTAAGCGCCACCCTGCAGTCTTGAACCGCCTCTCTCTGTCCGGTTGCTCCCGAGAGGCACCCGATCATACCAAAGGCGATGGGGATGATCCTCGAGCGCCCGTAGGATGAGCCGAATGCATGGGAAGCGGAGACGCCCGTGCTCGCCGCCACCAGAAGCGAGGCGGCGGTAGCGGGTATAAGGAGCTGGAGGGGAAGAGGAAAGCGGAGGGAGAGAACGAGGCCGGCGGTGAAGCAGAGTAGCGCCACTACGAGGGGGCGCCGGAGGTGAATCACGCAGGGGGTTCGGGCTCGGGTGGTTCCTCCAGGAAGCGCTGGGGCCGGGGCGGCTCCAGGGCGTACTCGGGCTGGGCGGGATTGTGAGCAGGGGACGAGACGGGACGGGTGAGCGGTCGGGTCGGAATCGCCTGACGGTAGCTCTGCGTCCGCAGTGCCTCGCGGATGGCGCGGTCATGACGCAGGCCGAAGAGGAACATCGTCAGCATGCCAAGCAGGAACACACTGAAGACCACGCCCACCAGCGAGAGCCGGTAAAGAACGACAAAGCCGAGATTGATGGCGATCCGCTCGTCCGCATTGAGGAAGGAGAAGATCGCCGCGACGAAAATCAGCAGCCCGACCGCCAGGATGCGTCTCCAGTCCCTCGACTTCCCCTCCGACCTTTCCTCGACTTCCGTCATGCGACCAGCTGGATTGCCGGATCGAGCAGCTCACCGGCAAAGGTGGAACCAGTGGTGGACGTCAAGCGAACCGTTGTGAGCGTGCCGATTAGGCTGGCAGGGCCGTCGAATACGACGACTTTGTTCCCGGAGGTTCGGCCTTGCAGGCCGCCGCGCTTCGCAAGCTTCTCAACCAGCACTTCCTCCTCACGGCCGATTTCCGCCTGGCCGATCTCCAGCTGAATCTGCCGGTGGAGCTCGATGAGGCGCTCGAGGCGGGCCTGAGCCACATCACCGGCGATGAACTGCTCAGCCGGGAGGCGCGTAGCGGGCGTACCCTCGCGCGGGGAGTAGCGATACATGAAGGCGTCGTCGAAACGAACCTCCTGCATCACTCCGAGCGTTGCCTCATACTCCTCCTCGGTCTCGCCCGGGAAGCCAACGATGATGTCCGTGGAGAGCGCGATTCCCGGAATTGCCTCTCGCACCCACGCGATCTTCTCCAGATACGCCTCGACCGTGTACCGTCTAAGCATACGCTTGAGCACGCGGTTGTCGCCTGACTGCAGCGGCAAATGTAGCTGCTTGCAGACAATCGGCTCTTCTGACATCACCGCGACGAGCTCTCTGGTAAAGTCGTTCGGGTGCGGCGAGGTGAAACGGACGCGACGCACCCCTTCCAGCCGAGCGACGGCACGAAGGAGCCGCGGGAAGTTCCAGTCGCCATGCTCGTACGAATTCACCGTCTGACCGAGCAGCGTGATCTCGACTACGCCCGACGCAACCAGCGTCCGCACTTCGTCGAGAATGAGCTGCGGGTCGCGGTTCTTTTCATCGCCGCGCACATACGGCACAATGAAGTAGGTGCAGCGGCTGTTGCACCCCCGCTGAACCGGCTCCCAGGCAGAGACGCCGGAGGTCCGACGGGGCTCGACGCCCTCGTAGTTCTCGAACGGGTCGAAGTCGAGAACTGTCAAGCCCGCCGGAGCAGCGGACGGAGCCTTGCCGAGCACTGGAAGGCTGGCGCCCTTCCGCTGCTGTGGCCGGAGGGCTTCGAGCGTTGCAGGAAGGGAACGGTAGGCGTCCGGCCCCATGACGAGGTCGACCCCGCCGGCCTTGTCGAGGAGGTCAGCACCCATTCGCTGGGCCATGCACCCGGTCACTCCGATGAGGACGTTCGGCCGCCCCTCGCGGTACTGCTGCAACTGACCGACCCGCCCGAGCACACGCTGCTCCGCGTGATCACGTATCGCGCACGTGTTCACGAGGATCACATCAGCGTCTTCAGGCGTGTCCGAAGCCGTGTATCCGTGTTCCGCGAGGATGCCATGCATCAGCTCTGTGTCGCTGATGTTCATCTGGCAACCGTACGTCTCGATGAATGCTTTCTTCATTACCTCGCCGGCGTTTCCTGATGCTGCTCGTGTGAGCAGCCCCCTACTACCTCGGCGTCGCCCTAAAGAGCCGCTGCGGCGCTATCAGACGCGCGCCAGCTCCTCGTACAGAGGGAAGCGGCCGCAGATCTCACGCACTTCACCGCGGATCCGCTGAAGGTTGTCGTCGTCATCAACACCCGTGATCACCTCGTCGATGAGGCGCGCGATCTCCCGCATCTCGCTCTCCCCGAGGCCACGCGTCGTAAGCGCCGGAGTTCCGATGCGGATACCGGAGGTGACGAACGGCGACTCCGTCTCACCCGGAACGGTGTTCTTGTTGACGGTGATCCCGGCGTGATCCAGCGCCTTCTCCGCTACCTTACCCGTCACCCCTTTGCTGCGTAGATCGAGGAGCAAGAGGTGGTTGTCGGTTCCACCGGAGACGAGCTTGAATCCGCGCTCGATCAGCGATTCACCCAGCACCTTGGCGTTCTGAATCACCTGAGCCGAATAGGTCTTGAACTCGGGCTGCAGCGCCTCGAGGAAGGCTACGGCCTTTGCAGCGATGACGTGCATCAGCGGTCCGCCCTGAACGCCCGGGAAGATCTGCTTGTCGACTGCCTTCGCGTGCTCTTCCCTGGTAAGGATGAGACCCCCACGAGGACCGCGCAGCGTCTTGTGGGTCGTCGAGGTGACGATGTCAGCGAAGGGGACGGGGTTGGGGTGAAGCCCTGACGCCACAAGCCCGGCAATGTGTGCCATATCGACAACGAACCTGGCGCCGACTTCGCTGGCAATCTCAGAGAATGCCTCGAAGTCGATCTGGCGCGGATAGGCGCTGGCTCCGGCAATGATCACCTTCGGCCGGTGCTGAAGGGCAAGCGAGCGCACGTTGTCGTAGTCGATCCGGTGATCGTCCGGACGGACGCCGTAAGGGATGACATTGTACAGGCGGCCGCTGAAGTTGACCGGAGAGCCGTGGGTAAGGTGGCCGCCCTCCGCGAGGTTCATCCCCAACATCGTGTCGCCAGCTTCCATCAGGGCGAAGAAAGTCGCCATGTTCGCCTGCGCACCTGAGTGCGGCTGTACATTGGCGTAATCCGCCCCGAAGAGCTGCAAAACGCGCTGCTGTGCGAGGCGCTCTACCTCATCGACGACTTCGCACCCTCCGTAGTACCGGCGACCGGGGTAGCCCTCAGCATACTTGTTCGTGAGAACACTCCCCATCGCCTGCATCACTGCCGGCGAAACGAAGTTCTCCGAGGCGATCATCTCGAGCTGATCAGATTGCCTCTCCGCCTCGGCGCCGATGAGACGATAGATGTCGGGGTCGGTCCTCGTAAGCGATTCCATGGAGCGGTCCGTCGTCGGTTTTCGAAGGGTGCGGAACAGCTCAGAATGGTAACTTCCCGGGAGGTCCGTGTCGAGTGGCGGGAGGGGGTAAGTGGCGGTGGTTTCGGGGGATTGCGGGACGACCAGTTGACGCGATTCTTGATCGCTGGATCCCTGCTGCAGCTGCGGAGGTTCAGATCCGCTACCTCTGACTTGACTGTGTTCCAGACAGGCGAACGGCCTGCAGTCCCGCAGACCAAAATGAGAGCGGGGTCGGCTGAGTGCCGACCCCGCCTTACTTTGCTGCTTACCCCAGCCTAGAACTCGTAGCGCAGCCGGAGCAGCGCGAGCCGCCCGATCTCGGGCACTCCAGGGAAGCTGCGGTAGTCTTCATCGAACAGGTTCTGCACCGAGAGCTGGAGGGAAGCGCCAGGGAAGCTCGGTAGCCGGTAGCCGACGTTCACGTCGACAAGCGCGAAGTCGCCGACGCACTCCTCGACCTCCGAACCAGTGTCTCCCAAGCAACGGGTCGCCCTGAAGACGCCCGAGTCCACTGGATATGACGCGTTATACCGAAGGCGAGCTTCGCCGTTGAACCCGCTGTCGTCATTGGCGTAAAGCGCCGCGAACGTGGCCTTTCGCTTCGGAGCGTTCAGCGTAACACGCATTCCGTTGTCGGTCGTAAACACATCGTCGCTTACGAGTGAACCGGTTGCCTCGAGGCTGAAGGTCGGGGTCACCAAGGCGGTTACCGAAAGGTCTGTTCCGTAGAGATCGAGATCCTGGTCTACGTTCAAGTAGGTCACCAGGACCTGAGCTCCTGTCGCGTTCACATCCTGGGACGAAATGACACCCAGCGGTACCGAAGCGAGGTTCGGGGCGAGGGCAGCCGCAGTACCCGCCGCCTGTGCAGTAGCCACGGCCTGACTCGACCCGCTAGCTATGAAGAACGGCACAAGCGCGCTCGCCAAGTACTGCTGGGTTGTGGCCGCGTCCAGGTGGACGAACGGCGTTGACGACGTTAGTGGCGTGACGAGGTTTTCGCGGCGAGACCACCATGCGTCAGCGGCTACGAGAATGAGGTCGCCAAGGACAAGCTGAGCCGGAAGCGGAGTCGGTGACCCTGCTGCAACCGCCTGAACGGCCGCTGGCCAGAAGTTTATTGCTGCTGCGGCCGGAAGGAGGGTTGCAGGACCACCAGCCGCCTGAGGCGTGAATGGGGAACGTATAAGATAGCTGCCGTCTGCTCGGCGGAAGGAGAACCCCTCGTCCCCGGAGCCCTGGATCCGCAGGCTGTAGCCAAGCGCCGCGGCTCCAGCACTTGGGATAGGGGAGGCGAGATCCAGGAACTGAGTCAGCGAGCTGGGGGTCGAGAACGCGCGGTTGTAGCTGAGGCGGAACGTCTGATCCGTCGCTGGCTTGAACACGAGTGCGGCACGCGGCGAGAAAATCGCCTCCGGAAGCGCCGAGTGGGTATCGACGCGACCAGCCAGCACGAGGTCGAACATGGAGCTGAGGTTTGTCTCGGACTGGATATATCCACCGATCTCGGTCGTCTCGTCCTCGTCCTCGTAGCTGCCATTGATTGTCCCGCCCGTCTCCGGATTGGTCTGAAGAAAGTCAACGCCGTACGTGAAGTCCTGACGTCCCCCCCAAATTTCCGCACCGTGCTGAAGCTGCGCCACATACAGCTTCGACTTGTCGGTAATCGGAACGCCGTTTCGCAGGAGGTAGGTATCTCCTGCGTCGCTCTGGTTCAGATAAACCTGACCGAAGGCTCGGCCCCAGTTCGTGCGCAGCTGGAAGTAGTCAGAGCGCCAATCCTTGGCCTGGCCTGCGCCAAGACCAGTGAGCTCGATCCCATTGGAGGTGTTGGTTCCGGCCGAGAAAATCGTAGTGAGGTCCTGGGTCACCCGCCAATCCGCGCGGAACTCACCGCTCCAACGCTGAACGTCATAGTCCCGATTACCGATGCGGCCAATACGGGCATCGACCTCAGCGGCAGGAAGACCGGTGGCGGCGATAAGCTGGGCGCGGAGCGCGGCTGCCCTTGGTCCGGTCTGGTATGCAGTTCTCTCGGAAGCTTCCACCGGGTCAGTATAGACCCACTCGTCCGCCTGCAGGTACTGGCCGGAGAGCTTCACACCCAGGTTTTCACCCAGCAGGTGGGCAGTGCGGAAGCTACCCTGGAAAAGGCTCTTCTCGCCGCCGGTGAGGCTGAACGTCGTCCCCTGCGAAGTCAGGGGCGACTTGGAAAGCATGTGCAACACCCCGTTAGCCGTATTGGGGCCGTACAATGCTGATCCGGGCCCGAGTACCACCTCGATGCGCTCCAGGTCCTCATTGGTCTGCGGGACGAAGTTCAGAAGGTTCACCCGGAGCGACGGCACGCCCGCGATGCGGTGGTCCGACAGCATGTACAGTGATCCGGAGAACGCGTTGTTGAATCCGCGGGCAACCACGTTTGTCGACTGAATGCCGCTGGTCGCGACGTCCACTCCCGGAAGCGCCCGGACGTGGTCTGCAGCGCTGATCGCCGGCCGCACCTCGATCTCCTGCTCCGTCACCACCTCGACCCGGGCGGGCGCATCGAGCGCGCGCTCCGTCTGGCGAGAAGCGGAGACGACGATCGGATCGAGATCGATCGTACGCGATGGAAGCGCCATGTTGGTCGTTGCCGTCTGCCCTGCCCCGACGGTCAGCGTTTCCACTCGGCCTGCGTCATAGCCTGTGCTCGACACGACGAGCGTGTACGTTCCGGCAGGCACCCCGTCGATGACGAAGCGTCCGGACTGGTTGGTCACGGCAGAACCGGCGTTCGTGCCACCCGCCCGCGTCAGCTGAACAACGGCAGCGACGAGTGGTGCTCCGGTTTCAGCGGATGTGATCGTTCCCGTCACCGTCCCGGACTGCGCGAATGCCGGCCTGCTCGCCACCAAGGACAGGAGAGCCATTAGGCAGAACGGGACCAGTTGCTTGAGTCGCATGCACGACCTCACAGAAAGGGTGGCTAGGTGCCGTAGAACAGAGCGGTACGAACTGCATCGAGCGAGGAGCGGGAGTCCTGCCGGCGGACTCCAAACTTTTGTAATTCCCAGACAGGATAGAAAGCAGGAAAGCGCGCTGTCAAGCGATATTTTGCCTCGTTCGAGCGCACAATATCCGCATTTCGTTGCGACGGAACGGCTTTGCTAACTGGTGACTCGGGCTAGACCCATGTCTTGT
>ERZ1066119.1468-NODE-1468-length-12438-cov-5.171849_pt1 | contig 12438 bp, 16 predicted proteins | sample MGYA00382766_ERZ1066119 | MGnify/ENA primary metagenome ERZ1066119 (study PRJEB33369, sample SAMEA5778349) | biofilm metagenome | biome: Industrial cooling water; feature: Water cooling tower basin; material: Biofilm | place: United Arab Emirates | collected...
CGCCGGGGCCGAAGTCCCGGGGCGGGACGGGCACGACGGCGGACAGCAGGTCGCGGTCCCCCAGCCGGGCGGCCTCGGTCACCACCTCGACGGTCGGGTAGAGGGCGGCCAGGGCGGCGTGGACGTCGGCCACCGACCCGGGGTAGAAGTCGGGCAGGCCGACGACGACCAACTGGCGGGGCTCGCGGACCAGCCGGGCACGCTGCCCCCACCGCGGGGACGGCGTCGACCGGTAGGCGGCCGGCACCCCGATTCGCGGCCCGGCCGACTCGGGCGGGTCGGGTAGGGCGCCCAGGGCGGCGGCGGCGGTCCCGCGGTGGCCGGCGAGCGGGAGCCGGAGGGACCGCGGCCCGAGCAGGCGGCGGCGGTCGGCGGGCACGAACCGCGGGTCGTAGGGCGTGTCGCCGCCCGGCAGGAGGGGGCGGGTCGGGTCGGACGGGTCCGCCGCGAGCAGGGACGGGCCGAACCGGACGAGGCGGGGCATCACGCCTCCTCCACCCAGGCGGCCGGGCCGACGACGATCCGGCAGGTGATGCCCAGGCCGGCGGCCGGGGTGGTGAAGAAGAAGCAGCTCACGTTGACCCACGTCAGCGGCGGGATCGTCTCGGAGGTGTCGATGCCGAGGGTGGTGGCCGGGAGGCGGGACCACGGGCGGCCCGACCCGTCCCCGGGGTCGCCGAGCCACAGGTCGACGACGTAGCTGCCGCCGCTCCCGCTGACCACCCGGCCGACGGTCGTGAACGGCAGCTGCGGCGGGTTCGGCGGGGTGTCGCCGGACGTCCCGCCCGACGACTCCGGGTCGGGGAACTCGCTCCCCCCGCCGCCCGAGCCGCCGCCGCCCGGTGGCGGGGGAGGGGGCGGCGAGGTCGGGTCGAAGGTGGTGTCGAACTTGGGAATCTCGAAGGTCCGGTCGCCGATCGTGATGGTGACGGCCGGGGCCGCCGTCCCCTGCGGCATCACCAGCTGGATCGGCGCATCCTTCCCGTCGTGGTTGATCTTGAGCGGGCCGCCCAGCCCGTCGACCCGGGCGGCGTCGAGGATGGCGAAAATCTCCTGGGCGAGCTGGTTGACGTCCTGCCACGTCGTCCGCCGGAGCCGCATCGCGTCGAACAGCGCCATCAGGTCACCGCCCCCTTCACCCGCAGCCCGTTGAACCGGTGGCGGGTCGGCCCGGACACCCCCTCGATCTCCACGCGGACCGACCGCAGGCCGGGGGTGTTGCCCTCCCGGTGGCGGTCGGCGCGGACGAGGAAGTAGCCGTGCGGGTAGGTCATGTCGAGCCGCATCTCCCGCTCACCCTTCCGCCCCGACAGCCCGTCCCCGTCGGCCGGGGACAGGTCGGCGGCCAGCGCCTCCGGCTTCGCGTCGTGGTCGTTGTACCGGCGGACGGCGGCCGTCCCCCACCGCTGCGGCTCGTACCCGACGCGGACGGACAACTCCTCCCGGTCCTCGCTCGCCGCCAGTTCGAGGCGGTGGGAGCGGAACCGGTACGGCACCCCGCCGATGGCGTACCCGTCGCCGGCCGCCGGGGTGACGACCCACGGGCGGTCGACGACCAGCACCCCGTCACCCGGGCTGGCCACGACGATCCGCGTCTGCCCGGCCCCGCGGCCGGAGCAGACGGTGACGGGGGAACCGACCACGGACGCGGGGAACGTCGCCGCCGCGGTGACCGACAGCGGGCCGGCGGTCGAGACCAGGCCGCCGTGGGACGGTTGCCACGAAACGGGTCCGTCCGTGGGGGAACCCCCCAAGCCCCAGCACTTCGCCGATCTCCCACCCAGGTAGACCTGTTCGGCCGCCGCACCCCAGGAGGACGTGGGCCGTCCGGTCCGGCCCCGGCAGCTCGCCCCGATCGGGTACGGGTATTCCTCCAGCCACCACCGCGAGAGGCTGTACGAGAAGCACAAGGCCCACCGGGGGAGATACCCGCCGTTGATCGTGACGAACCACCGGACCACCTCCTCGCTCGGGGACACGACTGCGTGGAAGTACCGCGCGCACCGCCAGTTGATCCGCAGCCCGTCGCGGCTGGTGTTGCGGAACAGGTCTTGGATCGGGGTCGAGATGGCGTCCGCGTCCCGCCCCCCGCCGAACCGGTACGCCCCCTGCTCGTCGAGGCAGTAGAGGGTGTTGTTCACCTGCGCCCAGCACCGGTGGTTGACGCATCCGCGGTCGATGGAGTTGAAGACGTAGCCGTCCCGGGCCGGGTCACTCTCGGCCGACAGCCGGTACATCCGCCGCCGCTTGGCGACGAACAGGAACGAGTCGAACGGGATGAGGGCGGTCACCCGGTCCCCGTCCTGGTCGACGGTGAAGGCGTTCACCGCCGGCCACGACTCGGGCCGGCCGGCCTCGCTGTAGAACACGGTGTTCGGCAGCGTCGGGTCCGGCCGCACCGAGTAGGCGGCGTAGGCGTCGGTCGGCCCGCGGTACGCCTCGGCCAGCGTCAGGGTGCCGGCCACGGGGTCGCAGGCGGCGATCTCGTAGGGCTTGTCCCCGCCCAGGACGTGCAAGAACCGGCCGCGGAACTCGGCCGACCACTCGACCCCGGACCCGAGCACGGCGGTCGACCCGTTCGCCACCGCGACCGACCCCTCGGCGTAGTCCTCGACCCCGCCGCCGAACGCCCGGCCGAGGTGGAACGCGAGCAGCTTCACCGTGCTCGGCGGCCGCCCGTACCGGTTGAACACGGCGGTCCCGTCGTCGGCGAACAGCGGCTGGGCCTCCTGAGCGGCGAGGTCGGCGTCCAGCCGGGCGCTGAACAGGCTCGTCGAGCCGAGGTCGGTGGTGTCGATGTCGACGTAGAACGTGCTCTGCTGCCCGTCGGTGTTCCGCAGCACCTGCCGGCGGACGACCGCGCCGTCGGCCGGGACCGGCACCCCGTCGTACACGAACCCGCCGGCCCCGTCGGCGACGACGGTGTTCGAGAACGGGCTCGGGTCGCTGCGGTTGCCGAACCGGTCGACGAACCGGACGAACGCGAGGTACGTCCCGGTGATCGGCCCGCTCCCGCTCGGCGCCCGCCCCGGGATGTTCGGGCGGGGCGGGGTGTCGACGAGGGAGACGGTCGGGGCGGTCGTCGGGGCGGCGACGCCGGCGCGGCTGGCGGCCGGGTCGTACCCGTTCCACCGCATCACCGGGTCGATCCCGTTGGCGATGAGGACGACCCCGTCCTCGGTCTCCGTCATGGATGCCGGCATGGTCGGTGCTCCCAATACTTGCCGCACCGGCGGCACTGCCACTGCTCGGCGTCCCACTCGCCGACGAGCTCGGTCCGCCACTTCGACCCGCACCGGGGGCACCGGCGGGCGGTCACCCGGCAGCTCAGCCAGTGGGCAGCGAGCATGATGGCGATGGCGACGGTCGCCCCGACGGCGGTCGCGGCGACCCGGATCAGGAGTTCGGCCCACTGGTTCACGGCACACCTCAGCGGCGGTAGATGCGGGTGGCGATCAGGCTCCGCTGGCCGGCCACCGCGATCCGGGCCTCGGCCCGAACCCCCGTCACCTGCTCGGGGTCGAGCGACTCCCGGGTCTCGGACGAGGCGGCGGCGGCCGTCACGGTCGCGTAGGCCACCACCTCCGGGATGTCGGTCACCCCGGCGGCGACCGGGGTGGTGGTCGACTCGTACCGGAGGATCGGGTTCCCGCTCGCGTCCGTGTCGCCGGCCGGGACGCCGACGAGGTCGCCGGCCAGGAATGCGGCGAGCGGCGTCGTGGTCTCGAACACGAACGGGGTGTTCACCCCGGGCGCCGGCACGGCCCCGGTCGTGGTGCCCAGGCGGAACACCACCCGCCCCGGCTCGGGCCACCCGTCGTCCTCGACCAAGAACCGCCAGTCCTCGCTCATCCACGCGCGGACGGCGAAGTCGCTCAGGGCACCGCGGAAGGCGGCCATCCACCCCACCCGGCCGGTGTACTTGAACAGCCCGTCGACGCCCGAGTTGTACCCCCACCCGATCCGCGGGCTGACCGACGCGAGCAGGTTGTAGGAGCCGGCCTGCGACCCGGTGGCGATGACCTTGCCGTCCTTGAAGACGGCGACGTTCGGGGTGCCGTCCTGCGGCCGCAGGCGGTAGCCGAGGGTCGCGTCGACGGCGACGGTGTCGAGCCCGGCGGTGTTGGCGAACAGGGTTGACCCGGGGTTGCGGAGGCCGATGCCGGCGAACCGGTCGGCCCCGTCGTACAGGGCGGCCGTCCCGGTCGAGCTGGCGTCCGACCCCTCGAACACCACCCCGTCGTGCTCGGCCGGGGCGTACAGCCGGGCGAGCACGGTGATCTGCCCGGACAGCTGCATCGTGTTGACGTCGATGCGGCCGGTCGACCCGTCGAACTCGAACCCGGGGCCGAGCTTGGCCCGGGTGCGGGTGAGGCCGACGGGGACGCCGGTCGCGTTCCCGGCCCGCGAGTACAGCCGCCCGCCGGTCGCCCCGTCGGCGACGAACAGGAACCGGAGCCGGGAGCACAGGGGGCTCCCGAACTGGACCCGCTCGTTCGGCCGGAGGAGCCGCCGCTGCATCAGTTCAGCTCGCGGTTGAAGGTGTGGAGGACGACCGTCGACCCGCTCGCCGGGAACGCCTGCCCGCTCTCGTTCTTGACGAGGAACTTGGTCTTGAACGGCAGCAGCTCGAACCGCGGGATGGACACCCGCTGGGCGGCGGTCGTGGCCTGGAGTACGAAGTCGCCGACCCACGCCGTCGGGCTCGGGGTGCCGCTGTCGGCGTAGTTGGTCCCGTCCGGGGCGCACACCATGAACAGGCTGACCGTCGACTCGGCGTTCGGGGCGCTGACGAAGTCCACCACCAGCTCGGCCGAGGCGAACCGGTCGAGGTTGGTCGAGTTGTTGATCTCGGTCCCGGCCGCCGAGTACGCCCCGTTCGACAGGGCGTCGAGCTGGGAGTTGAGGACGGTCCCGCGGTTCGTCGGCGCCTCGAAGTTCTCGACCGACATAGCTACCCCCCGGCGATGGTGTAGGAGACGGACAAGACCCCGCCGGCCTCGACGTCCCGCGCGGCGTCGGCGACGGCCGTCGAGAACAGCACCCCGGCGGCGGCCACGTCCCCGGCGGTCGGGCGGCTGGCCAGGAACACCCCGCGGACGGCCCCGGCGGCGGTGATCTGGATGGCGGCCGGGGCCGCCGACGCCTTCCGCCCGGACGCCGAGGTCGCCGGGTTCCACTCCGGGCGGGTGCCCCCGAGCACCGCCTGGAACTCGACCCAGCCCGGGTGCGAGGCGTGCGTGTCGGTCGCCCGCAGGCGGTCGAACCCGGCGTCCGAGATCACCCCGAGCCGCCAGCTGCCGACCGGCGGCGTCCCGCCAAACAGCACGTCGTTGTAGTGGTCGGCCCCCTGGACGGTGACCCCGTTGGGGATCGCCAGCCGCCACCGCTCGACCCCGGCCGGGTCGTGGTAGGTGAGCTGGTACGCGCCGGCGAGCCCGCAGACGGATCGCATCAGCTGACCGGGGTGAAGGTGTTCGTGTAGTAAATCTGCAACACCTGATTCTGCGACACCGTCTTGTACCCGAGCCCCGACGTTTCCAGGGCGGTCGCCCACAGCGTCCCGGACGTCGCGCCCTTCGCCTGCGACGAGATGAGGAACACGCCCTTGATCTGGGCGCTGGCGTCGGTCACCGTCGCGGTCGCCACCGAGCTCGTCGTCCGGCTCCCGTTGGCCGACGCCGACGACGTCCAGGTCGGGCGGTTCGACCCCGAGTACCCGGTCCACTCGGACCAGCCGCCGTGCGAGGCCGCCGTGTCGTTCACCGACACCTGGGAGAACCCGCTGTTGTTGATGAACCCGAGATACCAAGTCGTGATCTGCGAGGCGGCCCCGAACACCACGTCGTTCGCGTGGTTCGTCCCCTGATAGGTGGCGGCGTTCGGGAACAGCACCCGCTCGGCCAGCCGGCCGTCCGGGTTCAGCACGTCCATGACGAACAGCCCGGCCTGCGCGATCCCGCCGGCGAGGAGGATGCTGGACTTCTTCGGGCGGAAGCGGTCGACCCAGCGAGCGAACGGGTTCACGGGAGTCACCTCGGGTTGATGCCGCGGGCGAGCTGCCCGCCGTCGGTCTGGTAGAGGAGGTACGTCGCGTTCGGCCGCTCGACGGAGGCCAGGGCGATGATCGCCCCGTTCACCGACCCGGACGGGATCACGTCCCAGGCGAGCACCGCCTGTCGGGTGTCGCCGTTGGAGTCGAGCCACCGGACGACGGCGAAGTAGCGGCCGACGTCGAACCGCTGGTCGAGGAACAGGGGGCCGCGGAACACGCCCGTCAGCACCCCCTGCTCGTCGGCCGGGAGGCGGACCGACGCGACCGCCGCCCCGGCCGCCGTGCGGACGTCCGCCGTCGGGTGCGACGACGGCCGGTCGCCGGCCCGGTCCAGCGTGCAGCGGACGGCGAGCGGCACCTCGACGCCCAGCGGGTAGCGGCCGAGGTGGGTCATGCGGCGACGAAGTCCAGTTGCCGAGTGCGGGGGTCGCCCCCCTCCTCGTAGTCGACGAGCACGGTGTACGCCCGGCCCGGCTCCAGCACCGACCGCAGGCTGGTGTCGAACGGCAGCTTCACCAGCCCGGTCGCCTTCCAGCTCCCGCCGGAGGTGTACGACCCGCCGGCGGCGACCGGGACGCTGAACGTGCTGCCGCTCAACACGGTGGCGACCCGCGTCCCGTTCGCGCCGGTCGCGCCGCCCACGCCGGCGACGGTCACCACCGTCCCCGACACCAGCCCGTGCGAGGCCGAGGTGACGACCGCCGGGTTGGCGTTGGTGACCCCGGTGACGACGCCCGACTGGAACTGCTCGGCCGTCCCCGACCCGACCACCCCGGCCGTCCCGTCGAGCACGCGGAACGTCGGCAGGTCGTCCGGGTCGACCGGCGCCCCGTCGGCGTCGACGATCTGGAGGAGGAGGGCGAAGTCGGCCCGCACGTCCTGGATCACGCCTCGTCCTCCTGGAAGACCACTTCCTTCAACCCCGGGCGGACGGTCAGCTCGCCCGGGACGGTGCAGGTCAGGTTGACCTGGAGGCTGGCCGAGCCCGCCTGGGTCGCCTGTGAGCCCATGCTACTCTGCTGCCCCGGCCAGTCGCCAGCGTCGGCGACGGCCCGGCTGTTCGGATTCGCCATGCCGGTCCTCCCCCCTGCGGTCCGCCCGCGACGCAACCGATCACTCGTCGGCGGTGTACGGGCTCTCGGCCAGCCGCCGGGGCCACGACAGGTCGTGCCCGGGGCCGGCCCCGCGGCTCCCCTGGAACCGGCTGTCGGCGTCCCGGGCGGCCGCCTGCGACTGGTAGAACATGGTCCGCTCCTCCGACAGCCACTCCATGCGGGTGCTCGCGCGGGCGTGCTTCTCGGCCAGCCGGAGGAAGAACGTGAGCATGGCCCCGGGCTCGACGTCCACCGGGTCGGACAGGGTGTACGCGACCCGCGTCAGCGTCTGGGTCGGCGTCCCGTCGAGGGTGAGCGAGGTGGCGGACGCGACCGACAGTACCCGCCGCTCCACCTCGTAGGGGTTGAGCCCGGTCACCCCGGTCGGCGGTTTGGCGTCGGCCCCGGCCCGGAAGATGGTGCCGACGTGGCGGGCCGAGAACGCCGTCCCCTGGCCGGCGACGACGGCAGACCCGGACGTCACCGTTACCGTCCCGGCCGCCTGCGACTCGACGACGAGGTCGCGGGGGCGGCGGCGGTAGCCGAAGTCGAGGGCGTACCGCTGGTCGGGGGCGGGGAACAGGGTGACCGCCAGCTTACCGTCCCGCAGCTGGCCGGTGACGGTCGCGTGGTACTCGGGCTTGGCCGGGCCGTCGTTCGTCCGCCGGGCGGCGATCAGGTCTTGGAGCGTCCGGGGGCGCAGGAACGTGCTCTCCCCGGCGACGAGGATCGTCCCCCCGGTGACGAAGTCGGACGGCAGCGGGTAGGTGTCGCGGACGAGCTCGTAGGTGGTCCCGGCCGCCAGGTTCTCGCCGGGCGTCGTCGCCTCCTTGAGCGTCAGTTGGGTGCCCGAGTCGCGGGTCTCGATCTCGTAGTACACCTGCCCGATCCGCAGCAGCCCGTAGGCGGCCCACGCCGGCCACGTCCCGCCGGTCAGGGTGACGGCCCGGGTCGACTCGGTGTACGCGACCGAGCCGGAGTTGTACGGGGCCGCCGTCACCACCCGGCCGGCGGTCTGGTAGTACGTCCAGTCGTGGTGCGACGGGAGTTCTAGCAGCGCGCTCTGGATGGCCCGGCGGACGGCCGACGCCCCGTACCGGGAGACGTCTTTGCCCAGGTAGGCCGAGACGTGTTCGATCGCGTCGGCGTAGGTGAAGTACATCGTCAGCCCGCCTTGCTGTGGGAGGCGATGACTTCCTCCCGGGTTCGCAGGTACTCGGCCTTCGACACCGTGCCCTTGTGCCCGATGGCGTCGGCGACGTGCTCCTCGACGATGTCGTCGGCCAGCGGGGCGGCCGGGGGCGGGCCGTCGTCGCGGGCCTTGACCCCGAGCGGCTCGCTCGACCAGCCGCGGTCCTCCAGCAGCCGCCGGGTCTCGTCCCGGTCGTCGACCCACGCACGCGGGTCGCCGGGGAAGTCGGCCAGCTCGGAGTAGTACCGCTTCCCGTGGATCGGGATGCCGGCCTCGATCGCCGGGCGGATGTACGCTTCCTGGCCGTCGGGCGGGAGGTTGGCGAACTGGTCGATCCCCCGCTTGCGGTCGGCCCCGAGCATCTGCGGGGACTTGACTGGCGGCGGCCCGAGCAGCTGCATCTGCACCACCCCCGGGGAGTCGCCGGACAGGACGCGGTGGGCGTACTCGTCGAACCGCTCGGGCGGCACCTTGCACGAGCACCGCCAGCAGACGTTGCACGTCGACGGCACGCCGAGCTGGAAGATCATCCGGGCCTCGGCCGCCGGGCGGGTGCGGCACAGGTCGCAGGTCGCGCTCATTCGTCCCTCACGATGGGCACCCCCAGGGTGCGGCTCAGGTGCTCCCGCTGCTCGTCCGCCCCCTCGGGCAGCGCCTGCCGGCAGTCGACGCAGCACGGGAACCGGTGGACCGGGAACACCGGCCTACCGCCTGCGGAAATCCTCTCGGGGTCGGGGCCGAGCCGGAGGATCATCTCCAGGTCCGCCTCCCGCGTCTTGCACAGGTGGCACGTCGGGCTCATTCCCGTCCCTCCTGGCCCGGCACCGCTTGCAGAGCGTGTGGCCCCACGTCGCGGCCCCGCACCCCGGGCACTCGCCCACGATGTCGGACATCGTCACCTCGGCTGGCCGGACGGACCCGGCGGTTGCGCCCCGGCCGGGGTCTGGTTCGGCGGCGGGCCGGCGACCGGCGGCGGGGCGAGGTTCTTGAGCAGGAACTGGTCGATGTCGCGGACGTCGAACGCCTTGCCGAAGAACTTGAGGAGGGCGTTGAACGGGTCGACGTTGCCGGTCGCCCCGGCGTACTGGTACAGCTGGTTGGCCAGGGTCTGCATGAGCTGGTTCGCCTGGTCCCGGTCGGCGTCCTTGTTCTTCCGCCGGGCCGACCCGCTCTCGACCCCGTACTGCACCCCGAACGCGATCACCCGCGGGTCTTGGGTGTACACCAGCACCTCCCACCACTTCGCCCCGGTCGCCCCCAGGTGGACGCCGACGTCGTCGGGGGTGAGGTGCCAGCGGGCGGCCAGCGCCTCCATCCGGGCGCCACGGCCCATCGCCGCCTCGACCATGTCGGCCATGTCGTCCGGGCGGATGGCCAGTTGGTCGGACCGCACCTTCGCCTCGGTCCCGGACCGGATTTGCTTCCCCCCGGTCGACCCGTACATCAGCTCGCTCAGCCCGGTCCGCTTCTCGAACTGCTCCATGACGGCCGAGATGACGGTCCAGATGTCCCCGTTGAACGCCGGGTGCTGGAGGAACTGGACGACCTCGTTGATGGACTTCCCGTGGCTCTCCTGAATCCGCAGCAACTCCAGGTCGGACCCGTGCAGAATCTTGGTCGTCAACTCCTCGGTCGCCGACTGGAGGACGGCGATGAAGTCGCGGCTGGTGGTGCGAATCTTGGTGGCGAGGTGGGAGTACGCCCAGTTGAGGAACTTGATCTCGCCCATCGCCGGGGACAGGTGGCTCATCGGCCACGGGCTGTCCGGGACGTCGTGGAAGTGGATGCCGTAGAACGGCCACCCGTTGTCCAGCCAGAACGGGGTCGGCCACTGGACCGCCTGGGCGGCGGCGGCCGGCACGTCTTCGGCGGCCAGCACCTGCGGGCTCAGGTTGAGGAAGTACGGCACCCCGTCGGCGACGGCGAAGTGGCAGTACCGGCCGAACTGGTCGGCCATCGCCCGCAGGTCGGGCGACATCACCTGCCCGGCCCCGACGAGGCGGCCGCCGATGCCCATCTTCGACCACACCTTCCAGTACACGAACAGGTCGGTCGACTTGCCGGCCTTGCGGGCGAAGAACTCGGGGTCGGCCGCCTGGGTCGACGTCGCCCCCGGGGCGTCCCCCTGGAAGTGCCCCGTCTTGGTGAGCGTGTCGGGCGGCAGCTGGTACTTCTCCTCGGCCTCCCACACCGGCTCCTCGCACCGCAGGGCGATCCACCGGGCCTCGGCCAGCGACCGCGCGTCCGGGTCGATCACAAGGCTGTCGATCGAGCGGTGGACGGACCCGGTCAGGCGGCTCGTCCCGCCCGGGGTGGCGAGCGGCTCGACCCACAGGGCGGCCATCCCCTTGATGATCGCCTCCTCGACGGCCCGCCGGGCGGACGTCCGCAGGTCGAGCGCGTTGGGCGTGAAGTTGAGCCACGTCTGGAGGAGGGACGCCCGCGCCGCGTCCGTCTGGCGGACGACCGCGTCGGTTTGCAGGTCTTGCTCGAACTCGGGCCGGGCGGCCTCCCCGCCGAGCATCGCGTACAGCTCGGCCGGCAGGTCGGGCAGCTCCCGCGGGGTGACGGTGCGGACCGGGTTCTTGGCGTACAGGCTGGGGCCGAACAGCTGCACCAGCTCGGCCACCTTGTTCAGCTGAATCTTGTAGGTCGGCTCCGACGTGTTCGCCGCGTCCCCGTCCCGCCGCATGTGGCGGTCGGCCTTGAGCTGGTTCCAGAAGAAGTCGTAGGGGCCGGTGAAGAACCGCATCCCCTCCCGGGCGTCCCGGCCGAACCGCTCCTCCTTCTTGTCCCACCCGGCGCGGATCACCTGCATCCAGAGGTTGCAGAGCGGCCGGAAGGTGTCGTTGGCGAGCGGCACGGGCGGGCTCCGGGTCGTGGTGGGGCGGGCTACGCGGGCGTCGTCGTCGCGGCCGGGGGCGGTGGCTCGGCGGGCTCGGCCGCCCGGCGGACGAGGCGGGCGGCGTCCCGGCGGACGTCCGGCCCGGTCGACGACCACGACGCGAGCGAGGGCAGGACCGCGTACAGGGCGTTGGTGAGCAGGTTGTGCTCCCACCCGCCGGCGTCCTCCCGGTGGCTGTCGGACGCCTCCCGGTCGTCGACGTGGCGGACGCCCGTCTTGACCATGACGTAGGCGTTGGTGTCGTCGATCACCCCCAGGTCGACCGTCTCCTGGTTGACCCGGATGACGACGGCCGGGCGAGGCTCCATCGTCCGGTCCCCGCCCGGATACCAGGACACGATCTGGTCCCGGTAGACGCGGGGGAAGGTCGGGGTCGGGGGCGGCGGCGGCTCGGGCTGCTTGGCCCGCTCCTCCGGCTTACGCTGCTTCTGGCTGCTCAAGGTGGACGCCTCGGGTGCGAGCGTACTCGGAAACCTTGTCGGCCCAGAACACCTCCGTCGAGCCCAGGTTGGAGAGGTCGTCCTCGTCCAGCTGGGTCAGGGCGGCGGCGTGCCGACCGACCACCTCGTAGGCCAGCCGCTCGCGGGCCGGCAGGTGGTCGTACTGGACGGGCGGGGAGTCGCCGGTGAGCCCGCGGTGGACGGCGGTGTGGACCGTCTCGGCGAGCTGCCGGTACGTCAGCGTCTGCTCCTCCTCGTCGGTGGCCGCGTACATGGCCGCCATGACGGCGGCGGCGTTCAGCCAGCCGGGGTTCGGGAGGACGTCCCGGACCGCCTCCTCGGTCGCCGTCTCGGACGTCAGCCCGCGGGTGGCCAGGAAGAACACCCGGGCCATGCTGAGGGCCATGTTCGGGACGGTCATCCCGTTTTCGAGCGCGGTGTCGAACACGTCAGCCTACCTCCCGGTCGGGGCCGAAGATCACCCTGCCGACGCGGACGCCCCCGCTGCCGGCCTGCTTCCGCTGGACGGCGAGGTACGCCGGGCTGGCCGCCCGCTCGACCCGGGCCGGGGTGACGTACTTCGGGCCGAAGGCGCACAGGTATCGCAGGTCGTCCATCAGGTGACACCGACCCTTGCGGTTGGGAACGTCGGTGACCTGATCGTCGATCTTCTTGTTCTTGAACCGGTCGATCTCGTACTTGAAGTTGGGCAGCTTGCACACCAGCCCGCCGGTCGCCGCCCGCTCGCACAT
>ERZ1066119.1471-NODE-1471-length-12411-cov-81.114438_pt1 | contig 12411 bp, 16 predicted proteins | sample MGYA00382766_ERZ1066119 | MGnify/ENA primary metagenome ERZ1066119 (study PRJEB33369, sample SAMEA5778349) | biofilm metagenome | biome: Industrial cooling water; feature: Water cooling tower basin; material: Biofilm | place: United Arab Emirates | collected...
CAATTTGGTACTACTGGTTAAGTTAACCAGTAGTACTATGCACCTCTCTATACTCTGTGCCTGACAAGGTAAATATAGTTACATGACTGCACAGGCAGGGATGCCTGTGCTACAAGATATGCAATATTTCAAAAGTGGGAATTATAATTTTACTCTTGACAAATTAATGATTTTATACAGGTTTGCGGAAAATACAGAAAATCAAATTTGAATGATTAAAAATGGTATTTGATATTAGGGATTAGGCATCGGTAACACAAATATTAACATCAAAAGCAAATTATAATCTAAAAGGAAAAGTTGTGTCTAAATTAGAATTACATCCTTATCTCTCTCGTTTGAGTAATGAAGCACTCAAAGAATTTACCGAGTGGTGCGTGCTAGAACAAGCAGCAGAAGCAGGGTTTGAATTGATAACTGATAATAGTAAGTTAGTTGGTCTTGAAGCGCCATATTATATAGAAGAACTTGTAGACCAGTTTATTCAAGCAACAAGAAATACTATTGAAGGGGGTATGGCAGCTCTTGCAGCAGGTACACAAGCAGATAGTCACGGACTACAAGGAATACCAATAGTTGTTGATTTTATTTCGCTTTATATTAAATATTTAGTTCCCAAAGGTTCAAAAAATCTTCTTACAGTCGATGAAAAATTGCGATCAGCTGAACAACAGCAGTTTGATAAGTTAAGTGAAATCGCCAAGAAGTACAATATTTCCTTGTAAAATACCAGTTTAGGCGCCCGAAAACTCATCGACAGGCGCCGTACACACAATCAAACAGTGTAGTATTGTAAAATATAATAACTTCTTATCTGGTGTCTACCTAGCATACAAAACACACGACATCGTGATAGCATTCCCTGACATATTATTGGGGAATGAGATGCAATGGCTACAGTATGGTTAATTAGACACGGAGAAAGCGAAGCAAATTCTGGATTGCCTACCGACGACCAAGTTAATATCAAGTTAACCGAAAAGGGACACCAGCAAGCGAGACAAATTGCTGTATACATAGAACAGCAACCTTCATTAATCGTGACTTCGCCATTTCTGCGAACTAAACAAACCGCTCAACCGAGTATCGAACGCTTTGCCTCAACTCCACATACTGAGTGGCAAGTGCAGGAATTTAATTATTTAGCGACCGCACGACGCAAAAATACCACTCTCGCTCAACGAATTCCAATGGCTGACGAATACTGGCAACGATATGACCCTTTTTACGTTGACGGTGATGGCGCCGAGTCTTTTGCCGAAATGGTGAGTCGTGTAAATAACTTGAAGAAGCAAATTAAAAACCTTGATGAAGGGTTTGTAGTTGTATTTACTCACGGAATGTTTATGCGAGCTTTTTTATGGTCGCTATTATTCAATGATATTGAAGCTAGTGTCGAGGGTATGCAACAAGTTAGAGTTTTACTCGATTTATTCAAAATTCCTAATGGTGCGATTTTAAAATTATTTAACCGTAATCAGGAAATTTGGATGAATGGCGTGCAAACTTCGCATCTAGTAGATTTAACAGCTTTAAGTAATGTAGATTAAGTTGATGTTAAATATGTTAGCAATAATTGGTTGCGGAAACCTAAACCGCTGTGATGACGGTGTTGGTGTAATAGTTGCCCAACGCTTGCAACAGTATTTAATTCAAAACCCTAATTCTAACGTGCGTGCTTACGATTGTGGTACTGGTGGAATTGAGGTCATGTTTCTTGCCCGTGGTTGTACTAAATTGATAATTATTGATGCTAGTTCAATTAAAAGCCAACCAGGCGCCGTATATAAAGTTCCTGGAGAAGAATTAGCAGCAGTACCAAATCGTGGTTACAGTTTGCACGATTTTCGTTGGGATAACGCTATTGCATCTGGGCGCCAAATTTTTCAAGATAGCTTTCCACAAGATGTAACTGTATACTTGATTGAAGCAGCATCGCTTAATTTTGGGTGGGAGTTAAGTTCAGCAGTACAACGAGCAGCAGATTTTGTGTTTGAGGAGATAGTTAAAAGTTTGTAGCCCCACCCGTTCACTGCGTTTATGCACCTTCTTTATATTCTCTATAAACTCCTAATTCATCAACACGCATTTCAAAAGGTAGTCCTTGACCTTCAGGTGGACAAACACGGATTTTTGCACTAGTTACCACTTGTTTGAGTAATTTGGCCATTGGTACCATTTTTCGTAAAACCTGCCAATTAGTAATTTGGTCAGGACACTCAACAACTAAAGTTAAGACACCCGAAATTGTAGTTACATACCATCTACATGCTGATAACAAATCCATGATGGTTCGGTCGCAACCATTATAGAAATATTTACCTATAGAATGCTCTAGTTGCTGACGTAAAATAATATCTGCTGACGTGAGTTGAACCGGATGCGAATCGTCGTGGTTAAAAAAGTTTCTTGCCATTGTACTTACTCTTAAGGTTTGATATTCGTCTAAATACACCCTTTGATTTATTTTTAAATGAAAATATTTAGTTTTAATTTCAGCAAAAAATGCTTCAACTGCCTTACACATGAAATAAGATTCTATTCATTTATAGCAGCGCTAACTCTATATATTTTGTTCAATATAATCAAATAAACTTAGGACTTACGCACATAAACCTGGTTTATACGCATTCATTGTCGCAGATAAATTGTCGTTTTTATTACAAACTATCGACCAAGAAACCAGGTTTCTAGAATTTTTGCGTAAGTCCTTAAACTAACAAATTATTTACAAAATATATATTCGCTTTGCGTAGGTAGATTACCTTATTTGTGAAATAGCTGTTAAATATTCATGCACTTACTATTTAAATACAGCTAGACAATATAATAAAGGCAACTAATCAAAAAAAAGAATCCAATGATACTATTACATAGTTTAAAAAGATTCTTTTTGATTTGAGACATAGATATATGTTTTACTACTAGAGAATTATTTGCAGGTATATAGATAATTATTGCTTGCAAATACATTTCCTACATGTTCAATCTTCATATCAGCTTTATATTTATTTATATCTTTAATCTCTGTCTATCGATAGATTTAGAGACATCCAAAGAAAGATATTATGCTTCGCAGTAGTAGTAAAAACTTTAAACAAGTTACAAAGTCAGTAAACATGTGTTAGTATAAGTTAATTGAGAATATTTTTCATATATTTTCCAAATAAAAACTCCTATTGAGTAAATTGCAAAGCATTATAAGCATTATTACTGTCTTGGTTTCGAGCATTTGCATCTGCACCCGTATCAATTAATTCTTTGTAATCCAATACAACCATTTTGACCTGGCTTGTTTAAGTCAAGGTTATCGAATTCTTTAGTTATCAATCAATATTCTGTTGTTTCGCTTAATTTGTGCAAAATGCATGTAGCACCATGCATTTTTACCTAGTTGCTTATGTACTTTTATTTACCAATGCAAAATATGTAGAGGGACAAGGCGCCTCTACATAACTCGATACACAGTGTTTTAGATTTTCCCTACCCTACGGGAAAACTACTTTTACGGGAATGAATAGATTTTAGAATTAGTTGTCAGTCACAATTAATTCAAACATTAGACAGTTTGTGCAACTGCGGATGTAGGAGCTGTGGTACCCGCTTGGTCTGCAAATAGTTCGCGTGCAGTTTTTTCTGGTTTTGGCGCCCCATAATAACCAGCTTCGCATTCGAGTTCGTCAACTAAATCCCAAGCTTCAATAGCTCTTTTAGAGTCTGCACCATAGTTAGCGGTAATTGAGCGCGCGTCGGAGACTGCTTTGTGCAGTTCTTTTTGTAAGAACATCAATTTTGGTTTTTCGACGAAGTTACCTTTGGTAAGAATATCGGTGACAGAGATAATACCAAGAAGTGTACCTTGAATAACAGGAGCGCGTCGTATTCCTGTATTTGCAAATAATCGAGCAACATACTCTAGGTCAAGGTCAGGATTGACGATGACACAAGGTTTGGTCATGATGTCGTAAATGTGAGTTCTTTGAGGGTCTTTACCATGAGCAACAACCTTATATGCAATGTCTGTTTCGGTGACAATACCGTAAGCATCACCATCATGACGAGGTTCTACAATCAAAGCGCGCAATCCTTTTAATCGCATTAATTGCACTGCTTCTGCAACATTAACAGAACCACGAATGGTTGCTACATCTTGAGTCATAATATGTTTAGCTCGCATAAAATATGCTCCTTAAATTACGGTTAGTAAGCAAGTAAATAAGTCAAAGTTTGGGACAGAATCAAACTACTATTTTACAAAGGCTTAAATTGATGTAATGCCTATAAATACTGACTTTTACAGGAGAAAATTTACGCAATATATATCTAAAAAATCCCTAGAATTATGGATTTTACTCCCTATTTATCAGATGTATAGAGTTGCTTGAACCTGTCAACATTTAGTCAACACTGATATTTTAGTTTCAGCTTTTTAGCTTCAACCTTGCTCACCTTTTTATCCTATCATCAAATATTTTTTGAATCCTAAATAATTTATGAATATTCGCCTGCTATCACATTTATTTTTTTGGAGTCTATTATTTAATAAAATATTACTAATTGAGTAAATAATTATTAATACTTGCCCTAAATAAATATTGTATATTTACCAAACAGAAACCGGGTTTCTTATAAACCCGGTTGCTAAAAACTAAAATTATACCATTTTTGTCAAAATAGTAACACTGTTCTACTGGTAGTATTTATTTTTTTAAAAATTATTCCTTTGGGTACATTTATCAAAAACGGTAGCTAATTACTCTACAAATAGTTACCTGTTTACGTCCTCAATGGTGAAAGTCAACGGAATTAAACCACAGCTTCAAACTTGTTGTGTTGCGAAAGCTAGACGCTTCAAGGTTTTTATTGATTACAAATTTCAAGCAACTACCTGGACTCACACGAGGGTTTAATGCCGTAAGGTATGTTCCAGTATCGCTTAAAGTCCACCTTTTTTAATGAGTAACCTGAGAATGAGTAACGTCCAAGCAACAGTTGCGGCTTCTGAAAACACCTTTCACGTAGAAGGGTACGAGAAAATCGAATTTACCTTTAATATCCTAGATGGGGTGTTCGATATTGCAAATTCAGAATTAGCGGACAAGTATAGAGGTTTTGGTCGTTGTTTGGCAGTTGTTGACCATAATGTTAATCGACTTTATGGTAGTCGTATTAAAGAATACTTTCAACACTATGACATCGACTTGACTCTCTTTCCAATTTGGATAGAGGAAACCAGCAAAAACATGGAGTCGTTTGAGAAAATAACTGATGCTTTTTGTGATTTTGGTTTAGTTCGTAAAGAACCCGTGCTGGTAATTGGCGGTGGTTTAGTGCAAGATGTCGGTGGATTTGCGTGCGCTTCTTACCGTCGCAGTTCTAATTACATCCGTATTCCTACTACACTAATTGGTTTAATTGATGCAGGTATTGCGATTAAAGTCGCAGTTAATCATGGAAAATTGAAGAATCGTTTAGGCGCCTATCACGCACCAAAACAGATTTTCTTAGATTTCTCGTTTCTAGCTACGCTTCCTACCGCACAAGTTCGTAACGGAATGGCAGAGCTAGTCAAAATAGCGGTTGTCTCTAACTTAGAAGTATTCGAGTTGTTAGAGAAATATGGCGAAGATTTGCTGAATACGCATTTTGGATATGTAAACGGTTCAGAAGAACTGCAAAAAGTCTCTCGTAAAGTCAATTACGAGTCGATTAAAACAATGTTGGAATTAGAGGCGCCTAATCTCCACGAAATTATGCTCGACCGTATAATTGCATATGGGCATACATGGAGTCCAACATTTGAGTTGGTGCCATCAGTTCCCTTACTGCACGGTCATGCAGTCAATATTGATATGGCACTTTCCGCCACCATTGCCGCACGTCGTGGATACATTACTACCGACGAACGCGACCGTATTCTTGGATTAATGAGTCGAATAGGTCTTGCACTCGACCACCCTTTACTCGATATTGAATTGCTTTGGCAGGCAACTCAGTCTATAACTTTAACTCGTGATGGTTTATTGCGTGCTGCAATGCCAAGACCAATTGGTAGCTGTTATTTTATGAATGACCTTGGTCGTGATGAGCTAGAAGAAGCGCTTGCAGAACACAGACGTTTATGTGCAGACTATCCGCGTGCAGGTGCAGGTGTAGACCAATATATTGACTGTGCCGAAAATAGTAACCTTACAACCGAACCCGCATTAGTTGGAAGAAGCTAATTATGTAAGGTGGGCACTGCCCACCATACTCATCCGTTACATCTGTTGTATCCGTTGCAAGATTTGATTTGTAATCGGTAAACTATCCACTACCATAGATAGGCACAGCAGTATCATGTAATAAATTGAGTATGTAAAAAGATTATGTGCTGTTGTTTGATTATTGGGGTTTTCTAATACAGCCCAAGCTTTCTGGAGAAAAATTGCTCCCAAGATAAAAGCGGCACACATATAAAAGGCGCCTGTCAAAAGTAATGGGTCATACATCAAAAATGTACTGAGAATTAATAAGACTGTGTATGTGAATATTTGGCGCCCGGTTTCAATATTTCCAGAGACAGCAGGAAGCATGGGTATACCAACTTTGGCGTAGTCGTCGCGCAGTGTTAATGCGAGTGCCCAAAAATGTGGTGGTGTCCACAAAAACAAAATTAAAAATATCCACCAGGCAGTTGAGCTTATTGTTCCTGTAACTGCTGCCCAACCAACTAAAGCACTCATTCCACCAGCGGCGCCGCCAATTACAATGTTTAATGGAGTACGACGCTTGAGAAAATGCGTGTAAACCACCACATAAAATACAATACCCAGCATTGCCAGCAGCGCACTAAATAAATTTACAAATGCTGCGAGTAAATAAAACGAAGCAGCAGCAAGTACAATTCCAAAAATTAACGCATGAATTGGTTCTATTTTCCCAGATGGTATTGGTCGATGGCGTGTGCGTTCCATCGAATAATCAATATCACGGTCATAAATACAATTTAGCGTTTGCGCGCTTGCATATGCAAATGTACTACCAGTTAGCGTCCACAGTAACAACATGGGGTCAACTTTACCACTACTTGCAATCCACATACTCGCCGCCGTTACCACTAATAACAATGGAATGATACGTGGTTGTGTTAGCTCGTAGTAGTGAGCGATAACTGGCAGGATATTCCCATGCTCGCGCGCAATACTTATGCGTACCATTTACTGATTCCTCATATACAAACAGTCATTTCTCATAATTCTTATATTTATTAATACTTCCTTTTTCTGGTAGTTCTATGAAACTTACCTAACAATTTAATAAAGTGAAATCTATGCTTGTGTATAAATACCTAAATATTTAAGAATAGCTTTGTTTCTAATGCATTCAAAATTTTTCATATACAGCAAGGTTTTGAGGCATTACCTGTACATTAAATAAACACAGTTGATACAGTTTTTTTATATATTCTATAACCAAGCTAAATAGTTATTTATTACTTTACTCATTTATATTAAGTACGCTTAATTGTCATGCTGAACGTCTAATTGTCATGCTGAACGTAGTGAAGCATCTGTAGATATTCGTTTTTATCCAAGTTTCTTGAGATTCTACCCTACCCTACCCTTCGGGATATCCTGCGGATAACGGGAAAACTCCGTTTACGCTACGCTCAGAATGACATTTGAAACTCTCAGAATGACATATAGCTTAACATAGGCTTAATTTGTAACAATGTTAATATAATTATTTTTTTCAAAAGTTAAATTCGCTACAAAATTAAAATTTTTTAAAAACGTCGGCGTTTAATTAAATAAAACTTATGTTATTATAGTTATTAATTATAGATAAATTAGAAGAAACCCGGTTTCTGGGGCAAAAAAAAGCCATAGCTTGATTCAGCTATGACTCTTAAAAATAAGCCAACGTAAGAACACAATCAAAAACACAAAATAAAAATATCAGTGATTACACCAATAAATTAAACAAGGTAAGGTTCTTGATGGGTTTTGATAGTGCAGTTAGAACGAGGATAGGTAACACAAAGAAGTGCGAAACCTTTAGACATTTGCTCGTCGTCCAAGAAAATTTGGTCAGACTGGTCAACCTCACCTTCCACTATTTTGCCTACACAGCTAGAGCAAGAACCAGAATGACATGAAAAAGGTAATTCGATGCCAGCTTCTTCGGCGCCATCGAGGATGGTAGTATCTTCATCAACTTCGATAACTGTATCGAGTTCTTCTTTTTTGTTGATTAATCTAACTTGATAGGTAGCCATTTCACGTTTTCCTTAAAGTAATAAAATTGACAAGTTATATCGGCGCGTTGATTGGCTAATAGCTATTTTTTAATCAGCTACTAGCAATCGATGCGGGATGGTTTATGTACAAGGTGTTCCCTTGGGAGTGCAATCACCTGCGCTGAATGATTTACCGCAGCTGCAAGTATTTGTGGCATTTGGATTGGTGAATTTGAAACCACTCTCCATGACGCCTTCAACAAAATCGATTACCATCCCTTCTAATAACGGTGCGCTTTTGGCATCAAGGTAAATAAGCACATTACCTTGCAATAGAACGACATCATCGGGTTTGGGTGACGAAGTAACTTCCATTGCGTATTCGTAACCATTACAACCACCGTCTTTTGCTGAGACGCGGATACCTTTGTTTGTTGGCGCCTTACTATCAGGTGTTGAACCAAGCAAAAACGTGCGTAAACGTGATTCTGCTTTTTCTGTTAAGGTAACTGCCATCAATCCTCCTAGTTGTCTAGACTTATTTACTGCTGGTAGTTTCTACTTGTTTAGAACAGGAATAGCGCCACGGTGCATTATTTCCGCATACTGGACATTCACGGTCGCGATACGAACGTCGTTTGGCAAACTCCATTCGGTGTAGGTCTATTGTCAACAATTGGGATAGCAACGGTTGACTAAACCCTGTAATTAATTTCACCGCTTCCAGTGCAGTTAAACATGCTAGTGTTCCCGAAACGGCGCCGAGAACTGAAAACGCGCGCTTATCCCAAACAGGTTTTTCAGGGAACAAACACGATAAACAAGGGGTCACACCAGGAATAATGGTAGTTAAATAAGCCTCCATTCCATCCATTGCCGCTTCAACCATTGGCTTACGCCAGCGCACACACGCTTCGTTGAGTAAGTCGCGTTCTGCAAAGTTGTGCGCGCAGTCGAGTGCCATATCAGCAGATTGCACCAAAGAGTCCACGTTGTCTTTTGTGATGTAATCGAAGACCGCTTCTATTTGCACATCAGGATTGATAGCTTGAAGCGTTTCCTTCGCTTTGAGTACTCTTGGCTTGTTGACCCAATCATCCGTCATTAAAACTTGACGGTTCATATCATCAAGCCGTAAGTCACCACCTCGAACTAAAATCAGCTTTCCAACGCCTGCAACAGCCAGATATAATGCTGCTGTACCGCCTAGCCCTCCCACACCCGTAACTAGTACTGTGGCTGACTTGAGCCGCTTCTGTGCCATTTCGCCAAAGTTAGGAAGCATCATTTGGCGCCGATAACGTTCCAATTCGGTAGGCGTTAGGTCAATCACTTTGTACCTCCTAATCAGACGTGATTTCTGTCAGCGTGACTACATTTTTAGGCTTCTGATTAAACACTTTGAACAGCTTTTGTTCTTGAGGTGTTGAGTCAACGAAAACCTCATAAGCTTTATTTAATGCAGCACTATATAAATCGAGTTTTTCTGCAAAGCTCAAACTCGAATTTTGTTCGTCTATTTCTTTAATGTATAAAGAAAACTTTTTCAAAATATGTAAACGGTTAACATTTACAAGTTTTGCGTCGTAGGGAAGCTCAAAAAACTTAAAATATTCTTCCGCGTCAGAAATTTGTTTAAAGGTTTCAAAATCTTTACTCATTATCCGTTCTCCATTTGTTTTAGTTGTTGCTTCATTTCATCTAATTTCCGAAAAATCTCATAAGTTTCTGCCGCAACATCCATAAGTTGCTGGTAATTAGTCGGCAAACCTTCAGCTAGGTCATGTAAATCCATTTTCATTTGACCAGCTTTACTATTTAGGCGCCGAATTTGTGTTTTTAATTCTTCCACATCATTCGTAACTTGAGTCATTAACACCTCCCTACTCAGCACTCAGAACTCAACACTCAACACTCAGCACTCAGCACTCAGCACTTTCTACTCTTAAAGCTTTGCAACTTCTGTGTATTGCTTGGCTATATCTACGGCTTTTGTAACTAGCTTCTCACCTTCTTCGGCGGTTTTTTCTAGAGAATCAAAACCAAAGCGATGAGCGTCGCGCATTGTTTTGCGAATTAGAATGAGATGACCCGCAAAAACTAATATCCAGCCAAAACCTTCATGATTTATATCAACGACGACTTGCGATAAAAATCCTGTTTCTTTTTCAATACAGGCAGCAGCCGCGCGGTAAAATGCATTAATCCGACTAATAGTCATCGGGTCAACATCACCATCGACAGGTATCTCGCGCTTTTTAGGTTTACTAACTATATAAGGTTTTAGCAGTAATTCATCCGACCAACTACGGTAAACACCATAGGTATCTTGACCACGAATTTGTTGGGCAATAGCTTGTAGAAATGGTGAGCTTTTAACTTCAAAGGTACTATCTGGTTTAACGCTATTTGTATCGCTCATACTACTGTTTCCTCTTCTAAGTCATCCTCAAAGCTAGTTGGTTTTTGCTGTAATGCTTTGCGTAACCAAGGTGGTGGACTGCCTTTGAGAGTTAGTACTAATTTATCTAATACGTCACGGATTTTATCGTCATCTGATTTGGCTTTAACTGGTGTTACACCGTTTTTAATCAATTTTGCTGCAGCAGTTCCACCAATAGCAGAAACATATACAATGGTGCAATCGTATAGTGCTTCGAGTTTTGGTGTTACTTTATCTTCGTTACCATCTTGTTTGAGGTCTCCTTCAAATTTCAGTGTTTCGATAAAGTCATATCCATTATCTGAAATTTCGTAGACATCTATTTGTTTTGCCCACCCAAAGTGAGCGTTAATATGTACGTTGTCACTTGTTGTAAAAGCAATCTTCACTGGCAACCTCATCATAACAATTACATTTCGTAGCTTAATTCTCTGGCTTTTCTTTCTTCTGTTTCTAGCAAGATGTTACCAATGTCGAATAAAATGTCCATTGTGCCTTTGTAACCAATTTTTGTAACTTGACCGTTGCCTAGACGGTCATAAATTGGAATACCTTGGCGATATAATGGAATTCCTAAACGTCTAGCAACATTTCCTGCATGAGAGTTACCAATTAATAAATCGGAACCTGCTGCTAGTTGTTCAAAGTCTTCATAGTCTCCAATAACTACGTTTTCAATTGGTAGGTTCTCTAAAAGTGGAGAACGTGTTGTAGTTACTGCTGCTTGAATTTCTGCCCCCATTGATTGTAAGAACAAAACTGTTGACCACAACAAATCTGGCTCTAATGCTAAAGATATACGTTTGCGTCCAAAATAAAAGTGCGTGTCTAACATCGCATCTTGTAATTGGCGCCGTTGCCATCTAAATTTATCTGGTACACTAAGTCCACTTAAGTCAGATAGTGCCTGCATAAATTCATCGACAGGTTGCAAACCAGTTAATTCGGTAAAAACTTCATAGGGAATTTGAAAACGTTCTTCTAATATAGATGCTGCAGTGCGTACACTTTCACCTAATGCCAAAGTAAAAGCAGAACTTCCAATTTTTCGCAGTTCTTCTACAGTTGTACCACCAACAGTAATAGGACTCCAAGAATCAGCCAAATGTCCATCCATCGAAGCTGATAAGTCGGGTACAACAATAGGTACTAAGCCAAACTCAGTAACAATATCTTTAACTTGTTGAATATCACCAGGTGTAAACGCCGAACTCGCTAATATATTGACTTGTTGTGGTATTGTTTTACCTGGTTGTGGTAATTCACGAACAATTGCTTCTACTGCTGCTGCAAAACCATCTTGTAAGGCGCCTTTAAAATCTGGCGAAGACACTAATACAATAGGTAAATCATTCAATTCAGGATGACGCTTACGAAAATCTTTGAGGATACCTTGCATATCATCCCCGCGCGTTTCTGTAAGTGCAGTAGTACACAACCCAATAATTTCGGGTTGAGACTTTTGCATTAATGTCAAAATTGCCTGCGTAATATTTTCTTCACCACCAAGAATAGTAGTTACTTCGGTCATCGCAGTAGTAGCAAGCGGTATTGCTTCACGAAAGTGTCGCACCATTATTACTTTCGCAAATGCAGTACACCCTTGGGAACCATGTAAAAGCGGTATCATCCCCTTAAGTCCCAAAAAAGCCATCGCTGCACCAAGCGTCTGACTTTGTTTAAGAGGATTAACAACAACAGGTTTATTTGAATTTGAAACTATCGCCATAAATTAAATGAGGAGTGA
>ERZ1066119.1474-NODE-1474-length-12393-cov-7.624007_pt1 | contig 12393 bp, 13 predicted proteins | sample MGYA00382766_ERZ1066119 | MGnify/ENA primary metagenome ERZ1066119 (study PRJEB33369, sample SAMEA5778349) | biofilm metagenome | biome: Industrial cooling water; feature: Water cooling tower basin; material: Biofilm | place: United Arab Emirates | collected...
GCGAATTGGCGGCATGCGGCGACAAGAGCTAGCGCAACTGACGCTTGCCGATCTAGATCTCAGTAGTGGTTCCCTCGTCGTCCGGCGCGGTAAAGGTGGAAAAAGGCGCGTCGTTTATCTAAATGAAGAGGCAATGACGATTTTGAGCGAGTGGTTGGCATTCAGGGGAAATTCTCCAGGAGCGTTGATTTGCCCCGTCAACAAGGGCGGTCGGGTTGAACTGCGACACTTTGCTGCCGATGGAGATGGCATCTACAAGTTGGTACGGGAGCGGGCGACTAAAGCGCTCGTCGAACGGTTTTCGCCGCATGATTTCCGTCGCACCTTTTGCTCGGACTTGTTTGACGCTAATACCGACCCATTCTCGGTGCAGCAGCTAGCAGGTCACGCCTCTTTAGCGACTACCGCTAAGTACGACCGACGCTCTGAGGCGGCAAAGCGTAACGCCGTGCGGGGGCTGAAGTTGAAAAAGAGCTAGCTGGTTTATCTTGAATGTTTTCGGCAATGTCTTAGGCATGCCAGTCGATAGGAGCGAGCCAGTAGTCTTGAGGAATGCCTCCAAGTTTGGGAAACAAAGCGTAAGCACCCAGTAGGTAATCGATAACGTTTTGATAGTGTCCGATCCCCGTAAAAGCTCGCAAACGCTTGATGGCAGCTAAAAAAGTATCTTCCTGAAATTTCGTTATCTCACCGTACTCTCGCTCTTGCGCTGGGGTAAGCGCCACCTTCGTGCCGTGCCAGTTCCATAGCAGACAACATTGCCGTAAAGATAGAGAGGAGGGTTGGAGCAGCAGGGCAGAGCGGTAATACAAACCAGTGGTTCGTAGCATGTAAGGGTGGATGGGAAATGGAATGTCCGCGCTCTTTCCAGCTTGTTGGATTAAGTGGTGCAGCGAGCGCTCGCTCAGGCGAGTGCGGCGCTCGGAGGCAAATAACCACTCAGTTGTTCGTTGTTCGTGAAGCTGTTGCAGGATGTCAATTTCAGCTTCACACAGGAGTTGCAGATTGTTAGGGGGTGGATGGGAAACAGTTGGCAAGGTGCGAATGCGTTCCACCTCAACGATCTTTTCGGCAAAGTCGATGTCAGACCAATGTAGGAAGCAAGCTTCAGCGGGTTGCAGCGCTTGGCAGAATAAAAGTAATGCGATCGCCGTGTTGCGAGTCGCGGCACGAGTTTGTGCGAGAGCGGCAACCAGAGCATCGATTTCGTGCAGGTAGAGGAACTCGCGCTCGCGCCGCTGTTGAAATGGTATCTTCTTTGGTGGAGGAGATGGAGGCACGACTAACAGGACTTTGCCGAAAACATTTTTGGCTAAAAATAATTTTAACTAGATGTGACACCCTCTACGACTTGACTTAAAAGTATAGTTTGCCAGGGGCTGTACTTTTCATCAATAATTGTTAGTTTTTCATGGCTCTTGCCAGAGAATTTTTGGGAGCTGCGATTTCTCGCAAGCGTTGGTGTACATTCCAGAGATATTTATCAGTTTTTCATAGCTCTTGCCAGAGAATAATAGCGTGCGGGAGTTCTTGTTAATAGTTGAGACTTCCTATCTCTCTAAAAGAATCCCTACTTCTTGTTTCACCTTGTCCCGAACGAAGGCTGCTATTATGAAGTGCGAACTCTCCGGTTCACTCATAAGAAAAGTTAATAGAGATATGGGGATTTTAGGGAAAAGGCATTTATTGACGACAAAATCTTGCCCGATTTTCAGGGAAAAGGCAAAAAGCGATAAAAAAGTGGTGAGAGGAAAAAGCAAGCTTTAAAAAAGCTGAAAGCCTTGTTGGGTTATGCTATCAGCTAATTAAAAGTAGCGTGACAATAAGTATGACAGATGACAATTATTGATGAAAAGTACAGCTGTACATTCCAGAGATATTTGGGTTCAAGCCAACCTTTGGTGAGGTTGAATGCTATGAGCGCCTCTTTAGACAAAGAGCGCGATTGCCCGTTATGGTTGTTGATGTGTGATGGAGAATTGGGTCTTGATGTCGTACCATTACTACAGCAAGTGACGAACGCCGTACTCGATAGCGCAAGTAACTTGTAGCGATTACATTGGTTGAGTCGGCAAAGAAGACATAAAACTATTGCACAGTGCTACTACTATAATTACCGCAGATTAGGGTTTTCAAGCGATCTAAAATTGTCGTACTAAGCAGTTGCGTGTTGCCGCGTCCAAGTGGTCGCGCCGTCCGTTCCAAGGTGGCACGTCGAGGATTACGTATCCCGTCGGAATTATAGACCTGTCAAATGGCGATATGGCAGCACAGTATATGTTGAAGGTAGAAAGATGCTGACCTTTAAATTATTAGACGACCGTAAGCATTTGATGCGGTTCGCTAGCGTTCCCACATATGAAACCGAGAGTGAACAATTGCCCACAAAAATCTACATTACTACGAATATGATAAACTCATTTGGCTGTGGTCGATTTGTTTCGATGGCTTCTCTGTATTCCTAGTCAAATGGGTATGAAGAAATTCTTCCAGTTCCTAGAGCGCCAGTTATCTTAATGGAGAGCGATTTTTTGGATCGAAAAAGTTATGAAAACTAGATTTGAAGGAGACGAAGGGAGCCGTCGTCTAATAGCAGCGTTCCAGCGGCAAAAAATTACAGCTGGTGATAAAGATATTGCTTCAATTCTGGCTATTAAAACAGAACTTGTCGAGTTTAAAGCAGGCCAACTCCTGATCGAGGAAGGTGCATCGGATACAGATATCTACTTTATTTTAGCAGGCACCGTCTCAATTTTAGTTAAAGGTCGGTCTATAGCTCAACGGTCGGTCAACGACCATGTAGGCGAACTAGCAGCAATTGATCCTTCTCTCCCTCGTTCTGCAACAGTTATTGCTAATGAACTGTGTTTGACCGCCAAAATATCAGAGCCAGATCTGACAACGATTGCTATTGATTATCCTAATGTTTGGCGTAACTTTGCCGTGGAGTTAGCGCAACGCCTCGCTCAGCGAAATACTTTAATTGTACAGCCAAACGATAAGCCACGCATATTTATAATTTCATCTAAGGAGTCTCTCAGTATTGCTCAAGAAATTCAGTCAATTATGCATCATGAATTTCTTGTTGATGTGTGGACAGATGGAGTATTTTTTGCGTCTAGTTATGTGTTAGAAGTTCTTGAGAAAGCTATTGAGAGGTCAGATTTTGCTATTGCTGTTGCTCAACCAGATGATGAAATAATATCGCGTGGCGTGCAGCAGTTAACTCCCAGAGACAATGTAATTTTTGAGTTGGGGCTATTTATGGGAAGACTAGGTCGCCGTCGAACTATTCTTTTCCAACCGGCTGGAAAGGAATTAAAGTTACCATCTGACCTCAAAGGATTAACAGCTGTAAGCTACAAAACTGGGTCTGCCGCTGAAATGACAGCGCTGCTGGCACCAGCCTGTCACGAAGTTAGAAAATTAGTTCACGAACTAGGTGTCAAAAACTGATAGTAAAATCATGATTTTAAAAGAAGATTTAGAAATACAAGTGAAAAACATATTTTCATTAGCTTGGAACGCTAGAAAAGGTATAGTCGTCCCAAACGATCGAAGTATTAGCTTGGGTAATAACGGTGTTGAACTCAATGCAACAGTCCTTTATGCCGATCTCTCTAAATCTACAAATTTGGTAGATAACTACGCTCCGGAATTTGCAGCAGAAATATACAAAGCATACTTGTTATGTGCTGCAAAAATAATCAGAAATCAAGGTGGTGAGATCACGGCTTATGATGGTGATAGAATTATGGCTGTTTTCATTGGGGAGAAAAAAAATACTTCATCGGTGAAAGCGGCTTTAAAAATTAATTATGCTGTTAGAAGTATAATAAATCCTGCTATTGCCAAGCAATACGGTGAAGGAAAATATAGTGTCAATCATGTGGTAGGAATTGATACCAGCTCTCTTTTAGTAGCAAAAACTGGTGTTAGGGGTGCGAACGATCTGGTGTGGGTCGGACGCGCAGCAAATTATGCCGCAAAACTTTCAAGTCTTCCGAATTTTCCCACATATATTACGCATTCTATAGCAATCCTAAATGATTTGTGAGAAAATAGCAGAGAAAAATTCTCCTAGTCCAGCAACAAAAAGAATGGTAGAGAGTTTAGAGGAATTGATTGACAGTAACCCCGACCCAAGAGAATTAAAAAGAGCTTTGGCAGTGCAGATGAGTACACAGGGATACACGCACCGTCAAATTATACCAATTCTCCAAGTGTCGTCAGGATTTATTAGTAAATGGAAACAGCAATATGACAGCGAGGGACTTGAAGGATTAAAACTCGGATACAAAGGTAGTCAAAGTGAGTTGAGCGAACAACAGAGGCAAGAAGTGATTCAATGGTTAAGGGAAAAGAATTATTGGAATCTAGGTGAGTTAGAGTTTCACCTAGCGGCTAACTACTCTGTCTCATACCGCTCTAAACAAAGCTACTATGACTTATTTAAAGCGGCGGGAATAAGTTGGAAGAAGTCTCAAAAAAAAATCCAAAAAAAGACCCAGAACTAGTAGCAACAAGAACCCAAGAAATTAAGAACTGGCTTGACAAACATCGCGAACAGATAGAAAAAGGAGAGTTAATCCTCTATATTATTGACGAATGTCACCTGTTATGGGGAAATATTTGTGGATATGTTTGGGGGAGAACAGATAAAAGAATTGAAGTGCCTATAGTTAACGAGAAAGAAAAGCAGACTTACTTTGGTGCAGTTAATTATCAAAGTCAAGAATTTTTTCTGAAAGCTTATCCAACTGCTAATGGAGAACATACTATTGATTTTATCAACTATCTTCGCGCTCATCATCCCAACAAAAGAATTGCGATTATTTGGGATGGCGCTAGCTATCACAAAGGAAAAGAATTTCAAGCCTATCTGCAATCTCTCAATCAAGATAAAACTTCATCTGATTCATGGCTAGTCACATGTTTACTATTTGCTCCAAACGCTCCCGAACAAAACCCAGTAGAAGACATCTGGTTGCAAGCCAAGAACTTTGTCAGACAATTCTACTGTTTTGGCTCTACTTTTGCCAAAGTTAAAAGGTTATTTGAGTTAGTTACTCATCGTCAAGTTTTTAATTTCCCTAAATTACATAAGTCTGCTGCTTTCTCACAAATCATTTAGGAGTGCTATATATACGATAACATCGATGACGAAGCCAAATATTCACAAGGAGTTGATATGTGGCAAAAGCGTTCGTGGACGGTCATGAACAATATGCGTATTTACGGCTCAACATATTGGTGGGTTATATAAGTGTTACACTATTTGTCGCTTAACACGGTATTTAGGTTTTTTTTGGTGAGACTGGATGGAAGAAGCGCCCCCAGACACAAAAAGTGCGCCCCCTCCGGTAGCTGCTCGGTTAAGAATCCGATTTTAGTGTCCTGCCAGCGCCACAAGTAGGGGACATTGCCGCAACGATAGCACAAGTAGGTTTTAGGTTGGATTGCACAAGTGCGAAAATAATGTTCTGCTGCAGTGTTGGTGCGTTTGAGTTCTAGGTGTTTTCGGCAACGTATACATTCTCTTAGTGGAAGCTATCTACTTCGGCAAGTTGCATTACTTAGCGAGCGCAAAAGCAGCGCGGGTTTGCCTCGTGCAGCAACGATAGCATCGACCTCTGGCAGGTAGAGGAACTGGCGCGATCAACGCTGTTTAAACAGTATTTTCTTCGGTGGAGGAGATGGAGGCATTACCCCAACTATGCCGAATAGGTTTGCTGCCACGCTCCTGCGATTGATGCGATCGCCGCAGTAGCAGCAAAGATGTATTGGGCTTAGGTAGAGGAAATGCGCCTTCTAGAAGCAATTCCACTCCCTGATATTTTGGGCAAAGTTTTGGAATAGCTAGTCATGCTTTTTTAGGACGACCACGCTTGCCGTGGTTTTTACCCACAGATGGTGTGGCAGCCCGCACTTGTGAGAGCAGTTTGTCTTTGTGTAGGCTCGTTATCGTCTCCAAGCGAGAGATCGCTTTATCCCGATTGCCCAAATAGGCGATGGTTTTGGGGACGGGGTGGGGCTTACCTTCGACCCGCTGCGACTCCATCAAATAGAAATAGCTGTTGCCTTTAACTTGTTTGATGCGGATGAACACCTTGTAGAGCCTAACTTATTGTAGAGCCTAACTTTTTTGCTGTAGAAATAGCCAGCTCGACTCCTTGTAGAGCCTAACTTATTGTAGAGCCTAACTTAATTTGGAGTCTAGGAGAAAAGTTAGGCTCTACAGATATCTTAAGAGGCGCTCGCTTTAAGCTAGAAACTGCTGCACAAATGCCTTGAGTGTTGCGGCATCCTTGCCGCGATTATGTCCGCGTTGATTGTCTACGCCAATCTGGGCGTGGTGTTCTTCAATTAAATGTTGATTCGCACTAATAAACTCTTTTGCCGCCTTACGATTGATGCCAAAAGTTTCCTCCAGTAGACCGACAGTCATCGCCCAAGTATCCTGAGGATGTTGTTGGTTCCATTCGCAGATAGCAGCAAAGATACGTAGTGCCCGCTCTTTAGCACCACCACTTCTAGTCAGTTTAGATGTAGCTGGTTTTGAAATCTGAGTCGGGGCAGGATTGGTAGTATCCGGCACTTGCTGTAGTTGAGTTTGCTCCTGCACTTGGTCTGGATCGCGTAATACTGACCCAGAGCCAGGAGCAGAATCAGCACCTCCAGTAGGTGAAGTATTTGGAGTTGGTGTAGGGCGATCGTTGCCCAGAAGTGCGGCTTTGGCTGCTTCAAATCGTGCCGCCGCCTGCTTAAGCCGCCGATTCTCTAGTTTGAGCTGTTCGATCTCCTGCTGTAACTGAATAGATTGCTCGACATTCGCGCTGGCTTGTTCGCGTTGTTGCTTAAGCGTAGCAATTTCAGTTTCCAGTGCTTCAATCCTGCCCGTGAGCCAACTCAAGGTTCGAGCTTGGTCTACCACAACCTGCACGATCGTTCCTTCTGCCTCTGCTTGAGTCATGGCTGGGAGCGTGGGTTCGTGTTGACCTGTCCCTTCAGCAGCACGAACGAGGTGAGATTTTGCCTCAACCAGCTCTGGTGTGACTCCATTAGTATCTTGGAAAGCTTCAGCAGCGATCGCTTGGGCGACATCTTTTGAGCTATTTAGTCGTGCTTCAACCCATTGCAGCAGGGCAGAGGTCTTCTCCTGCTGGTTGTTGCACTTTGGGCAGAGAGCATCCAAGACAGCCAGCCAGCGGTCGTGCTCGTCCTTAAAGATTCTTAATAAACTATGTTGGAGTGGCGGTGGAGTGGTATCGCTCTTGGTTGAATCATTAGGTGAAGCGATCGCCCGTTCGCTCTCATGGGAGGTAGTTTTAGCTCGTGTTTTAGAGCTAAGTTTGGTCGGCTTTGGTTCTACCTGTACCCGCTGTGGTACTGACCCGACAGACTCTAGCGGTGCTATTGATTCCTCTTGGGTTACTAGCTGTGTTGGCTCTAGCTGTACTTCATCCTGATTTAGGGGAGGTAGCCCCCCAGCATCCAGTAGTACTCCCTGACCTTCTAAGGGTTGACTCTGCTGGTTAACGAGTCGGTAATGAAAGTAATGACTAGTCGCTATACTATTGGGTGCCGCCTGCTGCTGGTCGAGTACGTGTCCGAGGTAGTGCTGGAGGAAGCGATGCGCGTGTTTGGTGGGAGGGCAGAAGAAATGAATGGCGATCGCTCCATACACGCCTCTAAGCCGGTGAATCGAAACAGTCTTCTTGCCAGCCAATACGGGTACGATCCCGCTGTCCTGAAACAAGCATTTCACCTCTCGGTCAATCCGAGTATTCAGCACGCGCATTTTGGGGTCTTTGCTATCTACCCCTTCTAATTGTTGGATGGCAGGCAGCGTGCGGAACCGTTCGATGCCCTCTAGAACTTGGGTAGCAGGTACGAGCGTGAGAATGTCGAATGCAGGTACTGCTTCGCCTTCACTAACCTGCTTTTTCTGCTGTCCCTGAAAGTGTAGTAGGTAGGGGTGGTGAGTCGGTTGAAACTGACCTTTGCTAATCACTTCGGTGTGCCGTCTGCCCGTGAGTGCAGCCAGAGCGATCGCTAAATGCCGCTCGTCATTTGATGCCAGCATTTCAACGGCTGTATCAAGGTAGGACTGGAGTGGAACGGGTTGCAGGTTGTCTTGCCTATTGTTATTAGCTGCCGTGCCTTCCCCACGAATCTGTTGGTAGGTGGCTCGGTCGTATTTGAGGTAGTAGAGAGCGAAGTGTTCCTGAGTTTGTCCGAGTTCTCCAGTATTGCGCTTAGTCCAAGTCACTACATGACTATTTTCATTGGTTAGGGGCAGAGTGCCTGTAGAAATTGCATCCTCGATCAGTCGGCGGTATAAGGGTATCTGGTTGCCAGCGATCGTCGCTTGGGGATAGCCCTCTTCTAGAAGTTGAATTTCAGCTTCGCACAAAGCTTTAATTTCATCTGGCGAGTTGAGCGACTGTAATCGGTCAACAAAATGTAGTGCTAGCTGTTCCAACTCGTATTTGGTTAGCTTGGTGCGATCGCCTTTTTGAATACGCTGACGGTATCGGGCAAGAATTTCCTCTCTGCTGAGGTCAAACCGAGTGGCATTGCTCATAGGTGCTGTTAAGGGTTAGGGGCTAGGGATGAGAGAGGAGGGGTAGGTAGGTGGAGTCAAGTTGTGAGCGATTTCGATCGCGGTGTTGGGTAGCAAGTTTTGAACGAATTGCTATTGCATACAGTCGAAGATTCCCACAACAAGCGTATACCTGGTCAAAAGTGAGCGTGTAACGATCGAGCATGCCATACTCAGGTGCGATCGCACTTCAAGTGTGTAGCCAATGTCGCGGAATACTAGATGGAACTATGCCAGTAGCTCGATTACTAGACTCGTTAGAATGAGTAGTAACCTTCACCCAACTGAGCGACCTGTCCAAGTGCATCCACAAGGTTAGGTGATGAAAACTTATCCAGTTATTCGCTCCAACTATTTATACTGTTATAGTGCCACGTTCTTGTACTTCGGTCAATACGGCTATCTTGGATTGCAAGCAGGGCAGAGCATACGGCTAAAGCAGAAATACGCTCGTTGCTGCTGGTAGTTGAATCTTGCAGCTCTTACCGCCAAGTGTAGCTACTCAGCCGTGAGCGATCATATCCCAGTCAGGGTTTTACAATTGTAGAGACAGACTGCTAGTCAGCAGGATGGTGGGAGTAGAGAGCAGGATAGGAGGGGCGATCGCACGCTGGCTGGGCAAAGAATGACTAGCGGTGAGTGAGCCAATTGCGTGCTTAGCAAAGCCTCGTTGAGTGTAGCAACGATGGGCAACTAAACATGAGTTGAGGCATGACTATTCCCCAGCTTGTTGTTTGAGCAAATTGACCACAGTCTCAGATAACCATAAACCTGCATTCTGGAGGGCTTGAATACCTGGGGAGATGCTAGAGATGATGCCGCGTCGTTTTGCTATTACAAGCAAGCCTCCCGTGCCAATAGTAGGGATGTCCAAAGTTTGAGCGCAACGCCGTGCTGCTCGATCGTCAACCACAGCCGCACACTCAGCAGTCGTTGAAGCCAAACTCAACACTTGCGATTCTCCCTTGCCTAAATCCCAACCAGCAACTTCAGGCACAATAGAAGTAACTTCTACTGTTTGAATCCAAGCAACATTCGGTAATTGTCTGGCTGCGGCATCATCCTCACCTGCCATCGTCACTTCGGCAACTACACCTTCAGGAACTAAGATTTCTAGGAACAACTGTGGTAGCAATTCTGCTTGTTGGCTCTTAAACAGAACAATCAGCGGTGAAGAGTTAACGATGACGCGGTTAATCGACATTTGCTATTTCTGCGGCTAGCTCAGAGGCAGTATATTGCATGAAATCAACTCGATAACGAGACAAAGCATTAATAAATTCTGCACGAGTTAGTCCGGCTATTTCAGATGCTTTACTTTGAGAAACTTCACCTAATTCATACCATTTGATTGCTGCTGCAATCCGCATTTCGTTGACAAATTCTTCAGGATTTTTGCGAAGTGCGGAAAAGACCGTTTCAGGTAATTGAATTGTTACTGTTCTCATAAAATTCTCCTAACGAACAATTCCACCAAGCCGAGTTGAGAAGTCGTCTTGGAGGTAGCGAGATTTGAGCTGGTTCCAGTCTACTGCCATCATTCACCTGCAAGGAGTTGTTGCAGCCGAGCGATTGTCTGGGGACTTAATTCTGGTTCTGGTTCAACCATTTCACGCTCAGCTAAGGCTGACTCGATTTGAGTTGGAGAAGCTTGGCCTAGCTGCTGTAAAAATGCTTGAAAAGACTGCTTTTGCTGGTCAATCTCTCCTTCAGGTATTGCTCTAATGACATCTGCTGAAGCAGCTTGGCGAGTTAGCGCATAAACGATGTATTGATTCAGAGAAATACCTTCAGCTTCAGCTAGACGGATTAACTGTTGATGAAGTGTTTGTGGTAATCGAAGTGTTAATCGACTCATTGCTAACTCCCTGACGATGCTAATTGGATTACTAACTGCACGGGTGTCATCACTCCTAAGCCTAACAACTCCTTTGCGCTCTCGAAATCACGAACATTTGATGTGACAACTATCGCGCTAGCATTCATCGCACAGTCAATCACAAGGTCATCTCCTGCATCCGGTGAAGTAGGCCGCCATGAGTAATAAATTGTCGTGAGTTGAGCGATCCGAAGAAGCGAGCCTAGAACTGGTTGAAGCTGGTGCCAACGAGTTACTGAAAGTTTACGAGACAAAACATCTTCATACTCATAAGCTAATGCATTAGAAACACAAACCTCAAGCAAGCCAGCTAACCAGGCATCAATCACCAGACCAGCAGCACCACCTTGCTTGGTCAACCCCTCGAATACGACGTTGGTATCTATGACGACACGAAGTAAAGGTGCAATCGATATGACACTAATATAGCACCATTAGCGGTGTCATTAAAAGCAATCGCCACTAGTTGTCACTTGAGTTGAGTCATAAAACATCAGGGGAAGTTTTCCTTTAGAACTGAAATTGTGAATTTAGCTAGAGCTAGTGCAGCCGAAGTGCTTTGGTCTAGCTTTGGTTTCCTCTAGGCTGAACCCAATTGATAAGTGGTTATGCAAAATTAATTACATAATTGTCTCCAAATTCTCTCAACACTTTTTCTACATAATCAACTAAGCTTTGCCAGCTAGAGTAAGCGCTCAACTCAATCCACTCGTACTTCATGAACCGCCAGACGATCTCAATCAAATTCAACTGCGGTGAGTAACTCGGTAGCCAGAAAAGCTCAATGTCTTGCTGTCGCCACTCTTCGAGCTTGTCATAAATAGCATCACTGGTATGGATTGAGGATTGGTCCAGCACTATGACCGTCCGCTTAGATTTCTGCCGACAGAAGCGTTCGATGCAAGTAATAACGACATCACTCGTAATACTTTGCTCAGAGACATATGCCTCTAGATGTCTCTCACGATTCAACAAGCCCACAACGTTCAATCGCTGGCTTCTCCGACTCGGAATTCCCAATGTCTCTCCGACTGGTTGCCACCCATAAGGCACGTAAGGAATTAGACAAAAGCCGGTTTCGTCGAGGTAATACAACTCAATTTCATCTTGAGCATCTAGCTGTTTCAACTCCTCCAACTGTTTGTATTTTTCGGCATACTCCTGCTGTTGGGGTTTACCCCCAGCTACTCGGCGTAGACGATGCCAACTCATTCTCATCGCCTTGAGCACTCTTTTAATCGTGTCTTTGCTGACTACGATCCCCCATTCGTCCTGAACCTTCTGGAGAATCTGCTTAAGTTGTTTCGGATACTGTTTCGCCCACTCTCGAATCTGCTCTTTGTGCACTGATGTTAAAGTTGGTTTGCGACCTCGCCCCGGTCGGTTATACAGCCCTACTACCCCTCGTTCTTCCCAGGCATTAAACCAGTTGTAGAGAGTCTTACGGGTCACACCGAAAATGCTCATCAATTGAGCAATTGTCAAACTTTGAGTGCTTAAAATCAGACAGTGCGCTCGTTGCCGCACTTGATGATATCGGCTTTGTCGATAAAGCCGTTGGAGCAACCGGAGCGTTTCGGGATTCAACTCACGCATGAACTGCATGGTATTAGGCACATAACCGCTACAACTCTATTGTGACAAATTTTAACTCTTAAGTGAGTAATTAATTCTGCACATCCACTTAACAGCCCGATCGCTTGCAGGGTGAAAGGCTAGCAGGAATGAGGGTTGCCGCTGCTAGCACTACCTATTTGCAAGCATCGCTACTGACTATCACAATTGTACGCTTAAAGATGAGTATACAGTTAAATTGTAGTAAAAGTAATTTATCCGCTCATGTCTAAGCTAGACAGGAGAAGGAAGAACTCAGTGAAGGAGGAAAGGCAGCGATCGCTGCTTGGGGTGT
>ERZ1066119.1479-NODE-1479-length-12307-cov-6.900424_pt1 | contig 12307 bp, 10 predicted proteins | sample MGYA00382766_ERZ1066119 | MGnify/ENA primary metagenome ERZ1066119 (study PRJEB33369, sample SAMEA5778349) | biofilm metagenome | biome: Industrial cooling water; feature: Water cooling tower basin; material: Biofilm | place: United Arab Emirates | collected...
ACGCCTTGACTTGCCTCTTTACAATCGGATATTTACACTCGTTTACTAACCAGGGTAATCTCTTGACTACTTTTAACTACGAGTCAATCGACTTAGATTCCCAAACAGTCAACTATAGCCTTTTGAAACTGCCCTGTCGATATCTTTCTATACCTGGACTAAGCTATTTAAATTGTATCTATTCTTAACATAGTATATAAAACTACAAATGAATTGATAAGAAAAGTTAAGAGGAGTGAGGAGTAAGGGGACAAGGAAGACAAGGGAGAAAATTCTCCCTTGTGTCCTCCCACACTTCCCACACTTCCCACACCACTCACCACGCTCTTTCCCTACTCCTCGCCCCTAATTAGCCGCCTTAGCCTCCAAGCTCTCCAGGCGACTCATCAGGGTTTGATTCTGTTTTTTGAGCTGGTCGATTTCGTCGCGTAGTTGCTTGACGGCTTGGTTGGAACCCACAGCAGTTTGCACTTTTGATACAGCTTCTTCGGCAATCCGTTGGACTCGTCCATCGAGGGTTTGCGTCGCTAAAACTTGTAAAATTGCGATCGCTTTGGGGGTTTCCATTTGTCCCAAGGCAGTAACAACCGAGACTTGGGTGAGGAAGAAACTCTCATGCGATAATTCGGTTAATCGCTCTAAAATTCGGTCTAAATTGGCAGCAGATTGACCTGTGGAGATAGCTCCGAGAGCGCGAATAGCGGCAAGGCGTAATGCTTGGGGAACTCCTAAGCGAGTGTATTGTAGAATCAAGTCTAGTGCCTCGGTCGAGGTTTTCATTTGACTCAAGCCCGCGATCGCCCCAGAGCGAACGACTTCGTTCCAACCTACTTTGTTTTCTAAAATCGATCTGAGCAGCTTTAAGACTTTTTCTTCCCTGGGCTTTTCCTCCAATTTGGCGGCGGCGATACTACCAATTGCCCTGGCTGCGGCTGCTTCTACGTAATAGCTGCTGTCCCCGTCTTCCACAATCGGCTTCAAGGCTTTGTAACTAGCATAAGTTTTGATGTCACCCAACGCCTCAACTACGGCACGTCGCACCAAGGGGTTTTCATCATTCAACCCGACAACCAAAGCCTCAAAAGCTTGGTCGAGCTTGATCTGAGTTAATTGTTTTGCTACTTCTACTTTGACACCCCAAAAGCGATCGCTTTTTAGTGCTTCAGCCAGGGCATTCAGCGCCTCTAGACCGCCTTTTTTCCCCAAAGCTTCAGCTGCATAGATGCGAGAAATCGGATCGGGGTCGAATTGCAACTGTGCCTTCAGTTCTGGGACGGAATATTCCAAAGACACGGTTTTCAAGTAATTGTTGTTAGCATCAAAGCTAATAAACTGAGGCTTCTCTTCTAAAGGAAAGTAAAAACTCTGTTCTTTTTCATTGACGCGCACGGTGAAAGTTTTGAAGTGAGTAGTGAGTGGTGAGTAGTGAGTAGTGGAATTTGAGTTTTCTCCTTCAGCATTCTTCTCCAACTCCCGCTTCCCGACTCCCGACTCCCGGGTATAACCAAAAGCAATTGGAATTTTCAGATCGAATAAATCGTTACCGCTGCCGTTTTTGACTTCCTTAACTTGGGTTTGGGTAACTGTCACCTTTGCTAATTTGCTATCGCCATCCCATGTGTAGGCAACTTTGAATTCAGGATGACCGCCGCGATAAACATATTGATCGAAGAGAAATAAGAGATTGCGCCCCGTCGTTTTTTCAATTGCTCGTAGCAAATCTACAGTTTCTACAGTTTTGTGAGCGTTATCTTGCACGAAAGTTTGAATTGCTTGCCAAAATAACTCTTCTCCTAACTCCGCTCGAATCATGTGGTAAACGCAGGAACCCTTTTCATACAAGTGGCGATCGTATAGTTCGATCGCTTCTCGATAGACGTGCGTTACAATCGGGCGACGATAGCGGCTGCTGTCTTCAGCGAGATAGTTACGCGCTTCTAGCAAGCGGTAGTAGGCAGCATCTTCAGCTCCATACTCTTGTTCCGTCCACATGACTTCAGAGTAGGATGCCATGCCTTCTTTAATCCAGGCGTGAGACCAGTGTTTAATCACAACTAAATCGCCAAACCACTGATGGGCAAGTTCGTGCGCTACTAGGCTTTCCGTGAGGCGGTTATCAATTGCTGCCCGTTCGTCTAATAAACATCTATCTGTCAGCAGGGTGGTAGACGTATTTTCCATCCCGCCAAAAATAAAATCGTCTACGCAGACTTGGGCGTATTTGGGAAAGGCATAAGGATAGCCGTACTTCTGGCTGAAGAATTCGACCATGCGGGGAGTTTTGCCCATGCTGCGCCGCGCATCTTCTTCTCTGCCTTTTTCTATGTAGTAAGTGACGGGTTTGCCATTCCATTCATCCTGAATTTCGGCGAAGTCTCCTACCGCTAAAGTCATTAAGTAGGATGGGTGGACTTGCTCTTGCAGCCAGTGAAAGATTTTATAGTCGCCGTTTTCTTCAGTATGGATTAATCTGCCGTTAGAAATGGCAATGTAAGGTTTGGGGACGCGCACCCGAATTTCTGAAGTTGCTAGTTGTCCTGGGTAGTCGAAGCAGGGAAACCAAAAACGGGAGTCTTCATCTTCTCCTTGCGTCCAGACTTGGACTGGTTTATTGGGGTAGTGTTTGTCTGGCGCGATAAAGTAAATTCCGCGTTGGGGTTTCGAGACTGAGTAGGCGATCGCAATTTTAATCGATTGTCCGGTTTGTGTCGGGTTATCTAAATGTACCTGTAGCTGTTGCCCGTCATAATCGTATGTCGTTGAGGTAGCATCAACTTGGACTGAGTGAATGTTGAGACTGACAGCATCTAAGGTCAGGCGATCGATTCCACTACGGACGGGTTTGAGTTGAATCGTGCAAGTCCCGTCATAGCTTTGGTTGAGGATATCTAAATTGAGATCGAGAAAAATATGCTCGACTTGTCCGGGGCGATCGGGATTATAGTGGGGTTTTGCCCCTGGGAGTTCAAAAGATTTATGACCGTTATTATCTGTATCGAAATAAGATTGCAGCATGGTAAGGGTCAACCTGCGATAGATGAAAAATAGCTGATGTTTAGCTTCTATTCTTTCCAGGGTAACGCCTTTGACAGTTATCAGTTGTCAGTTGTCGGGCGATCGCGCTTGTTGCTCCTATTTACCTTTATCTATTTGCTAGAAACTCATCTACCGTCATTCCCGCTTATCGAATCAAACTTCTCAACAATCCTGGTGCTAATTCTCGATGATTAGGCACTGATAAAGTCGATCTTGATTCTTACCAAAGTATCATATGGCTTCCAGTTTAACGATCTAACACATAACCAAATTTTGCAAAAACCTTGACAGCCTCTTTGCCAGAGATATTTGATAATCGACCCATTTATACTACAACTTCTCCAATAAAGGATTGTACTTCTTGGACAGCATAAGGATTGCCGTGTTTAGCTTGTACGTGTAAATAACCTCTTATAGCGTCTTTAATATTTTCAACTGCTTCATCTAAAGTTTTTCCTTGACTGACACAGCCAGGAAGTTCGGGAACCTCCGCAACATAACCTTGATATTCTGAATCAAATGTAAATATGACTTGAAATTTCATCATTAATTTGTTTTCAATCAATGTATCTCTATAATAAATTTAGCACTGAGAAGAGGCGATCGCCTGCAATATGCTTAATCTGAAGGATGGCGAGCGCTTTTTACAAAGATAGCGATTAAAGTCATATTTATAAAATAAAACCTGCTAATGCAGGTTTTAAAAACTTTATTCTATGTTAGTCCGCGAAGGCGGACTTTGTTTGTGTAGCTGCGAATTCTATTCGCCCATTGCTAAAACCAACCAAACAGTGAACCAATGAAATCTACTGCATGACCAACTGCACCACCAGCTATTTGACCTATTTTTTTACCAAATCCACCAAAAATAGAACCAATTGCACCACCAATACTTTTTAAAATAGGAGCAACTTTGAACATCTTATCTTTAATTTCTTCTCGCTGGTGTTGGTTGAATTCAAATACGGGTTCTACACGAACATTAAACCCATTATTGTCAGAACTATCTGCTTTATTAGGTTGTTTGCACGTCTCATATGAGGTTTCATTATAAGATTTATAGTATTGGTCTTCTCTATTGCTTGCGTAGCCTCGACTATTTCTTTTTTCTTTGCTTACTTTAGAAAATAGTCTATAGGCATTGGGTTTTCTAGTATTTTGATAACTATTACTGTTAGTTTTGTCATCATTTACTCTTTCGGTATTTCTGCTAATCGAACTTGCATTTTCTCCGCCATTATTGATTCTTCGAGCAGTTGCCAGCAAAAACGGAATAGTACCTTTTTCAGACATTCTTACAAAAACTTTGGTATACAGTTTTGCTAACCAGGTTTGACCATCTGGAGTAATTTCACTGTTATTGGCAACCGCAACGGAGGGAATATTATTTGCTACTTCATATCCTACATACTTTGCTATCTCTTTTCGGATGAGTTCTGTTCTTTTCTGTAATGTTACCGGATAGTCTATAGCATCAACTTTGTCAGCAAATGTAAAAATAATTACTGAATGTTCCCATATATCTGAACCAAAAGATTTTGAAATAAGTTCTATACCTCTTTTCTCATCAGCTCTAACTCTAGTGTCATTGAGAAGACTGACGAACCACATGACATCAACTCGTTTTACTTTTGAACGAATAAGTTCTAAATATCTGCGATCGTTGCCAGCATCTTCAATGTCATCGCATAAACCAGGTGTGTCGATAACCGTGAAGCGAATACCATCAATTTCTGAATCATATGACTCAACCATCATAGTTTCTGGTTCATAAGGATTTACCTTAGCAACTTCTTGAGCCATTAAAGCATTGATAACGCTCGACTTTCCAACACCTGTACGACCAACTAAAAGAAATACGAATCTTTCATCCTGAGATGCTTGTAGAGTCTTAACTAATGAAGCGAAAGCTTCTACTAGTGAAGCTGTAATATCTTTACCTAAAGATGAAAAATGATTTTTAATCTCATTAATTAAATCAAATTCTTTTTGCGTTCTCATAATTATTCTATTTAATAAATACACTTGTACATATAAATTTTATCGAAACAAATTAATAAAATAAACCGCAGATACACGCAAAAATAGCTGGATTTATCCGCGCTTATCTGCGTGCATCTGCGGTCAAAATTGTGAGGCTAACTATTCACCTTGAATTGTCGATTGCTTCTCTTCCCTCAACTGCTCAATTCGCCGCCGCTGTTCGCGTAGATTTGCCTCTAGCAAAGCATTCAATTCATCTAAATCTAAAATATGTTTATCCATACGTCTGTTAAGCTCTCTTAGCTTAGCAATATGACGCGCTCTTATCTCTGGCGATGGCATTCTTAGTTGCTGACTCATAGTAAGTTAAGATCTCTTCTAATTTCAGAAATGGTAGCCTCTACAGCATCTACAGTAGCTTCAGCCTCAGCAATAAATCGGGCAAGTAATTCAAGGCTATCACGGGTGGCAGCAGGTTGAGAGGGATAAATCTGTCTTAAAACAGTAAATAAACGCAGGTAGTAGGAATCTGCACGTTCTCTAGCATTCTGAAGTTGCTCGAAGTAATCTATTGTTTCTTCTGTCTCACCATATGCCTCAAATAATGTAAACTCTGTAGCAGTCGCTTCATCAATGCGTTCTAATAGTTGACGCTGTAGCTCGAAGATGGTCGATATTATTTCGTTAGGTAGTTTTGCCATTAGCAGTTTTTAAAAAATTATAGGGCGAGCATTGCCCACCCTACATTACGTTTATTCATGGAATGCGTAGTTAATTAATCTACTCTAACCAACCAATTCCAAAGCGCGTTTCACCAAATTCTCAGCCGTCATCCCATTTATCGCCATCAATTGTGCGGGACTTGCGGTGGTTTCTCCTCGTTTCCAAGCAAACGTATCGCGCTTACAATGACTCCGCAACATAATTGGTTCCAACATCCCACTCGCGCCAGATGCTACCCCAACCAAAGCATCGCCACCAAATAACGCTTCAAACCCAGCATCATTCAAAAATTCTCCATCTGGTTCAGAACAACTATCCCAAGCAACATCGCTAGAACGATACAAGCGGCGGGGATTAACGACAGAAACAATTCTCACGCCAATTTCTTGCGCTTCTAAATAAGTTGCAGCTTCAAATACTGGCATCAACACCATATCGCCAATAACAGCAAATACTACTGTCTTGCTACCCTTAATTTCTTGCAGTACTACTGCCCCATCTTGAATTGCTTTCCGACTCTGTGCAAATGTCGTGCGAATCGGTAACGGTGACTTACTCGCCGTAATTACGACACCCTTATTCTTTGTTGTCAGCGCCCAATCGTAACAAACTTGAATCGAATTTGCATCGGGTGGAAATAGGGGAAATACATTGCCATTTCGCATCATAGCGGCGAAATATGCTTCAATTTCGGGGCGTTGGTGCGTCCAGCCGTTACGTCCTTGTTCTAACGCCCCAGCAGTAAATAGAGTTACAGTGGAAGGGGTAGGACGACGTAATTCCGCCATCGCTTGCGTTACTGTTTGCCAAATTGGTAAACCGTTGACAGCAAAAGATTCATAAGAACACCACAAAGTTCTACTACCCATCAACGCCGAACCAGCTGCTAAACCCGCACAAGCATCTTCACTTAGCGGTTCGTAAACTTGTCCGCCTGGGGTTTGGTGATATACAGGATCTTCTGTGGGGTGAATAATTTTCAATGCCTGATTAATGTTGGCAATTCCCGAAGCTTCATTACCATCGGCATTGGTAACAACATAGTTGCGATCGCATTCTCCCACTTTCGCCACCAATTTACCCATCGCTGTTGTCGATACTTTCGGATCTCCTCCTATGGCATATTCTTCTAACGGCAATTCGCCAATTTCTGCTAGCGGTAATACAGATTCCGTTACCGCTACTCGACTCGCCGAACCACCGCCAGCGCGTTCGCAGTTCGTCCGCACGATTTCCCATGCAGCAGGGGATAAAGCACGCGATTTCAAGGCGTTGACAATATCGGGGTTATCGAGAGTGTGCATCGCATAGAGGTTGTGAGATTTTGCTCCTCGTGCGTGGACTCCTGCCCCTTTTAATTGTTTGATAATTAATACCGTCAGTTTTCCACTTAAAGCGGAACGGGTAGCTTCATCGGTTGCAACTAACACGGCTTTTGTAAAAGCTAAGCGCTGCTCGAAGGAAAAAGCTGTACTATCGACATAATCGCCTGGTTGGTTTTTGTCGTCAAAGTCTTTGGCATCAACTAACACGACTTCTTCAAAACCGTTTCCGTGCCAGTATGCCATCATCCGTTCGTTGGATTGAGTGGACACCATACTATGATGTTCCTGACTGTAGCCATTCCACACCAAGACGGGTAAGAAATTTGTCACGCCTGGATAGGCTGTGTGGAAATGCGCCATGCTACTCATGATGTAGGGTTCGCCCAAACCACCATCGCCAATCGTGACGGGGAATAATTTGTCGGGGTGAAGACGGGCGGCTGACATGGCAAAGTGTTGCCCTTGTCCCAAAGGACCTGCGGGGGCGAGAATACCAGGTATAAAGCCGGAGAGGTGTCCGAGTAAACCGTGATGTTCGCGGAAGCGATCGCGCAATTGTTGTACAGTATGAATGCCCATGTCTTCTAACGACCGATCTAAGAACATGGCGCTGTAAAATCCTGGGGCGTGATGTCCGACTTCGGTAATAATGTTTTTATAGCCCAACATCACCAAGGCTGCATATGCTTCTACTTGCGAGGCAAAGCCACCAGGGTGTCCCGAAGCTTTACTCCCTGTAACTTGGACTGTTAAATAGCGCAGGGCATCGGCATAGAGGAGGGTTTGAAATACAGCCACCGGATCGCTAGGATCGGTAATAGCAGTTTTATTTGGTGCGATCGCTGCTTGTTTGCCATATTGCTCGAATCCTGGCAAAGCTTCGCCAAAATACTGAATTCCTTGACAAAATTCTGGTGTTGCTATCTTTGCCGCTTCGGTCGATGCCGTCATGCTGAAGACCCTCTCTAGTCTAGAGTATTTGTACTGTTTAGATAATTTTAATTATTTTACATTTAATCTCTGCTTTATGTTGTATACGGTCTGTCTATACATATCAGTTGGATTTGTCTAACTATTAATCGCATGTTTACAGAAAAATATTCTGACGCAGATCGATCGCGTCATAGCTAAAAATATAATTTTGTTCTCAAATGATTTTTAGTTAAGATAGGAATAAATTTATCTAGCGGTATCATCTATTAATTTGAAATGAAATTAACTGAGGCAAACAAAACTCCAGCACTACTACAAACGCTCCAGCTAATTGCTAATCCAATCGATTTTTTAAACACTTGCACAAACAGATATGGCGATCCATTTACTGTTAGAGTCTTGGGTTTAAATTCTCCGCAGGTTGTCTTTTTCAGCCAGCCACAAGCAATTAAGGAAATTTTTGCCATTCCCTCAGAGCAATTTGATTACAGAAAGGCTACTCACGTATTTCAACCTTTGATGGGAGAGCAATCTTTAATTTTACAAGAAGGTAGAAGCCACCAACGCCAGCGTCAATTAATGCTACCTCCTTTTCATGGCGATCGCATGAAAACTTACGGGCAAATTATTTGTCAAATTACTCAAGCTGTAACTCAAAAATGGCATATTGGGAAGCAAATTTCTATTAATCATTTTCTTCCCGATATTACCCTGCAAATTATTTTACAAGTTGTATTTGGAATCAGTCCAGGGGAAAGGTACGAACAATTAAAAGTTAAGTTAAGTTCGCTGCTAGAAGATGTTACTACCCCTTGGTATTCCAGCTTATTCTTTTTTCCACCATTACAAAAAGATTTGGGTGCGTGGAGTCCTTGGGGACATTTTGTCAGACGCAGACAGCAAATCGATCGATTAATCTATGCAGAGATATTTCAACGGCGACGGGAAAACGATCCGACACGCACCGATATTTTATCAATGTTAATGGCGGCGCGAGACGATCGGGGACAGCAGATGGATGATGAAGAGTTACGCGATCAATTGATGTCTCTTTTATTATTAGGCTATGAAACTACAGCAGCAGCCCTAGCATGGGCATTTTACCTGATCCATTCTCATCCGCACGTACGCGATCGCTTGCAACAGGAACTCAACAACGCAGACAACCCTCAACCAGATGCGATCGCCCAACTCCCTTATCTTACCGCTGTCTGTCAAGAATCCCTCCGAGTTCACCCCATTGCTTTAATTTGTACTCCTCGGATGGTGAGAGACTCCATACAAATTGCGGGTGACAACTTCAATGCTGGGACAATTATAGTACCTTGCATTTACCTCGCCCATAGAAGAGTAGAAACCTATCCCGATCCAGAAAAATTTCAACCAGAAAGATTCCTACAACAAAAATTTTCGCCCTTTGAATATCTTCCTTTTGGTGGTGGTAGTCGCGGCTGTATTGGTGCAGCTTTTTCGTTATATGAAATGAAACTCGTACTTGCTACAGTTTTATCGCAGTATGAATTAGAACTAGCAAATTCTCGACCCGTCGATCCAGTTCGGCGGGGGATTACAATTGTTCCCTCTGAAAATGGGATGCAAATGGTGGTTAAAGCTAAACGCCAAGTTCAGTTATCCATAGATAGTGGCGTGTAGTAATTAGTGCGTGAAAATGCCTCTCACCTCTCAGCATGTTTCTACTTATGCCAAATTATAGATACATTTCTTAATGCTATGCGTCTAAATGGACTTTAAGCAAAGCAAAAAGGATGCGATCGCAACTATGGATAACGAGCCACGGTTAGAAGAACAGGTAATCGATACGTTAGCAGAAGTAGGGATATCTAGCCAATTAGATAAAGCTGAGAAAATTGATATTGATATTCAAACAAACTTCTTAAAGCTAATTTTAGGACAAGCAGATTCAGTAGATTTTGCTGGACAAGGCGTAGTCATGCAAAAAGACATCCGCCTGCAAGAAATTGAGGTGCAGACGGACAAAGTAGAGGTTAATCCACTCAGCGCTATTTTTGGCAAGGTTGAATTAGATCGACCGTTAGATGCTATTGCCAAAATTGTCATCACAGAACCGGATCTCAATCGCGCTTTGAAGTCTGAGTATGTTCTAAAAAAGGCACGAAATTTTAAACTGAATGTAGACGGACAAACGATTGTTTTAGAAATGCAGCAGATGCACTTACAGTTACCTGGAGATAACAAAATGGTCTTCAGTGGTAAAGTAGTGTTGCATGAAAAAGGCGAAACGCAGCCACTCGGTTTTACCGCTACATTTCGCCCCCGTACCCAGAAGCAACCAGTTATCGTTGAAAATTTTCAATGCGATCGCGGGGAGGGAATATCTTTTGAGATCGCGTTGTTATTAATGCAAAAAGTTAAAGAATGGATGGAGTTATCCTATTTCGATCTAGAAGGAATAGCACTCAGAGTTGAAGAAATGACTGCACGAGCAGGTCAGCTAGCTTTACAACTACAAATAAGAATGAAGCAAATACCTCAAAATTTAATTGAAAAGAGCGCTTAATCAAGAATTACTAGTTGATAGTTGACGATTAACTGTGAGCTATCAACTATTAACTGTTAGTCTTGTATGCGTAGATTTACTCATAATCTTGCGGTAAGAATTAATTACGTTAGGAACGTAGCGCCACCAGGTTGCTACGATCGCTACACTGAAAGTGGAAACAAAGCCGAAGGTAAAGAATTTTTCTAGGGCTGACATAGAATTTACCTGTATAGAAACGAGAAAATATTAGAAAATTCTTAAGAACTGACTTGATTGTAGATTTTGTGCCTTACTGTCATCCTCTGTAAAAATACTGTAATTATATTTTTATTGGTAGCTCCGTTACCCTTAGTCTAATTACTCAAACACTACAGTCTTATTGTCATAAATCAGGATACGGTGTTGTAAGTGCGATCGCACGGCTCTTGCTAAAACGACTCGTTCTAAATCTTTACCTTTACGGATCAAATCGCTCACCTCATCTCTGTGACTGATCCTGACTACATCTTGCTCGATAATTGGTCCGGCATCGAGTTCTGAGGTAACGTAGTGAGCGGTAGCACCAATAATTTTTACTCCGCGCTCGTAAGCTTTCTGATAGGGATTTGCGCCGACAAAAGCAGGGAGAAACGAGTGGTGAATGTTAATCGCCTGAGGAAATTGACTAATAAATTCGGGGCTGAGAATTTGCATATATTTCGCCAGTACGATGAGATCGATGTCATACTGGTGCAAGAGTTTTAACTGTTGCTCCTCTTGAGCAGCCTTGTTATCTTTACCAACAGGAATATAGTAATAATCTATACCAAACTGTTTTGCTACCGATTCTAGATCGGGATGATTGCTGATAATTAGGGGAATTTCTGCGGCAAACTCTTTTGCCTGTTGCCGGAGAATTAAGTCGAATAAGCAATGTTCTTGCCGACTCACCCAGATGGCAAGGCGGGGGATGGTGTCGGAAAAGTGTAGTTGCCATTGAGCCTCTAGAGGTCGAGCGATCGCCTCAAATGCGGCTGCAATTAGCTCGCGCGCTAGATGAAACCCTTCTAATTGCCATTCAATGCGCGTTAAAAACAGACCAGCCGCAAAGTCTGTATGTTGATCGGCATGAATAATGTTACCGCCATTGGCATAGATAAAATTGGCAATTTTTGCTACTAATCCTTGTCGGTCAGGACAAGAAACAAGCAGAGTTGCTGTCAGTCTATTCATATTGCTTAACCTTAGCTCGAACTTGATGTATAAGAAAATCTTTATATTGTTCTTCTATCGTCAGTATGAACGTAGTATTTAGATATATCTACTGCGAACTTTGTCTTCTCTGACAATTATTTCCGTATTGTCCGCCACTTAAAAGTGTGAAATAATACATAAACTAAGATCGATAACTGCTTGGAGCGCGTGTGAGGGTATAGGAGCATTCATAGCACTAATCTGGAATCGCTTTTTGCGCTGGCGTATTTTATTGTCAGAGTCTTTTGTAGTTGAAAGCCAGTACTAGCAAGGTGCTACGGATAAATGTTTGTTAGTTAAGGCTTTCAGGTCAGATCGTTACAGGGTGTTTGAACTAAATAGCGTTCGGGAGAGCGTGTTGGCGATAACTTCGCTTGTCTCACTGCTGGTTTAGAGTAGCTGCTGAATTTTTTCACAGTCAAACTGCTTTTAGAAAATAATGTTATAGAAAATGATGTTACAAACAATTATTACTGCTGGAGTAACTTTTTATATTACGATCGCGGCTTGTCTGTTTACTCAGTGGGCAGAGATCGTGCAGCAAGACCTTAGC
>ERZ1066119.1489-NODE-1489-length-12247-cov-7.666257_pt1 | contig 12247 bp, 10 predicted proteins | sample MGYA00382766_ERZ1066119 | MGnify/ENA primary metagenome ERZ1066119 (study PRJEB33369, sample SAMEA5778349) | biofilm metagenome | biome: Industrial cooling water; feature: Water cooling tower basin; material: Biofilm | place: United Arab Emirates | collected...
GCCGCAGGGTGTCTGGACCCTGCCGCCGACCCTGCGCCTGGGTGATCAGGACCGGGCCAGGTATCTGGCGATCGGTGAAAGCGACCGGATGACGCTGAAGTTCGTCAAGCCGCGGCGATAGCCGGTCCCCGGCGAATGCCGGGGCCAAGTCGCATAGGATAGGGCTGGACCCCGGCTATCGCCGGGGAGCTAGATCCCGCCGATCCGCCGCCCTTCCGGCACCTTCGGGTTGGTCCTGAGCCACGCCTCCAATGCATCGAGGTCCAGGCCCGCGTCAAACGGATCGGTGCCCTCGGCGAAGCGGGTGTAGCCATCGCCGCCGCTTGCCAGGAAGTTGTTGATCGTCACCCGGTAGCGCCGCGCGGGATCGATCGGCCGGCCGTGCAAGCGCATCGCCACGATCCGCTCGCCGGACCCGCGCGAAAGGTCGTAGCGATAGGTGAAGCCCTCGGACGGGATCAGCACCGCCCGCGGCTCGACCTTGCCGTTCTGCTCGCGAAAGCCCTGCTCCAGTACGGCCTTGAGCTGCGCGCCGCTCAGGGTCTTGACGACCAGCCCGTTGCCGAACGGCTGCATGGCAAAGATCTGCCCATAGGTGATGGCGCCGTCAGGTCCCGGCTTGAGATCGGTGCGCACTCCGCCCGAGTTGATAAAGGCGATCTCCGCGCCGCCGCGATCGGGGGCCCGGCTGGCGGCGAGCTGGGCGTCGGCGATCAGCTCGCCGGCGGCACTGTCGCCCTCCTCCGAGTTGCGCAGCGCCGGCTTTGACAGCCGCCCGACGATCCGGCTCGCCGCTGGCCGAGCGGCCGCCACGTAGCGATCGACCAGCGCCTGGACGGCCGGCTCGCGCTCGGCCAGCACCGGAACGTTCTCGGCGCTCGCGCGGACAAGCTGGCGACTGACGGGGTCAAAGGTAAGCCTGATATCGCTCACCAGATAGCCGTTGCGCCCGGCACTGGTGAGCAGCCGCGGCGCGCCGTTGGTTTCGACGTCGCAGGCGTAGCTGTGGTGGGTATGGCCAGACACCACCACGCGGATTGCGGGATCGAGCTTCTCGAGGATGGGCACGATCTCGCCCGACAGCCCTTCGCAGCCCAGCGTCCTGTACACCGGCGGTACCCGCCCGCCCTGGTGGATCAGGAGCACGATCGCATCCGCACCCTCGGCCTTGAGCTTTGGCACGAGCGCATTGGCGGTGGCAGCCTCGTCGGCGAAGGTCAGGCCCGCAACACCCGCGGGCGTCACCAGGCTTGCCGTCTCCTTCAGCGTCATGCCGATGAAGCCGACCTTGACCGGTCCGAGCTGCCGGATCGCCGTTGCCGGAAAGAAGGTGTTTTCCCCTTCGGTAAGGACGTTGGCGGCAAGATAGCGGAAGCCGGCAGGCTGATGGGGTTCGACGGCACAAGGCTGGCGGGTGGTGTGCTTCTCGCAACCGCCCTCCTGCATGCGGCGCAGTTCCGCACCGCCCTTGTCGAACTCGTGGTTGCCGACCGCCGCAATTTCCAGCCCGGCAAGGCTCAGGGCGCGAATGGTCGGCTCGTCGAGGAAGTAAGCGGAAACCAGCGGTGTCGCGCCGATCAGGTCGCCGGCCGCCACCGTCACGCTCTGCCGACCGCTCCGCAGCCGCTGCAGGGTGGCGGCAAGCTGCGCCGCTCCGCCCGCCCGGTAGCGCGTCACGCTGCCGTCGGGCCTGGTCAGCGGTACTGCCTCGGCCGGGGTCTCGAGATTGCCGTGGAAATCGTTGAGGCCGAGGATCTGGACCTCGACGGGCGCCGCCATTGCTGCCGGTGTAGCGATCGTCGCCGGGCGCTCCTGCGCCGCGCAGGCGGCCAGCGTCGCGCTAGACGCGAGCAGCAAAAGGCGTGAAATTGGTCCGTTCATCAAAGACATCCACTCCCTCGCGGCGCTTCAGTGCGCCGACGACTGCATAAGTGACGGGTGTCAGCAGCACTTCCCATGCCACCTTCAGCGCCCATTGGGTCAGCATGACCTGGATGACCAGCTCGTTGGTCCAGCCGTCCGCTCCCCAGAAAGCGAGCGGATAGAAGATCAAGCTGTCCACACCCTGACCGCAAATCGTGCTGCCGATGGTGCGGGTCCAGAGATGGCGCCCCCGGGTCCACACCTTCATTCGCGCCAGCACGACCGAATTGACCAACTCGCCTGCCCAGAAGGCGATGATGGAAGCCATGACGATCCGCGGAACCTGGCCGAACACCTGCTCGTAAGCCGCCTGCCCGCCCCAGTTCGGGCTGGGCGGGAGCGCCACCACGACCCAGGCCATGAAAGCCATGAACAACAGCGCCGCCGTGCCCACCCAGATGCAGCGCCGCGCCCGGGCGTAGCCGTAGACCTCGGTCAGGACGTCGCCGATGACATAGGCAAGCGGAAAGAAGAGAATGCCCGCACCAAATGGCCACAGGCCGACGAGCGGGAGGTCGATCTCGGCAACCTTGCCTGCCCCGAGGATGTTAGAAAGCAACAGAACGGCGACAAAGGCTGCCATCACCAGATCGAAATAACGGAACGGACGGCCCGCAAGGGCGCCTGCCTCGATCTTCTGCACTTCCTCTGTCATGCCCCTTTCGTCATCCCGGGCTTGACCCGGGATCCGCCTTTCTTCTGCCCCTCGGCCAGGAAGAGAGAAGAAGGCAGACCCCGGGTCAAGCCCGGGGTGACGAAATCCTCTCCTGTGGCTAACCCCGCCCCCATGACCGACGCCGACCTCATCGCCGCCGCCCGTTCCGCCGCCCTCAAGGCCTACGCCCCATACTCCGGCTTCTCGGTCGGCTGCGCCATTCTCAGCACCGAAGGCGAGCTCGTCACCGGCGCCAACATGGAGAATGCCTGCTACCGCCTCGGCCTCTGCGCCGAGCAGAGCGCGCTTGCTGCCGCCTGCCATGCCTTCGGGCTCGGCAACATCGCCCGCCTCGCGGTCGCAGGCGGTGACGGCTCGGGCGAGGCGCTGGCGGGCATGCAGCCGGTCACGCCCTGTGGCGGTTGCCGACAGGCTCTGCTCGAGGCCGCGCAGCTCGCCGGCCGCGACCTCGAAATCCTGTGCGCCAGCGGCGACGGCGAAAAGGTCGAGCGGCACCGTCTCTCGACCCTCATCCCGCATGGCTTCGGCCCGGCGAACCTCGCCGACGGCAGCTGAGGAACACCCTCTCGGGGGTCCTAAGGCGGCGGCAAGCTGTGACATCCTGGACACGGTTACTCGGTCGTTAACGATTTTCATTACCCATGCGGGAACGCGGCGCTCGGCGGGGCGTCCTGCCTTGCGACGCGGGCGCTGTTGCTCGCTACTCGGCCCTTTTGCGTATTTTGAGAGGTCGCTCTCCCATGAAGAGATTCTTGCCCCTGGCCGCCATGGCACTCCCCTTTGCCGTCGCCGCTCCCGCTTCCGCCGCCATCACCATCACCGCTTCACCCGGGCCCGTGCAGCCTGGCGAAAATGTGCTCGCCACCAGCAGCACCAGCGCTGCGACGGTGATCGGCACCACCAACCAGACCAGCACGTTAGTCAGCATCAGTTCGCTCAACGCCGACGTCCTGACCTCGACCGGCTCCCAGGGTCAGGCGCGCTTCGAGGCGACCGACGGCAGCCTGGACACGGCCAACATCTTCCTCACCAACGGCGGCACTTTCACCACAGCCGAGTTCAACCTGTTCAGCGCGCTGACGGGCACCTCATCCGTGCAGATTTCCGTCAATGGTGGCGCTGCGCAGACGTTCAGCATCGGCAACGGTCAGAACTTCTTCGGCATCACCGCGACCGGCGGCGACACCATCTCGTCGATCGCGTTCAACACCAACGGTGCGGGCGTCGCCGACCTTCGGCAGCTGCGCGTGTCGGGCATCACCGCGGCCGTTCCGGAGCCGGGCACCTGGGCTCTGATGCTGCTGGGCTTCGGCGCCATCGGCACGGCGCTCCGTCGCCGGCCCCGCCGCAGCAGGCCTCTTCTTCAGGTCGCCTGAGCGATCCTTTCCGAATGAAATAAGGGTGGCCAGTCCGAGAAGGGACCGGCCGCCCTTTCCTGCGTCAGGCGAGCTTGATCTCGCGCAGCCGCTCCAGAAGATAATCGTGGCTGCTGATCGGCGGCCACTTGGGCTCCTCGCCCGCCGGCACCGTGCCCGGCAGCGCCTCGATCATGAAGTCGGGGCGGAAGTGCAGGAAGAAGGGCATGGAATAGCGCGCGTTCGACGCCCGGTCGGGGGTCGGGTTGACCACCCGGTGCGGGGTAGAGCGGAGGCGACCGTTGGTCAGTCGCTGCAGCATGTCACCAATATTGATGACCAGCTCGCCCGGCTTGGGGCTGACAGGGATCCAGCGCCCGTCCCGGGTCTTTAGCTCAAGCCCCGCCTCTTCGGCGCCGAGCAGCAAGGTGATCGTGTTGATGTCCTCGTGCGCGCCCGCGCGGATATGCTCGCCGGTGGCTTCCTTCTGCGGCGGATAGTGGAGCAGGCGCAGCACGCTGTTGCCATCGCGGACCGTGTCGCGGAAATAGTTTTCGTCGATCCCGAGATAGCGGGCGATCGCCGACAGCACCTTGAAGCCGGTGCGGTCGAACGTGTCGTAAAGCTCGAGGAAGGTCTCCCTGAAGCCCGGCACTTCCTCCGGCCACACATTGGCGGCCATGATGTCGGCAAAGGCATGCCCTTCCGGCAACTCGCGCCCGACATGCCAGAATTCCTTGAGGTCGAAGGCCTTGTGCCCCTTGGCGGTCTCGATCCCGAACGGGGTGTAGCCGCGCGCCCCGCCCTGCCCCAGGGCATAACCGCGCTTCACCTCATCGGGGAGGGCGAAGAACTCTTTCGCCTTCTGCTCGGCACGCTGAATCAGCTCGTCGGGGATGCCGTGATCGGCAAGTACGGCGAAACCATATTCCTCGAAGCTGCGCCCCAGTTTCTGGGCGAAAGCGTCGCGATCCGCATCGGCCTCGGTGAGCGAGACGGAGGCGATGTTGTCGGTGGTGAGGTGGGTCGTGGTCATGGGCCTGCGCTTTAGTGGGATCGAGCGCGGGCGGCAAATGATTGAGACAGCGAGTGTTCGCGTCTCAGCGTGAGACCACCCTCAGGGCAGCATGATCCCGGCCAGCGCCGCGCTCATCAGGTTCGCCAGGCTCCCCGCCAGCAGCGCCTTCAGCCCCAGCCGGGCAATCACCGGCCGCTGGTTGGGGGCAAGTCCGCCCGTCACCGCCATCTGGATGGCGATGGACGAGAAATTGGCGAAGCCGCATAGCGCAAAGGTGACGATTGCCTTGCTGCGGGGATCGAGCGCTGCCGCCTCGAGCTTGCCGAGCTCGATAAAGGCGACAAATTCGTTGAGCACGATCTTGGTCCCGAACAGGCCGCCGGCCAGACCCGCCTGGTCCCAAGGCACGCCGATCAGGAACATGATCGGCTGGAACAGGTAGCCGACTAGCCGCTGAAAGCTCAGGCCCTCGATCGAGAACCAGCTGCCGACCCCGCCGAGAATGCCGTTGGCGAGCGCCACCAGCGCGACAAAGGCAAGCACCATGGCGCCCACCGCCACCGCCAGCTTGACGCCGGTCTGGGCACCTTGCGCCGCGGCCATGATGATGTTGGCAGGCTTTTCGCCCTCTTCGAACGTCTCGGCGATGTCCACCGTCTCGGCCGGCGGGCCGGCCTTGGCCAGCGCCTCCGCCTCCGTTGGAGCAATCCGCTCCCGCGCGTCGGGCATCATGATCTTGGCCATGAGGATCCCGCCGGGCGCGCTCATGAAGGCGGCGGCGAGAAGAAAGGGCAAATATTGGTCGCCGAGCAGGCTGGCGTAAGCGGCAAGGATGGTTCCGGCGACGCCGGCCATGCCCACCACCATCAGCGTGAACAGCTTTTCGGGGCTGAGCGAGGCGAGGTAGGGCCGGACCACCAGCGGGCTTTCCGACTGGCCGACGAAGATGTTGGCGGCGGAGCCCAGCGCCTCGACCTTGCCGACGCCCGTCACCCAGCCGAGTGCGCCGCCCACCCAGCGGACGACCCGCTGCATGATGCCGAGATAGTAAAGGATTGAAACCAGCGCCGCGAAGAAGACGATCACCGGCAGCGCACCCAGCGCAAAGGTGTTCCAGAGGGCGGGGTTGCTGTCGCGCGGGCCGAACAGGAAAGCCGTGCCCTCCGCCGCATAGCCGAGGAGATTGCTGACGCCCGTCGCCATGCCCTCGATCGCTGCCCGCCCCCACGGCGTGTAGAGGACCAGAAAGGCGATGCCTGCTTGCAGCGCGAAGCTTGCCAGCACGACCCGCGGCCGGATCGCCCTTCGGTCGCTCGAGAAGGCAAAGGCGACAAGCAGGATCGCGACGATCCCGATCAGACCGAAAAACTGGTTCATACCCTTGATCCCCACCCCTGCTCGTCAGTGCGAGCAGATCCCTACCAGACCATGCCCTGCGTAGCGTTTGCCGCGGCTTCGTCCAGCTTGTCGAGCGCCTCGGCCGGCGTTTGCGCCATCAGCAGCTGGGCCCGCCGGGCCGGCGACAGAAAGCCGCTTGCCGACACATGGTCCATGAAGGTCGACAGCCCGTTCCAGAAGCCGTCCACGTTCAAGAGGCAGAAGGGCTGCGCATGATAGCCGAGCGCATTCCAGGTCCAGGCCTCGAACAGCTCGTCGAGCGTGCCGATGCCGCCGGGCAGGCAGACAAAGGCGTCACACAATTCGGTCATCCGCGCCTTGCGCTCGTGCATGCCGGAAACCTGGTGAAGTTCAGTGCAGCCAAGGTGGCCCACCTCCTTGTCGACCAGCGCCGCGGGAATGACCCCGTAGACCTTGCCGCCCCTCGCCAGCATCGTGTCCGCGATCAGACCCATGAGGCCGAGCCTGCCGCCGCCGTAGACGAGATCGATGCCGCGGCGCGCCATCTCCTCGATCAGCGCGACGGCGGCGTTGGCGAAGCGGGGGTGATTGCCGGAGGCGGAGCCGCAGTAGACGGCGATTCGGCGAAGGGTCATATGCCCGCGACCTCATCGTTCGTGCTGAGCGAAGTCGAAGCACGTCGGCGCAAGCGCCCTTCGACTTCGCTCAGGACGAACGAGAGATGTTGCATTCTCACGATTTCGCTCGGCACGAACGGGATGGGAGCGCCGCTCACAACTTCACCAGTTCGGCAAGGTCCGCCACCGGCCGCGCTCCGAAGTGCGTGATGATCTCCGCCGCCGCGATCCCGCCGGTCATCAGCTGGCGGTCGATCGGATGCCCCTTGCAGCGCGCGGCGAGAAAGCCGGCCGCAAACAGGTCGCCGGCCCCGGTCGTATCCACGACCACCGGCACGCTTATCGCCGGAACGTCGGTTCGTTCCCCGTCCTCATAGGCTAGGGCGCCCGCAGGTCCGCGGGTCACCACCAGCGTGCGGACCTGACCGCTCAGTCGCTCCACGGCGCCGTCGAGATCGGCCGCGCCGGCCAGCTGCAGCGCTTCGCTTTCATTGGCGAAGATGAGGTCGATCCCGCCCCCGGCAATCAGCTGCTGCAGCGGCTCCTTGCGGCCCGGCAGGCAGACGCTTTCGCTCAAGGTGAAGGCAACCGTCCGCTCCGCCTCGTGAGCGATCTCGATGGCGCGAAGCATGGCCGCCCGCGGCGTCTCGGGGCCGAACAGATAGCCTTCGAGGTAAAGGATGGTGGCGGAGCGCACCGCGTCCGCGTCGACCGCCTGCGGCGTCAGGTGATGGGCCGCTCCAGGACAGGTGTTCATGGTCCGCTCGCCGTCAGGCGTGACCAGGATCAGGCACCGCCCGGTTGCCGGCCCGCCCTCGAGCGGCGGCGTGTCGAAGCGGACGCCGAGCGCGCGCATGTCGTGGGTGAAGATCGCGCCGAGCTGGTCCTTTGCGACCTGCCCGACGAAAGCGACGTTCGCCCCCATCGCCGCCGCGCCCGCCATGCTGTTGGCCGCCGAACCGCCGCTCATTTCCCGCGCAGTGCCCATCGCATCGTAGAGCGCCAGCGCCTGCGGCTCGTCCAGGAGCTGCATCGCGCCTTTGGGCAGGCCGAAGCGCTCCAGGAAGGCATGGTCGCAGGTTGCGATCACGTCGACCAAAGCGTCGCCCATGGCGAGAATGTCGAGCTTGGGGCCAGTGGGCTGGTAGGTCACGAGGGCGGGCGGTTAGGGGCGAGAAGGCGGGTGGTCAAGGAAGCTGCTTCGCCTGCTTCGACTTCGCTCAGCACGAACGACAACCTCCAACATCGTTCGTCCTGAGCGGAGCGCGAAGCGCGTAGTCGAAGGACGCAGGGCAAGGACCCAGAAGTGCTTCGACTTCGCTCAGCACGAACGGACCCGCGAACCATCGTTCGTCCTGAGCGGAGCGCGAAGCGCGTAGTCGAAGGGCGCACGGCAAAGACTCAGAAGTGCTTCGACTTCGCTCAGCACGAACGACAACCTCCAACATCGTTCGTCCTGAGCGGAGCGCGAAGCGCGTAGTCGAAGGGCGCACGGCAAGGACCCAGCAGTGCTTCGACTTCGCTCAGCACGAAGGGACCCGCGAACCATCGTTCGTCCTGAGCGGAGCGCGAAGCGCGTACTCGAAGGGCGCTGTCCCTGCCGACAGCATTGTTGCACTTCCCACCACAGCCGCTACCCCTCCCCACCCATGAACACCGACACCGCCGCGCCCGCGACCCGCCTGATCGCCCCCTCCCTGTTCGCCTTTGCCCTGTTCTACGGCGGCATGGTCTGCATCGCCGGCGTGCTCGGCAACAAGCAGGTGGCGCTGGGGCCCCTGGCGGTCGAGGCCGGGATCTTCGCCTTTCTGCTGCTGGTGGTGACCAGCTCCACCATCGCCGAGCTTCACGGCCGCGCCATCGCCAACCGGCTTGTCCTATGGGGCTTCGTCCCCCTGCTCGTCTCCGCGGCGCTGACCCTGCTTGTGCTCGCCCTCCCCGCCAGCCCCAAGATGGAGCCGGCGCGGCTCGACGCCTTCAACACCATCATGTCGTCCAACCTACGGATCTGGATCGGCGGGCTGATCGCTTATGGCACCAGCCAGGTACTGAACGTCACCATCTTCTCCTGGCTGAAGGGGCGCGAAGGCGGCCGGCTGCTGTGGTTCCGTTCGGCGGTCGCCTCCGTGCTGAGCCAGATCGTCGACACCCTGATCTTCATCTTTATCGCTTTCTACGGCGTCTTCCCCATCGCCACGCTGCTCGGCGGGCAGATGCTTTCCAAGGTGGTGCTGTCGGTTGTGTTCGTGCCGCCACTCATTCTTCTGTTCGTGAAGCTGGGGCGGCGGATGGACGATGGCAGGGCCTGACTGTCATCGGTTTGTCACAATTTGCAGCGCATAGGGCCTGCGTGCCGCGGGGGCGGCTGACGACAGACGTTGTTTTCGGACAACAGATTGCAGCGATGAGGTGAGGCCGCGCAGGCTGTCACCTTTTCGTCGTAAACTGGTCCTAGCGCGCCCCCCGAACCGCACTTTGAAGGGCGTTCGTTTCATTCATCCTCTGACATCGGGGTCAACCGTGAAAAAGCTCATCCTGCTCTGCTCGACCGCGGCAGTGTTTCTGCCGACTGCCGCCTTCGCCCAGTCCACCGGCACGGTGGTGACGGAGGAAGAAGAAGAGATCGTGGTCACCGGCGCTCGCGTCCAGGAAGTGGAAGGCGTCCGCGTTCCCGACACGACCAAGGCGCAGGCGGTGATCGGGCAGGAGCTGATCGCCAAGCAGGCCCCCGGCCAGACCATTCTCAACACCATCAATCTCGTTCCGGGCGTCAACTTCACCCAGAACGACGCTTTCGGCAGCTCGGGCGGTTCGATTCGCATTCGCGGCTTTGATGGCAACCGCATCAGCCTCACCTTTGACGGCCTGCCGCTCAACGACACCGGCAACTATGCGATCTTCTCGAACCAGCAGCTCGACCCCGAGCTGATCGAGCAGGTCAACGTCAACCTCGGCGTCACCGACGTCGACTCGCCGACCGCGTCGGCCGCCGGCGGCACCATCAACTACCGCACCATCCTCCCTTCGCGTGAGATGGGCGCCCGCATCACCGGTTCGCTCGGCTCCTTCGACTTCCGCCGCGTGTTCGGCCTGGTCCACTCCGGCGAGCTGAACGGCAGCGGCCTGCGCGCCTTTGTCTCGGGCAGCTATGCCAAGAACGACAAGTTCAAGGGCCCGGGCGAGATCTTCAAGCGCCAGGTCAACGCCCGCATCTACCAGCCGCTGTCGGGTGGTGACTTCATCTCGGTGTCGGGTCACATGAACGTGAACCGGAACAACCAGTACCGGAACCCGAACCTCAACGACCTGCGCACCCTTCTCGGCACCGCTTCGGTCCCGGCTGTCGGCTTCGCCACGCCCGAGACCCCGATCATCATCGGCGGCTACACCGAGCAGCAGTTCGACCTCATCGAGGGCTTCGAGAACAACACCGACTGCGACCGCGTCGCGGTGAACGGCAACTTCCCGAGCGATCCGACCTGCACCAGCTACTTCAACGTCCGCGTCAATCCGTCTGACACCGGCAACATCCGCATCAACTCGCGGTTCACCCTCGCCGACGGCCTGACCCTGACGGTTGACCCCAGCTACCAGTACACGCTGGCCCACGGCGGCGGCATCACCCGCCTTGCCGAGAACAACTTCCGCACCCGCGGCGGCCTGCCGACCTCGCCGGGCGTCGACTTCAACGGTGACGGCGATTTCGTCGACACGGTGAACTTCTTCACCCCCAACATCACCAACACGCACCGCTTTGGCCTCACCAGCTCGCTCATCTGGGAGCTGAACCGCGAGCATCGCGTCCGCGTCGCCTACACCTTCGACCGCGGCCGTCACCGGCAGACTGGTGAGTGGGGCTTCCTCGAGAATGACGGCGATCCCGAGAACATCTTCTCGGGCCGCAACGGCCGTCCGGTGCTGGACGCCACCGGCTTCCAGATCCAGCAGCGCGACCGCCTGTCGATCGCTTCGCTGAACCAGATTGCCGGCCAGTATATCGGCCGCTTCTTCGACCGCGCCTTGCGGGTCGAGGTCGGTGTCCGCCGTCCCTTCTTCGAGCGCGAGCTCGAGACCTTCTGCCCGATCGAGGCAGGCGGCCAGGGCTTTGCTTACTGCACCAGCGAAGCGATCCTGCCGCGTGGCAGCGTTGTGACGGTGCCGACCGGCGCTCCGGCCGGCTCGATCCCGATCTTCGTCAATCCGGGCGACACGCTTCCGTCCAACCCGGCCTTCCGTCCGCTGTTCGCGCCGTTCGAGGCCGACTACAGCTTCGGCAAGCTGCTTCCGAACGTCGGCTTCACGTACAACTTCCGTGACAGCCTGAACGGCCTCAGCGTCTTTGGCAGCTGGGCCAAGGGCTTCTCGGCGCCGCGTACCGACAACCTCTACCGGGCTCCGATCGTCGAGCTCGATCCGGAAGAGACGGACGCGTTCGACCTCGGTGTCCGCTTCACCCGCCGCAACGTCCAGGCGCAGCTTGCCGCCTGGCAGATCAACTACAAGAACCGCATCGTCAGCTCCTTCAACCAGGAGCTCGGCATCAGCCTCGACCGCAACGTCGGCCGGGTCGACAGCCGCGGCATGGACGCCAACATTGCGTTCCAGCCGGTGCGCTTCCTGAGCCTCATCGGTCTGGTCAGCTTCACCGACACCGAGCTCAAGTCCAACGTCGAGATCGGCCGGGTGTTCGCGCCCGCCACCGGCACCGGCGTTGCGCCGGCCGGGCTGGTCTTCTGCGGCGGCGTTGCTCCGGTGAACGGCGCCTCGGCCACCACCTGCGCTCCGACCGCGGGCAAGCAGGTCACCGAGACCCCGCGCTGGCAGTTCGGCGGCCGCGTGAACCTCGACTTCAACCCGGTCGAGCTGGGCATCCAGTTCAAGCGGGTGGGCTCGCGCTTCGCGACCGACGTCAACGACGTCAAGGTCGAGGGCTACACCACGGCCGACGCCGACATGCGCGTTGACCTCCGCACCCTCGGGCTGAACGACAGCTTCTTCCAGCTGAACGTCACCAACCTGTTCAACGAGCGTTACTTCGGCAACATCGGCACGCAGATCCGCGCCACCGACGGCCCGAACTTTACCCCGGCCGCGCCGCGCACGATCATCGCGTCGGTGAACTTCGGCTTCTAAGCCGGACCAGGCCTGGCCAGGAACAAGGGCGTCGCTCCACCCCGGAGCGGCGCCCTTTTCCTAAGCGGGCTTGATGAGCCCCGCGCCCTGTGGCAAGCGCGCGGCCGGCACCGCGGGTATGATGTAATGGTAGCCTGTCAGCTTCCCAAGCTGAACGCGCGGGTTC
>ERZ1066119.1492-NODE-1492-length-12225-cov-12.442646_pt1 | contig 12225 bp, 10 predicted proteins | sample MGYA00382766_ERZ1066119 | MGnify/ENA primary metagenome ERZ1066119 (study PRJEB33369, sample SAMEA5778349) | biofilm metagenome | biome: Industrial cooling water; feature: Water cooling tower basin; material: Biofilm | place: United Arab Emirates | collected...
GGGGGGGGGCGCCGTGGCGTCGCCCTGGGGGGGGGGGGGGGGGGGGGGGGGGGGGGGGGGGGGGGCCGCCCCGGGGCGCGCCGCCGGCGCGGTCGGGCTGTTGGGCAGCGCGTTGGGCGCGGTCGCGCCCGGCGCGCCGGGCATCCGCCCCGCGCTCGGCCCCGGCGGGGCGGCCGCCGGCTGCCCGCTGGCGCTGACGCCGGCCTGGGCGTTGGGCTGGTTGGTCACCCCGGCAGACCCGGCGGGACCGGCCGGCGTCACCGTGGTCGAGCCCGGCACGGCGAGCGCGCCGGCCAGCCCACCCTCGCCCACCCGCACCAGCTCCACGCGCCGGTTGAGGCGCCGCCCGGCCGGGGTCGCGTTGGCGGCGACCGGCCGGCTGCTCCCCACCCCGTCGGTGCCGGCGATGCGCGCCGAGTCGATCCCCATCTGGGCGACGAGCGCCGCGCGCACCTCGGCCGCGCGCCGGCGGCTGAGATCGACGTTCGCCGCCTCGTCGCCCGTGCTGTCCGTGTGGCCGATGATGGCGAACGCCGCCTGCGGGTCGGCCCGCAGGTACTGCGCGATCTCCTCGAGCTGGGCCTGCGACTCCGGCCGGGGCACGTCACGGGCCACGTCGAAGTAGATGGCCCGCACGCTCACCCGCCCGCTCGCGACGATCGAGTCGCGGAGCGCGGCCGCCGAGAGCAGCGGCACCAGCTCGGCCGAGTCGAGCGGCGCGAGCATCATCGCCGCCGGCGCCACCGCGGTCGGGCTGTTGTACATCGGGAAGCTGTCGGGCGAGGTGCCCTGGTAGCGCCCGCGGAGCAGCTCCTTCTGCGCCGGCGTGAGCACGTTCTGGGCGGGGTACGCGGCCACGAGCCCGTGCTTGACGCCCCACAGGTACCAGTTGTCGACCGCCGTCCCGGTGAGCAGGATCCCGATGCCGCCGGTGAACGTGGTGAGCACCGCGAACCACCAGCTCCAGCGGTGGATGCTCTCCATCGTCGCGTTCCACCCCATCGTCCAGCGCCAGAACAGCATGCTGCGCTCGGTGCCGGTGCCGCGGTCGGTGATCTGCTCGATCTCGCGCTCCGCGCCCACGCGGCTCGCCGCGAGGATGGTCGCGCCGTGCATCGCGAACAGCACCGCGCTCCCGTAGAGGAAGACGATGGAGAGCGCGTGGAACGGGTTGTAGTACAGGTTCCCGTACCGAATGCTGAACGCCGCCGTCCAGTCGAGGTGGGCGAAGAGGCCGAACGGCACCATCTCGCTCCACGAGCCCACCAGCACCGGCTGGATGAGGAACGTGAGGTAGAGGAAGATGGCCGACGCGAACGCCCACGGGAGGTGCGTCCCCATGCCTAACGCGCGGGCGCGGCGGTAGGTGCGCACCCACCAGAGCAGGATGCTCACGGTGAGGAAGAAGCCGGCCATCAGGTACCACCCGCCCTGGCGCAGCGGCGGCAGGCGGAGCCCGTACTGCGGCGGCGGCGGCTCGAGGGCGAGCCACGGGAGCCGGCGCACGAACTCGACCACGTCCCAGTTCACCGAGGCCCACATGTTGAGCCCGATGATCTCGAAGGCGATGAAGCCGCAGGCCACCGAGAGCACGCCGAGCGTGCCGAGGTAGATGGGCCCGATCTGGGCGTCGCCGAACTTGCCCGCCCAGTAGTTGAAGGCGCCCTTGCCCAGGCGGGTGCCGTTCGAGTCGTGGAGCGGGAGGCCCGGCTCCGCGGGGGCGCGCACCTGGACGCGCGTGAAGAGGTTCTGATACTCGAGCATGTGTGTTAGGCCCTCCTCACTTGCGCCAGATGGGCAGGTTGAGCCACCAGCCCCACCACTCCGGCCACCCGCGCGCCCAGAACGGGCCCGCGACGACGATGCAGACGGCGCTCCACAGGCCGGCGTTGACCGCCAGCAGGAGCCCGAGCCGGTGGATGCCGATCGCCCCGATCGAGTAGCCGAGGAAGTCGCGGAAGAACACGTTCTCGTGCTCGCTCGTCTTCACGTACTCCCCCTTCTTGGGGTTCGTGACCGACAGGATGAGCGAGCCGTGCATCGCCAGCGCCAGGCAGTTCGTGAAGAAGAACACGATCGCCAGCATGTGCGCCGGGTTGTAGTGGAAGTGGAGGTACTGGTACCCCACGTTCGACACCCAGTCCAGGTGGCTGAAGATGCCGTACGGGAAGCCGTGCCCCCACGCGCCCATCAGCACCGGCCGGATGACGACCAGCGTGACGTAGGCGAAGACGGCCGCGCCGTAGGCGTAGGGGATGTGGAGCCCCATGCCCAGCTTGCGCGCGATCTCGGCCTGGCGCAGCGCCCAGCTCACGAAGGCGCCGGTCGCGCAGATGGTGATGAGCTGCCACAGGCCGCCCTGCATCAGCGGCGCCATGCGCAGCCCGTACTTGAGGTCCGGCGGCGAGATGTTGATCTGCCACACGTTCCACGTGGGCCCCTGCGACGCGCCCCACAGGATCAGGAGCGTGCCCAGGGCGGTGAAAAAGACGGTGGTCACGCCGAAGAAGCCGACCCAGAACGGCCCGACCCAGAAGTCGAACAGGTCGCCGCCGATCAGCGTCCCGCCTCGGACGCGGTATTTCCGTTCAAAGCTGAGCATCGCCATCGTGCGGCCTCCGGGAGGTCGTGCGGTGCTGCGGAGTCATGCGGGGACCCGCGTCGCCCCGGGTGGGGGCGCGGGGGTGGCGGGGCGCGGCGGACGCGCGCGGGTCGGCGGGGCTGGCCCCCCGCTCCCCCGATCGCGCCGCCGCGGCCGCCGGCTAGCGGTTAGGCGGAAGGGGCGTCATCTCGGCCGCGGCCGCCGGCGCGTGCGTCGCCACCGGGGCCGACGCGGCGGGCAGCGTGCCGTTCTCGATCCACGAATACCGCTGCGAGCTGAGCAGGATGAAGTGGATGAGGAGCGCGAGGACGCCCAGGAACCCGAACGTCGCGACGAGCACGCGGCGGGGGTCGAAGGCGAACCAGATCCGGTGCATGAGCACCTCGAATGGCTAGAATGTGGGGGCGCGGGCGGGCAGCCCAACTCGCGGGAGACCCCGCGCGGGCCGCCGCCCGACGCCGACCGGTCCCCGGCCGAACGCCGGCCGGGGCGGCGCTAGCGGGCAGGCGCCGCCGGGATCGTCTGGAGCTGCCCGGACGTCACCCCGGGGTTGTACTGCGCCCGCTTGTAGCGCGGCCACCCGGTGATGCTGTACGCCCACATGTGGATGATGAGCGCCAACCCGGCCAGGAACACGCCGAGGCCGCCCAGGATGAGCGACGGGTCGGACCCAACCCAGAGTCTGTGCATGGCTAACCCTGCGGTGAGGGGAGGGGGGAGGTCGGGCTCAGAACCACGGGCGCCACTGCCACGCCAGGAAGTGCGCGACGGCGGCGACGACGGTGAAGCCGAGGAACCCCGTGATGAAGTAGCCGTGGAACGCGCGGGCCTCGTCGTCGGTCAGGCCGCCGGCGATGCGCGAGTCCGTGGTGATGGTGGTGCGTCCTTCCATGGTGCCTCCGAGGGGGTGAAGGAGCGGGCCGCGCGCGGGTGCGCGGCCGGTGCGGCGCGTGGCGGGTGGGTCCGCCCGTCTGCCGCGGCCGGCGTCATCGTCGCCGGCGGGCCCGCCCCGGAGGCCCGCGGGCGAGCGTGTCGGGCGTGACGGTGCGGGCGCGCGTGGTCGCCGCGCTCGGGCGGCGGTGGTACCTGGAGGTCAGCGGGCGCGGGCCGGTGGTCGCGCTCCTGCACGGCACCGGCGCGAGCACGGGCTCGTGGCGCGAGGTCGCACCAAGGCTGGCCGAGCGCTGCACGGTGGTGGCGGTCGACCTGCCGGGCCACGGGCGCACCGAGGGCCCGGCCGACCGCCGGCTCGCCCTCGCCCCGATGGCCGACGACGTGTCGGCGCTGCTCCGGCGCGAGGGGCTCGCGCCCGCGGTCGTCGTGGGCCACTCGGCCGGCGTGGCGGTGGCGCTCGAGATGGCGCTCCGGCGGCCGGGCGCGGGCGAGGCCGCCATCCGCGGCGTGGCCGGGTTCGGCGCGGCGCTCGTGCCGCCGCCGTGGGTGTACGACACCACGCTCGCGCCGCTCGTCAACCGGGTCGTCACGACGCGCGCGTTCGCGCGCGTGGCCGCGCTCGTGGCGGGGCGCCCGGCGGTGGTGGACTCGCTGCTCAAGAGCACCGGCTCGGCGCTGCCGCCGGAGAGCGTGGCCGAGTACCGCGCCCGGGCCGGCTCCCCGTCGCACGTGCGGGCGACGCTCGTCATGATGGCGCAGTGGGACCTGCGCGGGCTGGCCGCGCGGCTCCCCGACGTGCGCGTCCCCGTCGCGCTCGCCACTGGCGACCGCGACGCCTGGACCCCGGCGTCCGCGCTCCGCGGGCTCGTGGCCCGGATGCCCGACGCGTCGCTCACCGTGGTGCCGGGCGCCGGCCACGTGCTGCATGAGGAGCGGCCGGCGTACGCCGCCGAGTTCGTGGTGGCGCTAGCCGCGCGCGCGGGCGTGCTCCCGCCGGCGCCGGCGGGCGCGCCCGCGGGCGCCCCCGCGGCGTCGGGAGTGTAGGGGCCCCAGAGCCCCATCGCCGCCGCGCGCACCGGGCTCACGCGCCCGCCCCCGCCAGCGCCCGCCGCGAGGCGAGCACGTGGTCCCGCGTCACCGTGGCGTCGCCCAGCGCGCGCGCGTCCTGCTCGGCGGCGTCGCGCAGGCGCTTGGCGGCGGAGATGCGCACGAGCACCGGCACGGCCTCGCACAGCTCCTCGAGCGCCGTGTGCGCCTCGGCGTCCCAAGCCAGGGCGGCGTGGGCGGGCGGCGCGTCCGAGCCGCCCGGCCGCGCCGGCGTGGCTTCGATCCGGTCGAGCTCGGTGCCTAACGGGATCATGTGGAACAGCGCGTCGAACAGCGCGTTGCACACCTCCTGCACCAGGTACACGGCGCCCGCGTAGCCCATGAACGGGGTGCCCGTGTGGCGCCGGATGATCGCGCCCGGGAACGACGCCGGGATGTACATGCACCGCGCGCCGGCCTCCGCCGCGTACATCCGCTCGTTGTACGAGCCGAAGAGCACGAGCGGCGTCCGGGTCTGCACGAGCTGGCGCACCTGCTCGTTGTCCGGCTTGACGCCCGGCCGGCGCGCGTGGCTGAAGGTGCACGGCAGCCCGAGCTCCTCCTCGAGGAAGTGCCGCACGCCGCGCGCGTAGGTCTCGTTCGCCGCCACCGCGAAGCTCGCCGTGCCGAAGAAGTCCTGCGTCACCGAGCGCCAGAGGTCCCACACCGGCTTGACGGTGGTGTGCTTCTCCCGGGCGATGAACGGCTCGGGGTCGAGGCCGAGCAGGCCGCCTAACGTGCGCAGGAACGCCGTCGTCGAGTGCAAGCCGATCGGCGCCTGGACGTAGGGCACGTCCAGGTCCTCGCACAGCATCCGGCCGAACTCGCGGTACATGCACACGTTGGCGTCGGCGTCCACCAGACGCGGCACGTCGGCCAGGTGCGCGCCGAGCGGGAAGGCGAGGTTGACCTCCGCCCCGATCCCCTCCACCAGCCGCCGCACCTCGGCCAGGTCGGAATACGTGTTGAAGTAGCCGTAACTCGGCCCGACGATGTTGACGAGCGGCCTCGCGCCGGCCGGGCGCTCGCGGCGCTTCGGCCGGACGCCCTTCTTGAGCCCGTACTCCGTCCACAGCCAGTAGAGCGCGCGGTCGGCGCACTGCCACTGGTCCTCGTCGATGGTGCGCGGGAGGAAGCGGTGGATGTTGGTCCCCTCGGGCGTCACCCCGCCGCCGATCATCTCGGCGATGCTCCCCGTGACCACCACGCTTGGCAGCGACGGGTCGAGCGTACGGTGGGCGCGTCGCATGGCGGCCTCGGTGCCCGTCTGCCCGAGCTCCTCCTCGCCGAGCCCGGTGACCACGACCGGCAGCTCGTGCGGCGGGAGGGCGTCGGTGTAGTGCAGGACGCTCGTGACCGGGAGGTTCTCGCACCCCACCGGGCCGTCGATGACGACCTGCAACCCCTTCACGGCCGTGAACACGTACACGGCGCCCCAGTAGCCGCCGGCGCGGTCGTGGTCCTGGACGAGCGTCATACCATCTCCTCCGCCTTGCGCTGGCGCGCCAGCCGGGCGAGGTGCCGCTGGTAGTGCTCGCGGAACTCGGGCCGGTCCTGCGGCACGCCGGCCGCCGGCTCCCACACGCCCGCCGCCGCGCCTTCACCCACCCCCTCGAAAAAGGCACGCATCGCGTCGAAGCGGGCCTTGTTCCCCATCGCCGCGTTCACCACCTGCGCGAGCGACCCCGCGCCGGCCGGCCCCATCAGCGGGCGCGCGGAGATGAGGTTCGTGAAGTAGAGGGCCGGGAGCGCCCGCTCCTTGGCGTGCTGCACCACGGGCGTGGTGCCGATCGCGAGGTCCGGCTGCCACTCGTCCACCGCCGCCAGGTCCTGCTCCAGCGACGCGCGGTACTGGACGTGGACGCCGCGCGTCTCCAGCCACTGCCGGTCGGCCTCGCTGTGCGCGGTGCGCGGGCAGGCCGTGCCGACGTAGCGCAGGTCGGCGCCGCTCTCCACCAGTAGCCGGCCGACGAGCAACTCCGAGCCCTCGTAGCCGGACAGGGTGATGCGCCCGCGGATGGGCTTCGCGGCGAGCGCGGCGCGGATGGCCGGGAGCACGCGGTCCTTGGCGGCGCCCACGCGGTCGCGCGCCACGCCGGCCACCTCACCGATGGCGTCGAGCCAGGCCGCGGTGCCGTCGTGCCCCACCGGCGCCGACCCGACGATCGGCCGTCCCGCCGCCTCGAACTCGCGGAAGCTGGCCGTATAGAACGGGTGGATGGCCGCGACGGCCACGCAGTCGAGCGCGGCGTAGAGCTCGCGCCACTCACGCGTCGGCACCACCGGCCCCGCGGCCAGCCCGAGCCCGTCGAGCAGCATGCCGATGCCGACGGGGTCCGCCGGGAACATCTCACCGACGAGCGTGACCGTCGGCCGGCCCGTGCGCCCGGCCCGCGGCGCCGCGACCGGCCCCTGCTCCGCCTCGCGCCGCGCGTAGCGCAGCATGGCGCCGGCGAGGACGTCCTTGGCCTCCGCATGCGTCGGCACACCGAACCCGGGGACGTCGATGCCGATCACGCGCACGCCGTTGACCTCCTTGGGGAGGATCTGCAGCGGCACGCCGCTGGCCGTCGGCACGCACAGGCTGGTCACCACGATCGCGTCGTAGCGCGCCGGGTCGGCCAATTCGAAAACGGCCTCGCGGATGTCCTCGAACAGCTTGCCCGTCACCAGCGACTCGCTGTTGAACGGGACGTACCCCACGCTACGGCGCGCGCCGTAGAAGTGGCTGGTGTAGGTGAGCCCGTACACGCAGCACGCGCTCCCCGAGAGCACGGTGGCCGTGCGCCGCATCCGGAGCCCGACGCGCAGCGAGCCGAACGCCGGACACATGCTCTGCGGGCGGTCGTGCGGGCCCTGCGGGTAGTCGCGCGCGTATCCGTCGAGCACGGCGCTCTTGCCCGCGGCGCGGGCCGCGGCGCGGAGGGTCTCGGCGCCGCCGTGGCAGCCGGCGCCCTCGGCCACGCCGTTCGACACGGCAGCGTCCGGGGGGGCGTCCACGATGGGGAGGGGGGTGCTCACGGCGGGTCGGCGTCAGACGGTGTCGTAGACCACTTCGAGCGACGGCTTGTCGGCGGTCTCGCGGCCGCACATGTCGAATAGCGTGGCGGGCTCCAGCACCACGTCGCGCCCCACGGAGCTCCCGCTGAAGAGGCCTAACAGGCCGTCCTGCGTCATCGGGCGGGGGCGGACCGGCGGGGCCTCGGCCACGTTGGTCGCGAGCTGCTCGAATAGGGGCGCCCACGTGGTCCCCGGCCGGCCGATGATCTCGTAGCTGGCGCTCTTGCGGCGGATGTCCTCGTGCGCCGGCACGCTGGCCAGCACCGGGATCCCGGCGTTCTCGGCGAACCGCGCGGCCTCGCCCGTGCCGTCGTCCTTGTTCACCACCATGCCCGCCACGCCCACGTTGCCGCCGAGCTTGCGGAAGTACTCGACCGCCGAGCAGACGTTGTTGGCCACGTAGAGCGACTGCAGGTCGTTGCTGCCGACCACGATCACCTTCTGGCACATGTCGCGGGCGATGGGGAGGCCGAACCCGCCGCACACGACGTCGCCGAGGAAGTCGAGGAGGACGAAGTCGAAGCCCCAATCGTGGAAGCCGAGCTTCTCGAGCGTCTCGAAGCCGTGGATGATGCCGCGGCCGCCGCAGCCGCGGCCGACCTCGGGGCCGCCCAGCTCCATGGCGAACACGCCGTCCCGCTTGAAGCACACGTCGCCGATGCTCACCGCCTCGCCGGCCAGCTTCTTGCGGCTCGACACCTCGATGATGGTCGGGCAGGCCTTGCCGCCGAACAGCAGCGACGTGGTGTCGCTCTTGGGGTCGCAGCCGATGAGCAGGATCTTCTTCCCCTGCTGCGCCATCATGTAGCTCAGGTTGGCGAGCGTGAAGCTCTTGCCGATCCCCCCCTTGCCGTAGATGGCGATGATCTGCGTGGTCTTGGCCGCCGGCGACGTCAGCGGCTGCGGCACCGGGACGGGCTCGGCGGCCTCGGCGCGCAGGCGCGTGGTGAGCTGGACGAGCGCGCCGCCGGCGCCGGGCGCCGCGGCGGGGGGGGACAGCACAGGCACGGTCGCACTCACGAGGCCGTTCTCCAGTCGAGGACGAGCTTGACGCACGCGGCGTCGTCGAAGGCCGAGCGGTAGGCGGCGGCCACGGCGGCGGCACCGTCGGCGGCGCGCGCGCGGTGCGTGACGATCCCGCCGAGCGGGAGGCGCCCGCTGGCCGCGAGGTCGCGCGCCTCGGCGAGGTCGCCGGGGCGCCACTCGCTGGCCACGCGGAGCCGCGCGCCGCGCAGGAAGGCGGGGACGAACGGCAGGGTGAGCGGCGCCGTGTAGAAGCCCGCGAGCACCACCTCGCCGCCCGGCGCAAGGCGTCCCACGAGCGACTCGAGCAGCCGCGCGTCGCCGCTCACGTCGCAAATGCGCCGGTAGTCGCGGCGCGGGTCGTCGTCCGGGTGCACGACGCGGTAGGCCCCCGCGGGCGCCTGCCGGCCGGGCGCCGTCTCCCACACCGTGGGCGCGGCCCCGCCTAACGCCAGCACCAGCCGCGCCGTCAGCCGACCGAGCGCCCCGTGGCCGACGATCAGGTCGGGGAGCGGCGCGGCCGGGCGCTCGGCGTCGCGCACCGCGTGGAGCGCGGTGGCGGCCAGCGCCAGGAGCGCGGCGTCCTCGCCGAGCACGTCACCGACCGGATGCGCGCGGGCGCCGGGCGAGACGAGGGTCTCGGCCGCGCCGCCGAACAGGTTGCGCGCGTCGACGAAGCTGTAGGCCCCGGGCAGGAACACGCGCTCGCCGACCGCGCGCCCCGACGCCGGCCCCGCCCACCGCACCCGCCCGACCGTCTCGTAGCCGGGCACGAGCGGGTAGCCCATCCCGGGGAAGTACGGCATGGTCCCGCGCCACAGGAGCCGCTCGGTGCCGGCGCTCACGCCGCTCCACTCGACGTCGACCACGACGTCGGCGTCGTCGGGGGCGCGGAGCGCGAGCGGGTGCACGGCGAGTTGGCCCGGCGCCTCGAACACCACCGCCATCGCGTGCGACGGGGTCGGGGCGCCCGGCGGGGCGTAGGCGGCGGGCGTGATCGCGGTCGCCACGGTCAGACCTCCGCCGTAAGCACGCCGGCGACCACCGGGTAGCGCGTGGGACGCACCCGCACGCGACCGAAGCCGGCGCGGGCGAACAGCGCCCGGAACTCGTCGGCCGAGCGCGCCCGCCCGCGCCCCATGGCCCGCAGATAGTAGGCGAAGTAGACGTCCGCCACGGCCTCGGCGCCCGCCACCCCGGCGAGGGGTTCGGCGACGACCACCATGCCGCCGGGGGCCAGCGCGGCGCGCGCGCGGCGCAGGAGGGCGAGCACCGTGTCGTCGCCGTGGTCGAGGCACACGCGCACGAGGGTGATCACGTCGGCCGGCGGGAGGGCGTCGCGCTCGAAGTCGCCTCCCACGGCCGACACCCGGTCGCCGGCGCCGGCCTCGCCGATGCGCCGCCGCGCCCGCGCCGCCACGGCGGGCAGGTCGAACAGCGTGCAGGCGAGCCCGGGGTGCCGGCGCGCCGCGGCGAGGACGAACGCCCCCTCCCCGCCGCCCACGTCCAGGAGCGTGCGGCGCCCGCCGAGCGGCACGGCGTCCAGCAGTTCGTCCGCGACGGGGGACACGGTGGCGGTCATGAGCGCGGAGTAGCCGCTCACGTCGGCGGCGCCGAGCGCGGCGCGGCGGGGCGCGTCGACGTACGGCCAGTACTCCGACAGGGCGCTCGCCTCGCCCGGGGCGCGGCGGAGGTGGGCGAGCGGGTCGCGCAGCTCTTCATAGAGCAGCGCGTTGTGCTCGACCATCTGCGCGAGCCCGGGGCTGGCGAGCAGCGGACCGCCCGCGCTGCCCAGCCCCCACCGCCCCGCCGCCCGGCGCTCGACCAGCTTGAGCGCGGCCGCCGCGCGCAGCAGCCGCGCCGCGCCGTCCGGCGGGAGTGCCAGGCGGTCCACCAGCGCCAACTCGGCCACAGGCCCGTCGGCCAGCATCGTCAACAAGCCGGTCTGCACGCAGGCGGCGACGGTCTGCGAGTAGGCGAAGCCGGCCACGAGGTCGAACACCGCGCGGGCGCGCTGCCGGGCGACGAGGCGCACGAGCGGCATGCGCGCGGCCCAGCGCTGGAAGCGCGGGCTGGCGAAGAGCCGGTCGCGCCAAGCGGCGCCTCGGTCGGCGAGGCGCTCGCCCACGGTGAGGGCGGCGAGCGCGTCGGCCGGCGCGGGCGCACGCCGTCCCACCCCCGCGAGCGTCGGGGGCGCGGCATCGGCGGCACCTCCGGGGGCGGAGGCGGGGGCTACGAGCGTGGTCGCGGCGGGCCCGGCGAGCGTCATGCGCCTTCCGGTAGGGTCCGGCCCCGTGGGTGCTGGCGGCGAGCGCCAGGAAGGGGGCGGGCGGTGGGAGCGGGCGGGGAGGACCAGCAGCGGCGACCCCGTCCAGCGATGGGCGCGATTCTACGGGCCGTCCTCGGTAGTGTCAAGTGCATTTGACAGCTCGACACCGTCAACCTCTTGCGACACTCGACGCCCGGCCCTACCGTAGCCTCCCACCGGGCGAGTCCCGCTGCCCGGCCCGTCGCTCCTCCCCCGCACCCCCCGCCCCGTGCGCGCGCGCTTTCCGTTCTCCGCGATCGTCGGCCAGGAGGCCATGAAGACCGCCCTCCTCGCGGCCGCGGTCGACCCAGGCATCGGCGGGGTGCTCATTCAGGGGCACCGCGGCACGGCCAAGAGCACGGCGGTGCGGGCGCTGGCCGGCGTCCTGCCGCCGCTCGTGGTGGACCCGGCGTGCCGCTACGGCTGCGACCCGGCCGGGAACGGGAGCCGCTGCGACGAGTGCCACGACCGGGAGCGCGCCGGGGCCCGCCCCCGGGCCCGCCGCGCGCCGGTGCCAGTGGTCGACCTGCCGTTGGGCGCGACCGAGGACCGGGTGGTGGGCGCGCTGGACCTGGAGCGCGCGCTCCGCCGCGGCGAAAAGGCCTACGAGCCGGGGCTGCTCGCCCGCGCGCACCGCGGCTTCCTGTACGTCGACGAGGTGAACCTGCTCGAAGACCACCTCGTCGACCTCCTGCTCGACGTGTCGACGACGGGGGAAAACGTGGTGGAGCGCGAGGGGTTGAGCGTGCGGCACCCCGCGCGCTTCGTGCTCGTGGGGAGCGGCAACCCCGAGGAGGGCGACCTGCGCCCCCAGCTCCTCGACCGGTTTGGGCTGAGCGTCGAGGTCACCACGCCCGACGACCCCGAGCTGCGCGTGGAGGCCGTGCTGCGCCGCGACGCGTTCGACCGCGACCCGCACGCCTTCGTGCGCCGGTGGGCCCGGGCGGAGGCGGCGCTCCGGCGCCAGGTGGAGGCGGCGCGCGCCGCGCTCGACGGGGTGGAGGTGCCGCGCGCCCTGCTGCGCCGGGGCGCGGAGCTCTGCGCGCGGCTCGGCACCGACGGCGTCCGCGGCGAGCTGACGCTGCTCCGCGCGGCGCGGGCGCTGGCCGCGCTGGACGGACGCGCGACCGCGGGCGACGACGAGCTGCGGCGGGTGGCCCCGCTGGTGCTCCGCCACCGCCTCCGCCGCGACCCGCTCGACGACGCGGGCTCGGGCGCGCGGGTGGCGCGGGCGCTGGAGGCGCTCCTGGGC
>ERZ1066119.1498-NODE-1498-length-12128-cov-13.569784_pt1 | contig 12128 bp, 10 predicted proteins | sample MGYA00382766_ERZ1066119 | MGnify/ENA primary metagenome ERZ1066119 (study PRJEB33369, sample SAMEA5778349) | biofilm metagenome | biome: Industrial cooling water; feature: Water cooling tower basin; material: Biofilm | place: United Arab Emirates | collected...
GTCTACAGTGGAGGTCTTTCATCCTTCAAAACACTCGAATACATTTTCTGCGACGGTCACGCATATCGATAGCCATCGAGACTTGGTGGTTCTTAGTCACTCGGTGCCGTCTACCGAGTATTTCGAACTTACTGGCTCGACATGCGTGGTCGGGGCTGGGGATGCAATTGTCGCCATGGGATATCCATCTTGGGGATACGGCGACCCGTTGAATGTGCGCCCTGGCGTTGTGAGCGCTTTGACAGTCAAAAGCGGAGTTGGGTTAATTGAGGTAAACCAGAAGCTTAGTCCGGGGATGTCAGGCGGTCCGCTTCTTGATGCTACGGGACAGGTGATCGGCATAATTCACAAGGGCGGGCCCACGGAGCCCCGCGATTTCGCGGTCCATATTGACGTCCTTCGGGACTGGATCTCAGCAATTGTACCTTAATTTGAGTGCAACCACGCGGTAGCGAGCCCAGTAGAACGCTCATACTTTAGCTACTCATCGGCGAAGTATACGTCTCCGACCCTACCCCATCCGCCAGCTCTAACTCCGGGAAGGCGGCGAGGCAGGCCTGGGCGTCGTCCAGGGTCCGGAAGTAGAGCGCGATCGCCTCGCCCTGGACGCACCATCCCCCCGAGTGGCGCACGCAGCGCAGCGGGCCGAGCTCGCGCTCCCAGGCGCGCAGGCGATCGTCCAGCCCCCACCACAGCGCGCGATCATGGCGCGGGATCGCCAGCTTGACGCGGATCGGGAAGTGGATGTCGTCGGTCTTAGCCTGAGGCCGGGAACGCTTGGTCATGCCCCATGAAACGCTGACACGCGCGATTCGAGAAGAGGGTTGTTCACGTTTTGTTTTCCACACGCTGTGGACATCGGTAAGCGCGGGCGCCTGCCACCGGCCGGGGCGCGCCTTAGATTTGCCCGCCGTGCCGCCGCAACCAATCGGCCAGCTCGTCCTCGGCCAGCTCGCCCGCGGCGAGGGCAAGGACGGTGGTCACCGCGTCGCGCTCCGTGAAGGTTAGCGCGTGGCCGTTGAGGCGCAAAAATAGCCGGGCCGCGACCCAGGCGGTGCGCTTATTACCGTCGACGAAGGGATGATTGCGCGCGATCCCGAAAGCATAGGCGGCGGCGGGCGCATAGGGATCGTCCTCGCCATAGTGCCATTGGTTGACCGGGCGGCCGAGCGCGCTGCCCAGCGCGCCGGCGTCGCGCACGCCCGAAGGCCCGCCGTGCTCGCCAAGCTGGCGATCGTGCACGGCGAGGATAACCGGCTCGTCCAGCCAGCGAGGCTCGCGGCGTTCTGTCATTGACTTGGCCGGCGCCTACTTGGCGAGTTCGCGCAGGATGTTGCGATCCTCGCGCATGATCTCTTCCGCAATTTCCATCGTCGCGGCGAAATGGGGATCATGCGCGGTAAGGCGCACCCCATCGGGCGCTTCGGTAAGATGCAGCGCATCGCCCGGCCCGACGCGCAGGCGCGCCAACACTTCCTTTGGCAGGATCACGCCAGCGGAATTGCCGATACGGGTGATTTTCAGCGTCGCGTTCATACGGGTGTTATAACCTTTCGGCGGAACCTCCGCAAGGCTCCTTCCCCCGGCTGTGAGAGCCGCGTATATAGAAATGAACCTTTTTGGTTAGATATCGTTTTCCTACACGCCAGGTTTGTGCAATCTGCTTCGGCATGACGGAAGATGAGTCGTGCTCGCCCCACCCCTATCCCAACCCTTTCCCGCAAGGTGAGAGGGCTTCGGGTTGCACCCGCGCCTTGCCGAAGCAGGCCACATCCGCGGTCGCCTATGTCGGCGAGGCGCCGGAGGATGACGATCCGCTGCTCGGCTTCGCGCCCTATCTCCACCCTGCCCCGCGCTCCAATTCGATCACGCCCGAGCGGCAGCGGCGCTTTGTCGCCACGCTCGCCGCCACCGGCATCGTGCAACAGGCCGCGCGCAGCATCGGCAAGAGCATGGAGGCGCTCTACAAGCTCAAGCACAAGCCGGGCGCGGAGGGCTTTGCCGCCGCCTGGGACGCGGCGCTGGAGCGCGGGGTGCAGCGGCTGGAGGATTGCGCGCTGATGCGGGCCATGCAGGGCACGCCTACGCCGATCGTCTCGGGCGGCAAGTTGCTCGACTGGTACGACAAGCCCGACAACACGCTGCTGCGCTTCCTGCTGCAGCACCGCCTGCCCGAGAAATATGGGGTGCAGCGCATCCAGCCCGGCCATCCGGTCTATGAGAGCATCAAGAAGGAGGTGCTGGCGGAAGTCGCCGCGCGCGAGGACGATGAGGAGGAAGAGGTGCTGGAATCGCTCGACAAGCTCTTCGACGAGATGCGCGAGCGGCGGGCGGCCAATGCCCAGTTCCTGAGCCAGGCCGCGGCGGCGGAGGAGCACGCCGCCTTCGCTGCGGCGGCGGGCGACGGCGGCTGCGCGCCGGCGGGCGACTGGAGCAACTACACGCCGTGATTTCGGGCGCCCTGGACCTGTTCGGCCTTGCCGGCCTCCTCGGCCGCAAGCGTGACCATCACGACACTCCCCCGCACGCCTCGATCGCCACGGCCGCGGCCGTGCGCGAAACCGGGGACCCTTTCGTCGACGATACGGTCGCTCGATCAGACCAGCTGTTGGTCGCGAGAGGTATCTTGCGGAACAGCTTGATTTCCCAACGGTCTATTGAAGACAGAGCCACATCAATCGGAGCAATTCTTCATGGCACTCACTGCATCGGCTGTCTTCGACAGTCAGGACGAAGCCCAGCGGGCAATCTCTGCCCTTCGGCAGGCCGGCATATCCGATAGCTCCATCTCGGTTATCGCCAAGCACGGCAATCGCACCACCACCACCAGCGGCGATGGCGAGGTGACCGACGACGATCATCGCAACCTCCTGCGGGGCATCCTGGGCGGCGGCGCGCTCGGCGCCGGGCTTGGCGTTGCGGCTCTCGCCATCCCCGGCGTCGGCCCGCTGGCGGCGGCCGGCGCTATCGCCGCCTCGGTCGTGCCCGAAGCGATCGGAATCGGCGCCGCAGTCGGTGCGCTCGGCGGCACGCTCAACGAAAGCCTCAAGAAGCACGGCGTGAGCGATGAAGATGCCGATTATTACGGCGAGCGCATCCAAGGCGGCGGCGTGTTCGTGTCGGTGGACGACACCACCAGCGCCGACCGCGGCCAGATCGAGAATCTCCTCCACCGCTATGGCGGTCACAGCTCGCGGGTCGGCCGGATTGCCGAGCCGGCGTTCGACTGACAATCGCAGTCCCGCCGACGCTACCGGCGGGACTGCCCCTTCCTTATGGCGGAGCGAGTGTGAAACAGCTCATCTGGATATTGGTGACGGTGATGGCGCTCTTCGTGCTCTATCTGATGATCGTGACGCCCGCGTCCTGATCGCGACGAGAGGCGAGCCATGTTCCTCTTCTTCTCCAGCAAACTCGGCTGCCTCGGCTCGCTGCTGATATCGGGCGCGTTGACGCTCGGCGTGCTCGCGCTGCTCGGGTTGATCAGCTTCTAGCGCGACCAGCGAAAGCCAGCGGCCCGTCCCGTGGAGCATCTCCGCCCGGAAAGGCCACCAAACCCCCCTTGCCAAGGCCCGCGCCCTTCGCCATAGGCGCCGCTTCCGAACGGCGCGCCGGCTTAGCCGCGGCCGTGGATATGCCCGGGTAGCTCAGTGGTAGAGCAGACGACTGAAAATCGTCGTGTCGGTGGTTCGACTCCGCCCCTGGGCACCACTCTTCTGCGGAGAGCGGTCTTTTCGGTTTCCGAATCCTGTTTGCGGCCGCTGGAGGTCAGCCACGTGAGCCTCCTCGCTTGACGTTCGGCAGCTAGTCGCCGAACGCGGCGCTGACTCCATTCCGCCCTTTCTCGAAAGGCACCCCATTCCATGTCCCGTCGCCGCCAGATCTACGAAGGCAAGGCCAAGATCCTTTACGAAGGGCCCGAGCCCGGCACGCTGATCCAGTATTTCAAGGACGATGCCACCGCCTTCAACGCCCAAAAAAAGGGCACGATCAATGGCAAGGGCGTCATCAATAACCGCATCAGCGAATACGTGTTCATGCGGCTGGCGCATATCGGGGTGCCGACGCATTTCATCCGCCGGCTCAACATGCGCGAACAGCTCATCCGCCAGGTGGAGATCGTGCCGCTCGAGGTGGTGGTGAGGAATGTCGCGGCCGGCTCGATCTGCACCCGGCTCGGGCTGGAGGAAGGCGAGCCGCTGCCCCACACGCTGATCGAATATTGTCTCAAAGACGATGCGCTGAACGATCCCAAGGTCTCCGAGGAGGAGATCGCCTGCTTCAACTGGGCCGGCAGCGAGGAAATGCAGGACATCGCCAGCATGGCGATCCGCATCAACGATTTCCTTTCCGGCATGTTCGCGGCGATCGACATCCGCCTGATCGACTTCAAGCTGGAGTTCGGCCGGCTATGGGATGGCGATTTCAGCCGCATCATCCTCGCCGACGAGATCAGCCCCGACGGCTGCCGGCTGTGGGACATGAACACGGGCGAAAAGCTCGACAAGGACCGTTTCCGTCGCGATCTGGGCGGTGAGGAAGAGGCCTATCGCGAGGTCGCCCGGCGCCTCGGCCTGCTCGACGGCGAGAACGGCCCCGGCGAAGTCCTCGACATGGCCCACCATCGTGGCCGTTTGCGCGGGACCGTCAAAAAGAAATGACCCGAGCGTCAACGTGGCGGATGTGCAACATTTAGATCAAAAGTTACAGCGACTGTAACACTCTGTTTCAGAGCGCATCGTGGCGCTGTAAGTCATCGCTCAACTGCCAAGCAATATGGGAGATGAGGGATGACCAATCGCTACCTGCTAACCGGGTGCGCCGCGCTTGCTTTTTCCGCCGCATTAGCCGCCATGCCGGCCAGCGCGCAGGAGACGCCGCCCGCCGAGGTCGCCGCCGATACCGGCAACGAACCCATCGTGGTCACCGGCTCGCGCATTCGCCGCAATCCGCTCGATCAGGAAGCGCCAGTCACCTTCATCGACGAGGACGCGATCGCGCGCACCGGTCTCAATTCCATCAACGACGTGCTGCAGCGCCTGCCCAGTTCCGGCGGCGGGCTCAGCTCGAAGTTCAACAACTCTGGCAATCTCGGCAATCCGCCCGACGGGGGCGGCGTCGGCGCGGGCGCGGCGGAAATCGACCTGCGCTATCTCGGATCGCGCCGGGTCTTGGTGCTGGTGGACGGGCTGCGCTACGTCAATGGCGCGTCCGCCAGCGGCGTTCCCGGCTCGACCGACCTCAACTCCATTCCCGAAGCGGCGATCCAACGCGTCGAAGTGCTGCAGGACGGTGCCTCCGCGATCTACGGCTCCGACGCGATCGCCGGTGTCGTCAATATCATCACCAAGCGCAGCCAGGACGGCTTCATGGGCCTCGCCCAGATCGGCGGCTATGCCAAGGAAGGCGACGGGTTCACGCAGAACTATCAGCTGAGTTGGGGCAATGGTGGTGACGGCCCGCTGCAGATCGTGCTGGGCGGCAACTACGTTCGCCAGGAGCCAGTCTTTTCAGGTACCCGCGCGCTTTCGGCCTGGCCGGAGCCCTATGACACGCAATGCCGGGCGACCTGCTCCAGCTTCACGCCCAACGGCCGCTACACCGGCAGCATCTTCGTGGGCGGAAATGCGACCCTGATCGCGCCGGTGATCGGCCGCCGCGCGACGCCGGCCGACTTCCGCGCTTTCCAGAGTCCGGCGGATCGCTTCAACTTTCAGCCGTTCAATTATCTTCAGGTCCCGCTCGAGCGGATCGGCGCCTTCGGAACGCTTCGCTACGAATTTTCCGACGCGGTCAATTTCACCGCCCGCGGAGTATGGAATCGCCGGGAGTCGAAGAATCAGGCGGCGCCGCTGCCGTTCGGGTTTGGGCCGACGTCCGGCCTCACTCCTGTGCTGAGCAACCTCGTCATCAGCGCGACCAATCCGTTCAATCCTTTCGGCGTCGATCTCGGCGGAGCCAACCGCAATGTCGACGCGGTCTTCCGCCGCTTCCTGGAAGGCGGCCCGCGCCGCTTCGAACAAAAGGTCGATACCTTCTACGGCGTGGCGACGCTCGACGGCCAGTTCGGGATTGGCGACAGCGCCTGGTTCTGGGACATCAACGCTTCCTACGGCGAGAACAAGGCCGAACAGACCATGTTCGGCAACATCGATTCTTCGAAATTGCGCCAGGCGGTTGGCCCCATCGCAGGTTGCACGGGCGCCTGTGTGCCCTTCAATTTCTTCGGCGGGTTTGGCTCGATCACCCCGGCGATGATCGATTTCGTCACTTTCGAGCAGAACGACAGCAGCGAACAGACCCAATTCGACATCACGGCCAATGTGTCGGGCAGCCTGTTCGAATTGCCGGCAGGACCCGTGGGCCTGGCGCTCGGCGTGGAGTATCGCGATCTCGACGGACGGTTCGATCCCGATCCCGTCGTGCAGGCCGGCTTCAGCTCGGACATTCCGGCGCAGGCCACCCGCGGCGGTTACAACGTCAAGGAAGCCTATGCCGAGCTGAACGTACCGCTGCTCGCCAATACACCGTTCTTCGAGTTGCTTGAAGTGAACGGGGCGGTGCGCTTTTCGGATTATTCGACCTCCGGTTCGACGACCACCTTCAAGGGCGGGGTGAACTGGAAGCCGTTTGCCGATCTGCGCCTCAGGGGCTCCTATGCAGAAGGGTTCCGCGCTCCGGCGATCGGCGAGTTGTTCGGAACGCAGTCCCGGTTCGACGAGGTCATCACCGATCCTTGCTCTTCGCCGAACACGGCTGCGCTGAGCTTCCAGAATAACGCTCAGGTGCGCCAGGCGTGTATCGCGGCGGGCGTGCCGGCCACCGGCTACACCCAGGCCAATGCGCAGATCTCGGTAACCACGGGCGGCAATCAGGCGCTCCAGCCGGAAACCAGCGAAAGCTATGTCGTCGGCGGCGTTTATAGCCCCTCGTTCCTGCCGGGTCTTGCGCTAGAGGCCAATTATTACAACATCGAAGTCGAAGGCGCGATCCAGGCCATTCCACGCCTGACCACGGTGCTGAACTGCCTGCTGACCAACGATCCATCGACCTGCGCGCTGGTGACTCGCGTCAACGGGCAGCTGACCGAAATCGAAGGCTTTCTGCAGAACATCGCTGCAATCAAAACCGAAGGCATCGATGTCAATCTGAGCTACAGCGGCTTCAATGTCGGCGGCGGGCGTCTGGGCTTCACCTGGAGCAACACCTTCCTCCTCAACTACGATGTGTTGATTCCCGGCCCGACCGGAACCGACACGCTGAGCCGCGAGGGCACGCAGGTGGGCTCGCCGGCGCAGGCCTTCCCGGACTGGAAATCGGTCGGCAGCATCAATTTCGACGGGCCCGACTTCGGGATGACGCTGACGGGCCGCTACGTATCCGACCTCATCGAAACCGGCGGGAATGTGATGAAATCGGTGTTTTACACCGACTTCCAGTTGCGCTTCCTGGTCGGCGAGGATGATCGGTTCGGCTTCGCGCTCGGCGTCAACAATCTGTTCGATGTCGCGACGCCGGGCTGCGTGACCTGCGAATCCAATAACTTCTCGCAGGCTGTCCATGACGTCCCGGGACGTTACTGGTACGTCCGCGCCAACTTCCGGCTATGACTGATGGGGGCGGGGGACGAACTCCCCCGCCCACTCAATGAATAGAAGCCACAGTCAGTATTTGGCGCGGAAGCCGAGGAAGTAGCTCCTGCCAATCGCGGAGATGGGATAGGCTGCCTCGGCGGCGAATGGCCGCTCGTCCGTCAGGTTGTTGACGCCAAAGCGGAAGGTGAGCGCCTCGGTGACATCATAGGCGAAGTTGAGGTCGTGCGACCAGAAATCGTCGTCGCGGTTGGGCTCGGCAAAACCGGTCGGATCCTCGACGTCGATGCCCTGGTAATATTGGCGAGACTGCCAGAAGCTCTCCCACTCGACCCGCAGCGCGCCGATCTCCCAAGCAAGACCAGTGTTGAAGGCAACCTCCGGGCGCTGCGCCTCGCCAACGAAATCGTCCTCGCTGTTGGGGTCACTGACCGAGGTGAAAGTCGTGTTCTTGATCAAATAGGTTCCGCCGATCCGCGCGGTAATCGTGCCCGCATTGCCGCCGAGCGGGAAGCGATAGCGGGCCTGGAAATCGATCCCTTCCGCTTCGAAACGGGCAAAATTGACGGGGCCGTTGCGGAAGCTGTTGAAGCCCAGGAAGGTTGGCGACCCGGCGTTGCGGTTGCGGGTGAACAGGCTGCAGAAGCTGTTGTTCGGAAAGTCCGGCGAATCATAGCAGCCCGAAGCGATCTCGTCGGCGCTCACATTGGCGATCGCATTGGTGATCTCGTAGTTCCAATAGTCGACCGTCGCCGTGAAGCCGGGCAGGAACCGTGGCTGCAAGACCCCGCCAACGGTCCAGCTGGTGGAGCGCTCCTCCTCCAGATCGGGATTGCCCCCGGTCAGGCCGGTGATGCGCGCGGTCAGCGGATCGGTGAACCCTGCTGGAATGCCGTCCGCGCGGCAATTGGCGAGGCGAACGGACGGATTGGGCCCGCGATTGATCTGCGCGGCGTCGCAGGGATCGATCGGCCGGAACGTCGCGGGCGTCGTTGGCGAAAACAGATTGGTGATGTTGGGCGCCCGCACCGCCTTGGCATAGCTACCGCGGAACGAGATATCCGGCACCGGGCGATAAATGCCATCGACCGCCCAGGTGAACACGCCGCCGACATTGTCGAGGCTATAGTCCGAATAGCGGGCCGAGCCCTTGACGGTGAGCAAATCGGCGAACGGCATGTCGGCGAAGAATGGCAGCTCCAGCTCTCCGAACACTTCCTTGACGTCGAAGCTGCCTTCTTCCGGCTGAACGCCCGATTCAAAGAAGAAGCCGGCCTGCGTGAAGGCATCCACCTCGAAGCGGCTCTTCTCCTTGCGATACTCCGCGCCAACGACCAGGCCGATGCCGCCGCCCGGCAATCGGAAAAAATCCTCCGTCGTGCCGGCAATGAAGGCTTGGGCGACGAATTGCTCCAGCGTGACGGAGCTTTCCGAGGGCGGATTGACGAAGGCGATGGCGTCAGCGCTCGGGGCGCCGAGCCCGAACAGGTTGAGCGGGCGGCAAGTCCCGTCATTGGTGCGGAACGTGTCGGGCTCAAATACCCCGTCGCCGTCAGGATCGGCATCATAGGCCGGGAACGGCGAGGTGCCGGGGATCACATTCGGGTTGAGCGATGATCGGCATACAATCTGGCCCGTGGCCGGATTACGCACCGCATCCACTGCCGCATAAAAGCGGTCTTCGAGCCGGACATTGTCGTTGATCTCGGTTTCTTCGGTGCGCCCGTAATTGGCCGAGATTTCGTATCGCCAATTGGAGGCGAACTCGCCCTCGGCACCGACGACAACGCGATAGGTATCGCGCTCCACCCGCCGGGTGTTGAGGCCGAAATCGGTGTTGTCGCGGCTTAGCAGAATCTGCCCATCGGCGCGATCGAAGCTGGGGTTGGCGAGATAAAAAGCGTCGATCGCGCTGCGCAGTTCGGCAGGAATGAAGGGGTTATCGAGCCGGATCGGAATCGTGTCGTTGAAGCTGTTCACATTGTTGACGTCGGCCGCCTTGGTACGAACGAATTTGCTCTCGATGAAAGGCTGGAAGGCGTTCGAAACCTCAAAGCGGGCATTGAGGTTGGCGTTAATCTGCTCCACTTCGGGAACGACATTTTCCTTGTCGAGAAAAGCGAGGATGCCGTCGCCGCCGAAGCTGTTGGCGAAACCGGCGATCAGGCCGTCGCGGAACGGTCGAACACGGCCGCCGTCGACGACGTAGCAGCCGAAGCCGGTGATCGCGAAGTTGTAGGTCTGGTCGCAATCGTTAACGCCGTTGCGGTCGAAATCCGTGCCCGGGTCGTCGGCCACCAGATCGCCGTCGGCATCGAAGCCGATCAAGCCGAGCGCCGAAGAAATGGAGAAATTCCGCCCCGGCAAGAAGGCGCGCGGGGCGGCGTTACGCGCCCTGTCGATGAGGTTCTGCGGCGTGATGGCATAGCGCGGCGCGCCGCTTGCGCGCAGGATGGTCTGGCCCGGTATAGCGCCGGCAGCGGCAAGCGCCGGGGTGATGTCCCCGACCTGGAAGCGGAGCGCAGGATTGGCATCGTCGTCGAGCCGCTGCCCCCCGCGCAGATAATCGCGGTCGCCATAACTCAGCGCCTCGCCGCGCGAATATTGAACGGCCAGACTGACATTGCCCCGGCCTTCCGCGAAATTCGTCCCATAGGCGCCGGAGATGAAGTAATCGCCGGCATCGCCGCGCTCGCTGATCCCGGCCTGCCCTTCCAGGACCAAGCCTTCGAGATCGCGTTTGAGGATATAGTTTACCACCCCGGAAACGGCGTCGGAGCCGTCAACAGAGGACGCGCCACCCGTTAGCACGTCGATCCGTTCGATCAGCGCGGTGGGAATGGTTTCGACATCGACGATGGCGGTGCCGCTGTCGCCGGCGACATGGCGACGCCCATTCACCAGCACCAGCGTGCGCGCAGCTCCCAGATCGCGAAGGTTCAGCGCCGTGCCGCCGAAGATGCCGGCGCGGGTTGCCGACAGATCGCTCGATACCGAGCTGAACAAGGCCGGGATGTACTGAATGATGTCGCCAGCGCCTGTGTTGCCCGAGAGGGACAACTGCTCGACTGAAACGGCCGTCACCGGCGCAGCGCTGTTGAGTTCCGGCCTGGCGATACGCGAACCGGTGACGATGATGGACTCATCGTCGTTCTCGTCATCTGCGCTGGCCGTGGCTGGCGGCGCCGATTCCTGTGCCGCCACCGGCTGCCAGCCCAGCCCCAACGCCGCAGCGCAGAGTGCAATGAAGGACGATGTTACGCGCGCATGCGCCAAGCCTCGAGCGGCCATAAAAACCCCTATCCCTAAAATCCCGATCCTTGCGCCCAAGCGGTCGGTAACGCACTATTCTGATGTAAATCAAGGTCGCCGCTTGTCGAAAGCGTCGATATGGGCGGTTTTATGACAATCGCTGGGGGTGGCAGCTCCAACGAAGGGCGCAGCCATCTTGCTCCGAAGCGCTCCGCACCGCATTAGGGCAGCGACCGGCCCCTACCGGTCTCGGAGAATTATCAATGGCTTTTGCACCCTCCCGCCGCATTCTCGCGGCTGCCCCGCTCCTCGCGCTTGTCCTGGCAGGCTGTGCGACGGTTCCGGTCGAGGGGCCGCGCCCGGAAGCGGTAGCGGCAGCGCCGGCGCTCGCCCCCACCGGCACCACCGCATGGGGTTTCCCGGTTTATGACATCCCCGCCGACCCGGGAGTGCGTTTCGGCAAGCTCGAGAATGGGCTCAAGTTCGCGGTCATGTCCAACGCCACGCCCAAGAACACGGTGGCGGTGCGTCTGGGCTTCGATGTCGGCTATATCGACGAGGAACCGGGCGAAGCGGGGCTGGCTCACTTTCTGGAGCACATGGCCTTCAACGGCAGCAAGAACGTGCCCGAAGGCGAGATGATCAAGCTGCTCGAACGGGAGGGGCTGTCTTTCGGGGCCGACACTAACGCTTCTACCTCCTTCGAGGAGACGATTTACAAGCTCGATCTGCCGCGCAACGATCCCAAGTTGCTCGATACTGCGCTGATGCTGATGCGCGAGACCGCGAGCGAGCTTACGCTGGACCCGGCGGCGATCGACCGCGAACGGGGAATTATTCAGTCCGAAACGCGCACCCGCAACACCTTCGCGCTGCGGCGGATCAAGGACTACATCGATTTCATCGCTCCCGGCACGGTGTTCTCGCAGCGTTTGCTGACGGCGAATACCGATGCGAACATCGACAGCTTCAAACCCGAAACCTTGCGCGATCTCTATCGCCGTTTTTACCGGCCCGACAACGCCACCTTGGTCGTGGTTGGCGATATCGACCCGGCCGTCGCCGAAGCCGAAATCAGGGAAAAATTCGCCAGCTGGCCGGCCGGCGCGGGCTCGATCGATCGTGTGGACGATGGTCGGATCGATCTGCAGCGTCCGATCAGCGCGCGCAATTTCGTCGATCCGGCGGTGCCGGTAATCGTCACGCTCGATCGCTTGGCGCCTTATGCCGAGACACCCGATACGGAGGCGGAGTTTCGCCGCAAGCTGCTGCTCGATCTCGGGA
>ERZ1066119.1499-NODE-1499-length-12091-cov-8.084663_pt1 | contig 12091 bp, 13 predicted proteins | sample MGYA00382766_ERZ1066119 | MGnify/ENA primary metagenome ERZ1066119 (study PRJEB33369, sample SAMEA5778349) | biofilm metagenome | biome: Industrial cooling water; feature: Water cooling tower basin; material: Biofilm | place: United Arab Emirates | collected...
ACCGAACCTGCCCAGGCGGCCAGCTCGGCACGAGGGAGGTCGCGCCACAGGCATGCGGTCAGGAGCAGGACTGCGGCGACGTTGACCGTGACGGTGAGCGGCACCATCCGCACCAGCGCCGCCACCTGCCCTTCGCGCACGCGCGCAGCCACGCCGTTCTCGGGAGGACCGATGAAGCAAAGCTGCAGCAAACGGTGCAGGGCGGCGCGGAGAAGCTGCTGATGTCGCCTGATGCCCCTGGTATCCTGGTCCGCCACGGTCAGCAGCGTTAGCGCGGCAATTGCGAACGATCCATGAAGATCGGAGCTGACAGCGCGCGGACTCTCATCCGCCTTGGATCAGTCGAGCTCCTTGTCATAGGTTTCGGGCAGCCAGATCGCGCTCACCACGAAGGCCATGGCGACAACCGCGGTCGTATACCACAGGCCCGCATAGGCATCGCCGGTGCGGACCACGATCAGCTGGCTGATGAAGGGCAGAAAGCCGCCGAAGTAGCCGGTGCCGATATGGTAGGGCACGCTCATCGACGTGTAGCGGATGCGGGCCGGGAAGAGCTCCACGAGGATTGCCGCGACCTGGCCGTAGGTCATGGCCGACAAGGCGACCATGACGGCGATGGCGAGGATGATCTTCCAGCGCTCCTTTTGCGCAGGATCGGCCTTGTCTGGGTAGCCGGCGGCCTGCAGCGCGGCGACCCAGGCCTTCTCATCGAAGGTCTCGAGGCGGGTCTGGCCGACCTGAAGCGCGGCGCGGTCGCTGGAACGGTTGTCGAACTGCTTGGAGTAGGAGATGCCGCGCTTGGCGAGGAAGGCCTGGGCGCGGGCGCATTGCTGCTCCTGCCTGGGGGCGAACACGCTATAGTCGCAGTCCGCGCTGACGGTCAGGGTCACCGGGCTTTCCAGGGTCGCGCGGCCGAGCGCCGGATTGGCGCCGTCGGCCATCAGGTGGAACAAGGGAAAGAGCAGCACAAGGGTAAGCCCGTAGCCGGCAAGCAGCAGCTTCTTGCGGCCGATCCGGTCGGACAGTGCGCCGAAGCCGACATAGAGCGGCGCGGCCAGGAAGGCGCCCACCGCCATGTAGAGCAGGGCTTCGGTCTCCCCCACCCGGGCCGTACCCTGGAGGAAGTAGAGAGTCCCGAACTGGCTGGTGTAGTAGATGACCGTCAGGCCTGCCGCGACGCCGAACAGAGCGACGAACACGCGCTTCATGTTGCCGGGGTAAGTCAGGCTGTCCTTGAACGGATTGCGGCTGACCTGGCCGGCTTCCTTCATCGCCTTGAACACGGGGCTCTCGGAAAGCTTGAGGCGGATGTAGAGCGAGATGGCGAGGAGCAGGATCGAGAGGAGGAAGGGGACGCGCCAACCCCAGGCCTCGAACTGCTCGGGGGTCATCGACCAGCGGCAGGCCAGCACTACGACCAGGCAGAGGAGGAAGCCGCCGACCACGCTGACCTGGATCCAGCTGGTGTACTGACCGCGCTTGCCCGGCGGAGCATGCTCGGCGACATAGATGGCAGCGCCGCCATATTCGCCGCCGAGCGCCAGACCCTGGAGCAGGCGGAGAAGGACCAGCAGCGCAGGCGCGAGCAGGCCGGCGGCGGCATAGGTCGGAAGCAGGCCGATCGCCGCGGTTGCCCCGCCCATCAGAGTGATAGTGACGAGGAAGGTGTATTTGCGCCCGATCTTGTCGCCGAACCAGCCGAACAGGAGGGCGCCCAGCGGCCGGACTCCGAAGCCGGCGCCAAAGGCGGCCAGGCTGGCGAGGGTGGCGGCGGTGGGGTCATCGGCCGGGAAGAAGAGCTTGCCGAGCAAGGCGGCAAGGATGCCGTAGAGGAAGAAGTCATACCATTCGAACACGGTGCCGAGCGCCGAGGCGGTGATGACCAGCCGGTCGCGCTTGGGATCAACGATGTGCGTGCTCGATGACGTGGCGGTCGTGGCCATGCGTGTGTGTTCCCCCTGAGCCCGACCTTAAAAGCATTGTGGCAGCAGACAACTCCCCGCCCGCTTGCGGGAGGGGTTGGGGGTGGGCTCATGCGAGAGGTTGGACCAGAACTCGCCTGTCGCGCCTACCCCTCTGTCGCCGACCGCAAGCGGGAGGGGAAGTGAGGTCAGGCCTGCCTTCCGTTCACCAGGTCGTCGTAATCCCTGGCCAGCTGCTGCTGAAGGGCGCCAATCTCGAAGCTCCATGGGCCCGCCGACTGGACAAAGGTCACTTCCGCCGCCGAGCCGGTGACGAAGAAGCTTTCAAAGCCCTCCAGCTCCTCGGGCCAGATCGCGCGTTCCTGGACTTCGATGCCGCGCTTCAGGGCAAGCTCGATCACCGTCTGGCGGGTGATGCCATTCAGGAAGCAGTCGGGGGTCGGGGTGTGGAGCACGCCGTCCTTGATGAAGAACGCATTGGCCCCGGTCGCTTCGGCCACCTGGCCACGATAGTCGAACATCAGCGCGTCATCATAGCCGCGGCCGTCGGCATGAGCCTTTGACATGCTGGCGATCATGTACAGGCCCGACGCCTTGGCATGGACCGGCGCCGTGTAGGGGGCGGGCCGGCGCCAGGGCGCGATGTCGAGGCGGATGCCCTTGGCGGCCTTCTTCGGCGGATAATATTTTCCCCAGTTCCAGGCAGCGATGGCAAGGTGCGGCTTGGTGCCGATCGGGTTGACGCCCATCGACTCCGACCCGCGCCACGCAACGGGGCGGAGGTAAGCATCGGTCAGGCCATTGGCCTCCAGCACCTCGATGCAAGCCGCGTCGATTTCTTCGGCGGTCCAGGGGATGTCGAAGCCGATCAGCTCGGCGGAGCGGCGCAGGCGCTCGCTATGCTGGCGGAGCTTGAAGATGCGGCCGCCGTAAGCACGCTGGCCTTCGAACACGCTGGAGGCATAATGGAGCGCATGGGTGAGGACGTGCACATTCGCCTCGCGCCAGGGCACGAGCTTGCCGTCCAGCCAGATGAAACCGTCGCGGTCGTCGAAGCTCACGTCCTTGCCCCCTCTAGGTTCGGTGAGCGCTTAGGTCGGCGCGCGAGTCTTAGCAACTTGCCCCATCCGTTCTCCGGCGAAAGCCGGAGCCCAGTCGCCTTTGCAGAGTGACAGGGCCCCTGCTTCCGCCGGGGAGCATCAGCCCTTGACCTCCGCTGCCAGCTCACCCGACCGCTTCGTCGCTGCAGCCAGCGTGCGGTCGATAAGGGAGGCGAGTTCGGGATCCAGCACCTTCAGCCCGGCTTCGGTGGTGCCATTGGGGCTGGTCACGCGCCGGGCGAGCTCCGCCATGGGCTCGCCGGTCGAGGCGGCGAGCCAGGCGGAGCCGAGCACCGCCTCGCGGGCGGCGGTAAGGGCCTGACCGGGGTCGAGGCCCCTGCCCTCGCCCGCTGCGGCGAAGGCGGCAATGAAGCGGGCGACATAGGCCGGAGTGGACCCGGCGACGAAGCCGATCGCGCCGAACTCCTCCTCCGACCCGCACCAGGGCGCGAAGCCGAGCAGGGTGAACCAGGGCTGGAGCTCGTGGCGCAGTTCCTCGCTGCTGCTGCCGGGGCTGTAGAGCGGGAGCACCCCGCGGCGGACGGCAACGGGAAGGTTGGGCATGACCCGGACGATCGCTCTCGCCTTGGGGAAGAGCGATCGGAGGATGGCGGTGTCGGCGCCTGCCAGCATGGAGATGAGCGTGGTGCGCGAGGTCACCCAGCGGGCGACCTCCGGTGCAAGAGCGCGGAGCTGCTGGGGCTTGAACCCGAGGACGATCCGGTCGGGAATGAGGTCCGCCTCGCCGATGCTGCGGACGGTGCGGATGCCGGGCACTTCGCGGCCGCTCGGGCGAACGGCGGTGCAACCTGCGGGATCTTCTCCGGCGAGGAGCCAGCCGGCGACCATTGCCTGGCCCATGTTGCCGCAGCCGATGAAGAGGGTGTGTTGTGACATGATCAACTCTCGTTCGCCCTGAGCGAAGTCGAAGGGCCTTGGTGCTGACGTGCTTCGACTTCGCTCAGCACGAACGATCTAAAGCACCGGGCCTCGGCCTCCGCCGGAGCACCGCAGTCCTAAGCCTCCCCCGCCGTCTCGATCAGGGCCGCGCTGATGGCTTCGCTCGGGCTCTTGCCGCCCCACAGGACGAACTGGAATACCGGGTAGAAGCGCTCGCACTCCTCCAGCGCAGCTTCGGAGATGGCCTCGGCCTGTTCGAAGCTCAGCGCCTCCTCGCCCGAGTCCATCAGCGCCGCGTAGCGGAAGACGATCAGGCCGCTCGACGACCAGAGCTCGAAATGGCCGAGCCAGAGCTGCTCGTTGACGAGGCCAAGGGTCTCGTAGATCGCCGCCTTCTTGTCGGCCCCGACCTTGACGTCGGGAAAGGCGAGGAACTGGAGGACTTGGTCTTCCGGGCGCCAGACGCCGCGCAGCTCATATTGGGTCCAGCTGCCAGGCGCCGATGCGATGATCTCGCCGTCGCCCGAGCGCTCGCACGACCAGCCCCGGGCCTCGAAATAAGCTTCGAGCACCTCGATCGGAGCGCCGTCGTCATGCTCCTCGGCTTGTTCCTCGTCGCGTTCCAGGATGCTCACTCCTCGGGGTTCTCGAGACCCGTGACTCCGGCGGGCGGCGACTTGACCTCGCCGGTCGCTGCCTTGCGGTTCTTGCCGCCCTCGATCGCGGCCAGGCGGGCCTGGAGCTCCTTGACCTCCTCACGGGCAGTGGCAGCCATGGCCTTCACCGCCTCGAACTCGTCGCGGGACACGAAGTCCATGCCGGCAACCCATTCCTTCATCCGCTCGCGCATGCCGTCCTGCGCTTCGCGGGTCATGCCCGCGACCGTCCCCGCGGCCCCGTTCATGATCTTCACGAAATCCTCGAAGAAACGGTTCTGAGATTGCATCACCTTACCCCCGTGATCCCCAGCGGTGCCCGGTCGGCACCCGGATTGAGGCGGCCGATCTCCCAATTGAGGGCGGTCGCCAGGCACAACCATGCCAGATACGGCAGAAGCAGCAGCCCTGCCACCCTTCTTGTCCGCGCAAAGGCGATGATGGTGCAGGTGACAAGCAGGTTCAGGCCGATGATGGCCAGAAAGGCCCAGTCGATCGCCCCTGCGCCGAAGAAGATCGGCGACCAGGCGAAGTTGAGCGCCAGCTGAAGCGCGAAGAAGAGAAGGCCGCGCCGCCGGGCCGTGCTGGACGGAGCGGTCAGGACCATCGCCAGCGCGATGCCCATCAGCGCATAAAGGATGGTCCAGGCCGCGCCGAACACCCAGCCCGGGGGCATGAAGCCCGGCTTCTCCACCGCGTCGAACCAGGGATTGCCGAAGCCCGAGTTGGAGAGGGTGCCGGACAGGCTTCCGGCGGCGACGATCAGCGGCACGGTGACCAGCGCCACCTTCCACCAGGCTTTGCCACCGGCTGTCAGTGTTGCCATCCTCAAGACCCCTTCCGCGCCGCAAGCAAGAACTCGACATTGCCTTCGGGGCCCTTGATCGGACTTGGAGTCAAGCCCAGCACCTCCCAGCCGAGCGAGGCAATCCACTGCTCTGCCGCGCGGCAGACGCGCTCGTGGACGGCCTCGTCGCGCACGACCCCGCCCTTGCCGACTTCCCCGCGCCCCGCCTCGAACTGCGGTTTGACCAGCAGCAAAGCCTGGCCGCCCGGACGGACAAAGCCGACCGCCTTCTCCAGCACCTTGGACAACGCAATGAAGCTCGCGTCGCAGACGAGAAGGTCGATCGGCTCGGGAATGTGGTCGGCGGTGAGGTGGCGGGCGTTGGTCTGTTCGAGAACGACCACACGGGGGTCCTGGCGGAGCTTCCAGGCGAGCTGGTTGGTGCCGACGTCCACCGCATAAACGCGGGCCGCGCCTCGGCTGAGCAGGACGTCGGTGAAGCCGCCGGTCGAGGAACCCACGTCAAGGCAGGTCGCGCCCTCGGGGTCGATCCCGAAATGATCGAGGCCGCCGACCAGCTTCAGCCCGCCGCGACTGACCCAGGGATGGTCCTTGCCGCGAACATCCAACGGTGCGTCGGCGGCGATCGTTTCCCCAGCCTTGGCGACCTTGCGCTCACCAGCGAAGACGAGGCCGGCCATGATGAGGGCCTGAGCCCGCGACCGGGACTCGGCGAGGCCGCGGTCGACCAGCGCCTGATCGACGCGCTGCTTCATGGGTGCGCGCGAAGCCGCGAAGACGGGAAGAGGAAAAAGTACGAGGGTTCGCGCAGAGGCGCAGAGGCGCAGAGGCGTTGTGCTTGCACGAGCCTCGCGGTGCGAGGCGAGGCCAGCACTAGCTCGGTCGTCCGATCAGGATTGCGCGGATGCGACGCGCGGCGGAGAAGCTGGCGCAACCCCTTAGCGCCTCTGCGCCTCTGCGCGAACAACCCCTCTGCCTTCTTCGCGCCTTCGCGTCTTCGCGCGAACAAGCTCAGGCCCGCGCCCCCGTCTCGACCCCGACGCTGTTGCGGCGAAGCGCCTTCAGCACCGTGTCGACAATGTGCGGGGCGTTGAGGCGAGCCTCGTCGTACTGCTTGGCGGGCGAATCCTGGTCTTGGAAGGTGTCGGGCAGGCGCATGGTGCGAAGCTTGAGGCCGGCGTCGATCAGCCCCTCGTCGCTGGCGAGCGTCAGGACATGGGCACCGAAGCCACCGACTGCGGCTTCCTCCACGGTCACCGCCACCTCATGGCTGGTGAGGAGCCGGCGGATCAGCGCCTCGTCGAGCGGCTTGGCGAAGCGCAGGTCGGCAACGGTGGTCGACAGACCCATGGCCTCGAGCTGGTCGGCCGCCTTCTCGGCTTCCTCCAGGCGCGTGCCGAGCGACAGGATGGCGACCGTCTTGCCTTCCCGAACGACCCGGCCCTTGCCGATCTCCAGCCGCTGCGGCTCGGCCGGAAGCGCGAGGCCACGGCCATTGCCGCGCGGATAGCGGACGGCGATGGGGCCACTGTCATGGAGCGCCATGGTGTGGACCATGTGGACAAGCTCCACCTCATCGGATGCCGCCATCACCACGAAGTTGGGCAGGGTGCAGAGATAGGCGAGGTCGAACGAGCCGGCGTGGGTCGCTCCGTCCGCGCCTACCAGCCCTGCGCGGTCCATGGCGAAGCGCACGGGCAGGTTCTGGATGGCGATGTCGTGCACCACCTGGTCGTAGGCGCGCTGGAGAAAGGTCGAGTAGATGGCGCAGAAGGGCCTGTAGCCATTGGCCGCAAGCCCGCCGGCGAAGGTCACCGCATGCTGCTCGGCGATGCCGACGTCGAACATGCGGTCGGGGAAGGCCTTCTCGAAATGGTCGAGGCCGGTGCCCGAGGGCATTGCGGCGGTGATGCCGACGATCTTGGGATCGCGGGTAGCTTCGGCGATCAGCGCGTCGGCGAAGACCTTGGTATAGGCCGGGGGACCGCCGCCCGGCCCCTTGTCCTGCTTGCCGGTGACGACATCGAACTTGACCACGCCATGATATTTGTCGTCGCTGCTCTCGGCCGGAGCATAGCCCTTGCCCTTCTGGGTGACGGCATGGATCAGCATCGGGCCGTGGTCGCTGTCGCGAACATTCTCCAAGATCTCGACCAGGCTCTCGACATCGTGTCCGTCGACCGGGCCGACATAATAGAAGCCGAGTTCCTCGAAGAGGGTGCCGCCCGTCACCATGCCACGGGCATATTCCTCGAACCGCTCGGCCGCATCGCGGACCGGCCTTGGCATGTGCGAGGCGATCCTTGCCGCAAGCTTGCGGGGCGACAGATACTTGCTGCTCGACACTGCCCGGGCGAGCGCATTGCGGAGGCTGCCCACCGGCGGCGCGATCGACATGTCGTTGTCGTTGAGGATGACGATCAGCCGGCTGCCCGCCTCGGCCGCATTGTTCATCGCCTCGAAGGCCATGCCGGCAGTGGCGGCACCGTCGCCGATCACCGCAATGGCGCGCTCGTTCGAGCCGTCGAGCTTGGAGGCGATGGCAAAGCCCAGTGCCGCGGAGATCGACGTCGAGCTGTGCGCCGCGCCGAACGGGTCATAGTCGCTCTCGCTACGCTTGGTGAAGCCCGACAGGCCCCCGCCCATGCGGATGGTGCGAATGCGCTCGCGGCGGCCGGTCACCACCTTGTGCGGGTAGCATTGGTGGCCGACGTCCCACACCAGCTTGTCCGTGGGCGTATCAAACACATAGTGGATGGCAACCGTCAGCTCCACGACGCCAAGCCCGGCGCCCAAGTGCCCGCCGGTGACCGACACGGCCGAGATCACTTCCTGCCGGAGTTCGTCGCAGAGCTGGGGAAGCTGGCTCTTGTCGAGCTTGCGGATGTCGGCCGGCGTGGAGACCGTGTCGAGGAGCGGAGTGTTCGGGCGCTGGCTCATAAGAGGTCGTCTCTAGCCGGATGCGGCGCGCAAGTCGAATAGGGCTTTGGGGGACCATGACTCGGTACCCCCGCTTGCGGGGGCACAGGTCAGCTAAGCTGACCGAGGGGGCTTAGAGCCACCCACTACAAGCCCCCTCGGTTCGCATTCGCGAACCTGGTCCCCCGCACAGCGGGGGCACCGAGATTACGCGCAATCCTGGCAGGTGCCGCGGACCTCGATCACGGGGCGGCTGGGTGCAAAGCCGCTCTTCTCCGCGGCCTTGCGGACGTCGTCGGCGATCCGGTCGTCATCGAGATGCTTGGCCTGGCCGCAGCGATCGCAGATGAGGAAGATACAATCGTGCAGGCAGCCCGGGTGAGCGTTCGCGACATAGGCATTGGCGCTTTCGACCCGGCGCGCCAGGTTGGAGCCGACGAACAGGTCGAGGATCCGGTAGACGCTGTTGGCGGCGACCCGGCGGCCCTGCACCTTGGAGACAGCCTCGGCGATGTCATAGGCGCTGGCGGGGCGGTCGAAGCCGGCCAGCGCGTCGAACACCGCTTCGCGCATGCCCGTCCACTGCTCGCCCTTGCCGGTCAGCCGTTCCTTGGCGGCTTCCTTGAGGTCGACTCCGGCATGAAGATGATGCTCGTGCATGACTGTACTGGAGTTACGCCCCTTAAGGCCCGCACACAAGTTCAGCGGCGCCCGAACGGGTGGCGGGTCCCGCGCTGATTGAGGTCGTGGCCGAGGGCGAGGATGAGGACACCGACCATGGTCGCGGCGGATTCCTCGAACCCGTGAGACAGCTGGAGCGAGCCGGCCATGACCCCGAGCCCGAGCCCACCGACGGCACTGGGCAGCATGAACCCATGCTCCAGCACCCCGCGGCCGAGCGCAAAGGCGCCAAGCCCCATGGCAAGGAACAGCCCGACCTCATGCACCAGGTGGGAGCCGATCAGCCCGCCGGCCGCGGACATGGCCGCAAGCAGCACCGTGGTGGCGATGCAATGCACAAGGCACAGGCCCGACAAGCCAATGGCGAGCCGGTCCCACAGATAGGATTGAGCTTGACTGCTATTCATGGGTCATCGCGTGGCTCATGTAATAGTAGAACATGGGCGAGGTTACAACATCCCACCTGCCCTTTCGTCGGCTTGCCGCGTCATGGGCCGAGCGCCATATGGCGGACATGCCGCCCGCCTCCTTGCTGACCCCTTCTTCGGCCCGCCCGCTCGCCGTCGCCAACTGGCTGCTGACTATCTGCGCGATGATCTTTGTTATCGTTATCGTCGGCGGCATCACCCGGCTGACGGAAAGCGGCCTGTCGATCACCGAATGGCGGCCGATCAGCGGCGCGCTGTTCCCGATGAGCGAGGAAGCCTGGCAGCGCGAGTTCGATCTCTACCGGCAGATCCCGGAATATCAGCAGATCAACAAGGGCATGAGCCTTGCCGAGTTCCAGTTCATCTATTTATGGGAGTGGTTTCACCGTCAGCTCGGCCGGCTGATCGGCCTGGTGGCGCTTGGAGGCTTCGCCTGGTTCCTCCTCAAGAAGGCCATGCCCGGCGGCTACCGGTGGCGAGCGGCAAGCATCTTCCTGCTGGTATGCATCCAGGGTGCGATCGGCTGGTGGATGGTGGCGAGCGGCCTGTCCGTGCGCACCGACGTCAGCCACCTGCGCCTGGCCGTGCATCTGCTGACCGCGCTGTTCATCTTCGGCTGGGCGCTGTGGATCGCGCTTGACCTCCGCACCGGCGGCGCGGAGCGGCAACGGGTACCGACGCTGGCCATCTGGGCCTTCGCCGTCCTTGGCCTGCAACTGCTGTTCGGCGCCTATGTGGCGGGGCTGAACGCGGGCTACGCCTTCAACAGCTGGCCGCTGATGGGCGACGAGATCTACCCTTCGGCCGCACCCTGGCTCGAGCCGGCGCTGCGCAACCTGGTCGACAATCCGATCACCGTGCAATTCGTCCATCGCTGGCTGGCGTTCGTGGTGCTGGCGATGGCGATCCTGCTCGCCATCCGGGTCAAGCGCGCAGGCGGGCGCAAGGAGAGCCTGTTCCTTCACGGCGCGGTCGGCGTGCAGATCCTGCTCGGCATCTGGACTTTGGTGAGCGGCGTCAGCTTTCACGTCGCGGTGGCGCACCAGGGCATGGCGACGTTGGTGGTGGCGGCGTTCGTAGTGGCGGCGCACAAGCTGGCGGTGGCGGAGCGGCTGGGCAGCGGTGCCTCGACTTCGCTCGGCACGAACGGGATCGAGAAAGCTTCGCTCATCCCGAGCACAGTCGAGGGACGATGACCATTGTCTCCGTCTACTGCGTCTTTGCCGAAGCGGCCGAGGCGGAGCGCATCGGGCGGACGGTGGTCGAGGAACAGCTCGCCGCCTGCATCAACATCCTCGCCCCCTGCCGAAGCATCTACCGCTGGCAGGGCAAGGTGGAGGAAGCGACCGAAGTGCCTGCTATCTTGAAGACGAGCACCGCCACCGCCGACCGCCTCATCGCCCGCATCGCCGAGCTCCACAGCTACGATGTGCCCGCGATCACGGTATGGCCCATCGAAAAGGCGCTCGGCAGCTACGCCGACTGGGTCGCCGAAAGCACAGGGTAACATTTTACCCGCCTCGAAAGAGGCTGTTTTGCTTGACTTTCGGCAGCCCTCCCTCGATTAGGCCCGCACAAGCGCTGCCTGGACGGGCGGCGTTTTCCTGTTTGAAAGAGGTCTAGCCCCATGAAGGCGCTGATGAAGACCACCAAGTCGGCCAAGCCGGCGGAGGTCGAGAAGAAGTGGCATCTGATCGATGCCGACGGTCTGGTGGTCGGGCGTGTCGCCACGATCATCGCCAATATCCTGCGCGGCAAGCACAAGCCGATCTTCACCCCGCACGTGGACTGCGGTGACCATGTCGTGGTGATCAACGCCGACAAGGTCCGCTTCACCAGCAACAAGGCGAAGAAGAAGGTCTACTACAAGCACACCGGCTATGCCGGCGGCCTCAAGGAAGTGACCGCCGACAAGGTGCTTGAGGGTCGCTTCCCCGAGCGCGTGCTGGAAAAGGCGGTCGAGCGGATGATCCCGCGCGGGCCGCTGGGCCGCGACCAGATGCGTGCCCTGCACCTCTACAAGGGCACGGAGCATCCGCACGCCGGCCAGGACCCGCAGACGCTCGACGTCGCCGGCATGAACCGCAAGAACAAGGTGGGCGCATAACATGGCCGACAAGAAGTCCCTCGCCGATCTCGGTGCTTTGACCAGCCAGCCGGCGCCCGAGCCGGCTCCGGCGCCCGAGGCTGCCGCTCCGGCTGCTGCTGCCGACGAAGCTCCGGCCGTTGCCGACACGCCCGTCCTGGCGCCGGCCCAGCCGGAAGCTCCGCTGCGCGAGCAGCAGCTCGACAAGTTCGGCCGCGCTTATGCGACCGGCCGCCGCAAGGACGCCGTTGCGCGCGTCTGGCTGAGGCCGGGTTCGGGCAAGATCGTGGTCAACGGCCGCGATCAGGAAGTCTATTTTGCCCGGCCCACGCTGCGTCTGGTGATCAACCAGCCGTTCGGCATCACCGAGCGTGCCGGTCAGTATGACGTCATCGCCACCGTCAAGGGCGGCGGCCTCTCGGGCCAGGCGGGCGCGGTGCTGCACGGCATTGCCCAGGCGCTGTCCCGCTACGAGCCGGCGCTGCGCACGGCGGTCAAGCGTGCGGGCTTCCTTACCCGCGACCCGCGCGTCGTCGAGCGCAAGAAGTACGGCAAGGCCAAGGCCCGCCGCAGCTTCCAGTTCTCGAAGCG
>ERZ1066119.1504-NODE-1504-length-12066-cov-12.940888_pt1 | contig 12066 bp, 11 predicted proteins | sample MGYA00382766_ERZ1066119 | MGnify/ENA primary metagenome ERZ1066119 (study PRJEB33369, sample SAMEA5778349) | biofilm metagenome | biome: Industrial cooling water; feature: Water cooling tower basin; material: Biofilm | place: United Arab Emirates | collected...
CGCAAAGACATACTGGCGACTTCGGACAAGGAAGCGATGCAGCGCGCGGAACAAAGCGCGGACTGCCCCGTGTGCGATGTGCTCCGGAATGGCGAGGTGATCGGCTCGGTCGCCTAAGCCTGTTTAAAGCTCGCCAGTACCTCGTATCCCAGCACTGCCGCCGCAATAGCGGCATTGAGGCTATCGGCGCGGCCTTTCATCGGCATGGTCACGCGCAGGTCGCAGGCATCCTCGTACTCCTCGGGGAGACCGCGCGATTCATTGCCGACCAGCACGAAGCAAGGCGCTGCGTAAGGCGCGTCGCGGTAGGGCCGGGCGTCGCGCAGGGATGCGGCCACGAGCTGGCCCGCGCCGCCCCGCAGCCAAGGCAGGAAGTCCTCCCAGCGCGCTTGGGCGATGCGTTGTGTGAACACCGCGCCCATGCTGGCGCGTACCGCCTCCACGCCGAAGGGGTCTGCGCAGTCGTCGATCAGGATCAGTCCGCCTGCCCCGATTGCGTCGCCGGTGCGAAGCATGGTGCCAAGATTGCCCGGATCCCTGAGCGCTTGCGCCACCAGCCAGATGTCGGCGCTCGCCCGGTCGATGCCGGCGAGCCCGGTGTCGAACTCGGTGAACACGCCCGCGACGGCTTGTGGGTTGTCCTTGCCAGTGATCCTGGCGAGGATATCCGGCGTCGTTTCGATGACCGCGCCGCCCGCGTCCTCCACGGCCCCCTCGAGCTCCGCAAGCAGCGGGTGGGGGTCCCGTGCATCCGACAGCACGAGCGTCTCGGGCAGATGCCCGTTCACACGAGCATCGGTGAGAAGGCGCAAGCCTTCCGCCAGGAAGCGGCCGGCGGCCTTGCGGTGCTTCTTCTCGCGCAGCGCGCGGATTGCCTTGACCGTCTCGTTGGAGAAGCCGGTGATGCGGCGGCGGCTCATGGGCGATGATCGCGGCTCAGCTCTCGCCGAAGCCGTCCTCGATCATGGCTGAGAGCTGCTCGAGAACTTCCTCGCGCCCATCGCCGGCAACGATGACCTCGATAGTGTCGCCCTTGGCCGCGCCCAGCATCATCAGCCCGAGGATGGAGCCCCCCGCTGCTTCGTTGCCGCCCTTGGCCACGCGCACGCTCACACCGGGCGGCAGTTCGGCGACGGCGGTGACGAATTTGGCACTGGCACGAGCATGAAGCCCGCGCTGGTTCACGACGGTCAGGCTGCGACGCGCTTCGCTCAACGGGCGGCCTTGCGCTGCGGCGCTTCGCTATGGCCGAGAAATTCGCTGGCGACGGTGATGTAATTGCGTCCAGCCTGCTGCGCGGCCTGCACCGCCTCTACCACGCCCATCGCTTTGCGCGCGCCAGCTAAGCGGATCAGCATCGGCAGGTTTATGCCTGCGATCACCTCAATCCTACCCGCGTCGAGAAGCGAGATCGCAAGGTTGGAGGGCGTGCCGCCAAATAGGTCGGTTAGAATGATGGCGCCGGAGCCAGTGTCGACGGCGGCGATCGCATCGGCGATGTCGCGACGGCGCTGCTCCATGTCATCGTTGGGGCCAATACAGATGGTCGCAATCGCCTGCTGCCCGCCAACGACGTGCTCCATCGCTTCGACGAAATGCTCGGCAAGCCGCCCGTGGGTCACGAGAATTAGGCCAATCATTTGCGCCGGGATCCGAAGGAAAAGTTATACCAAGCCATGATGGGCCAATGCATGGGGACTAGGCTTGGGATGGGAGACAAGTCAACTATCCCTGCGCCGACCAGCGCTCGGTGACGTCGCTCGCCGACGCGGCGAGGTTGCGATGGAACAGTGTCGGCTCATAACCCGCTGAGCGAAGATCCGCCGCTAGTGTCTCAGCGAGGAAAACCGATCGATGGCGACCACCAGTACATCCGAACGCGATGGTCAGATAAGCGCGCCCCTGATCCACGTAATGCGGCAGCAGTTCCAACACCAAGTCCCGGATGCGAGAATAGGCGGGCGCAAACGCCGGATCACTTCGCACGTGTTCCCCAACGGCCCTGTCCAATCCGGTAAGCGGTCGCAAAACCGGGTCCCAATGCGGGTTATCGAGGAAGCGCATGTCGAAAACGAGGTCGGCGAGTGGGGGCATCCCGCGGGCAAAGCCGAAGCTGGCGACTGTAAGCGTCATCGCGCCTTGCGCCGCCTCGCCGAACTGGTTGCGGATGACCTGCTGGAGCTGATTCGTGGCAAGGCCGCTGGTGTCGATCACCATTTCCGCGCGTGCGCGCAGGGGTTCGAGCAACTCGCGCTCAGCCCGAATACCATGGCCCACCGGGCGGCCACGAGCCAATGGGTGCGGTCTGCGCGTCTCATTGTAGCGGCGCTCAATCTCACCGCTGGATGCGTCGAGGAATAGAATGCTGGCGGCGGCCTGGCCATCGCGGATCAGCCGGTCCAATAACTTAAGTATCGCAGTCGGCTCGAAACCGCGAGTACGGGAATCGATCCCGATCGCGAGCGGCGTGTCGGGGGCAGGGCCAGTCGTAAGCAGCCCTTCGAGCAATCGGACCGGCGCATTGTCGATGGTTTCCCACCCCAGGTCTTCCAGCACCTCCAACGCGGTCGACTTCCCGGCGCCAGACATCCCCGTGACGATCAGGACGCGGGGGTCGATCAGGGGTGAGTCAGCTGTCATTTGCTCGCGACATTGTCAGTGAAGAGGCGCTTGGGAAAGGCGGTTGTCCGCGCACACGGTCAGCTTAGCGATGTCGTGACGGCAAGTCCGTGGAGCTTTAGCGCCCATTCCGCCCGGAGTGCCGCGTAAGCACCATCACTATGAAAGCCAAGCCGCGGTAGTAGTGTACCTTGCCATTCGCTATACTCGGGGGCGGGCAGGCGGACGGGTGATCTATCGAGCGACAACACTAGGGCTATCGGAGCTGACGTATCGGCCAAATCGACTATTCCGACGCCGCGTATCTCCAGTTTTCCTGCGATATTGGGCGGCGGGTGTGCCCAGAGCTCGCCGACCCGCTGCTCCAGCAGAACTCCGTCATCGCCGATCAGAACGGCGCCTCGGTCGATCAAGGCCATCGCGAGGCTGGACTTTCCGCTGCCCGGGCCACCCTCGAGCAGCAGGCCGCGACCGCGTATCGAGACACAGCTGACGTTTGCGAGCACCCCCATTTCAGCGAGGCACAGCCGCTGCTGGCAGGGTTAGAGTGACACATGCGCCGGTGGCACCGTCTGGCCGGGCGGTGGCGACAAGCGCCCCGTCATGCGCCTCGGCGATTGCCCGGGCGATCGCCAGACCAAGCCCTGAATGGTTGCCAAAATCCTCGTTTTCAGGACGCAGCGAGTGAAAACGCTCGAAAACGAGCTCGCGCCGGTCTTCCGGGATACCTGGCCCCGCGTCAATCACGCTTAACATCACGCGATTGCCGCACCGCTCGATCTCAACGATCACTTCTGCTTCAGGTGGAGAGAATGAAACCGCATTATCCAGCAAATTTACAATGATCCGTTCCAACCGCGAAGGCTCGCCCATGACGTGAACGGCAGGCCCTGTCGCATCTATGCGGATGGGATGACCGGCATTTTGATCGCGATGCTCCCGACTACCGACGATTGCCCGGGTCAGCGCCACGAGATCGACTAGCTCGAACGTCGCCCTGCTGAGCTCTGCGTCAATGCGACTAGCGTCGGAAATCTCGCTGACCAATCGGTCGATCCGACGTACGTCGTGGCGCGCTATCTCTAGAAGCTGAGCACGCAGTGCCGGATCGTCCACGCGCCCGAGCGTCTCGGTGGCGTTGCGAAGGCTAGCCAAGGGATTTTTGATTTCATGCGCAACATCAGCCGCGAAGCTTTCGACAGCATCGATCCGCTGCCGGAGCGCGGCAGTCATATCGGAGATGGCCCGAGACAAAAGGCCGATCTCGTCCCGCCGCTGTGGCAACCGGGGAACCTCGACTTGCCGATCCCGGCCCTGGCGGACGCGGACGGCTGCATCGACCAATGTCCGAAGTGGGATCACGATCGTTCGCGCAAGGTAGAGTGAAAGCAAGGTCGACACGGCCAGAGCAACGAGCACGGCGAGGGCGACAAGGCTGCGGGCGCGGCGCACCGATTCCACGATATCAACCGGATTGCGGGTGAGCAGCAAAGTCTCTCCGCGCAGGCCGACCGGGGCTGCCGCGTTGATTACATGGCTGCGATCGGGAGCATAACGCAGCACGATCTGGGTCAGGCTCTCTTCACGCGCCCGCTCCAGCTCGGGCCAGGCGTCAGCTACATCATTTGGCGGTTCGCGATATTCGGGCAGCGCGGGTGTTCCCACGAGCCGATCGAAGCCTTCGTCGAGCGTGCGGGCGAAGGACGAAGATTGCGGGTTCTTGGCAGGGTCGCCCAGCGTGAAGCTGGGAGGCGCAAGGGCAAAACTGTCGGCTTCGAGCTCGCCTTCATCATTATAGAGCCGCAGTCGCAGCTTCTGCTCCTTGCCGAGCTGGATCAGCAAGGCAGCCTGGCGAGCATTACTGGCGCCTGCCAGCGCCTCTGCGATTATCTGCGCTTCAACAAGGGCCAATTTGAAGCGTTCGTCCAAAAGCTGTTTGCGATAGACATCGAGATAGATGACCCCGCCGCCCAACAGGACAAGCGGGAGGACGTTTACCATCAAAATCCGACTAGTAAGCGACAGCCGCAAGGACCAAAATGGCGTGCCGGACCGTGGATGTCGCCGAAGCACTCCGTCGCTTCCGCCCGGTGGATCGGGCTTAGCCATCGGTGAAGCTGTATCCTGCTCCGTACAAGGTGCTGATCGCCGAGAACTCGTTGTCGACGCTGCGAAACTTTCTTCGCATTCGCTTGATGTGGCTATCCACGGTGCGGTCGTCGACAAAGACATCGTCCTGATAGGCGGCGTCCATCAATTGATTTCGGCTTTTGATCACACCGGGCCGCGCGGCCAAAGCCTCAAGCAACAAGAATTCGGTCACGGTAAGACTAACAGATCGACCGCCCCAGGTTACGTGATGGCGCGCCGGGTCCATTGTCAGCCGTCCGCGGGTAAGCGCTTCTGCAGCGCGGGGAGCCGCATCGTGGCCTTCGAACATTTGCGTGTCGCCGCGGCGTAGTATCGCGCGGATCCGCGCTACGAGGAGGCGGAGGCTGAAAGGCTTTGCGATATAATCATCGGCCCCGGTCTCCAGGCCTGCCTCTTCGTCTGCCTCGTCATCCTTGCTGGTCAGGAAGATAACCGGCAGCGAACTTTGCGCGCGCAGCCGGCGTAGCAATTCCATGCCGTCCAACCGCGGCATCTTGATATCGAAGACCGCAAGGTCGGGAGGATTCTCAAGCAGCGCACTCAGCGCGGCTTCCCCATCGCTGTAGAGTCGTGTGTCGAACCCTTCCGACTGCAGCCCGATCGACACGGTGGTCAGGATATTGCGGTCATCGTCCACCAGCGCGATCACCGGGCGCGGTTGATCGCTGGCGGGGGACCCGAGCGATGGGGAGGCGACTTCCATCCGGCGGAGGTAACCGCAAGCACCGGTGAATTCAACGCGCGGTGGCAAGTGATAGGCGCATCGCTGTCCCGTTCGGAAACCCTGTTCGCAGGTGCAAATTGACGAAGCACATCCCGCGGCCTATGCGCTCAGCAAGCCGCGCATACGAATGCGCCCCGGCGAATCGCCGTGACTTTTCAGGAGATTACGCGTGTCCTTCCCGCTCTCACACTCGCTCGCCGACCAGGGCATCGTCACAAATGCAACCATTCGCGCGAATCTCCCGGCCGAGGCGCTGACCGAATGCGCGCTGGCGCGGGGCGAGGGGCGGCTGGCCAAGGATGGGCCGCTGGTGGTCGAAACCGGCAAGCACACCGGCCGCAGCGCCAAGGACAAGTTCATCGTCCGCGACACCGAGACCGAAAACACGGTGTGGTGGGACAACAACGCCAGCATGGCGCCTGAGCATTTCGCGGCGCTCAAGGAAGATTTCCTGGCCGCGCTCGCGGCCAAGGACGAACTCTTCGTCGCCGACCTCTTCGGCGGCTCGCAGCCGGAGTACCGCGCCCGCGTCCGCGTGATCAACGAGCTTGCCTGGCACAACCAGTTCATCCGCACGCTGCTGGTCCGCCCCACGGCCGAGGAGCTGCAAGGCTTCGTCCCCGAATACACCATCATCGACCTGCCCAGCTTCCGCGCCGATCCCGCGCGCCATGGCTGCCGCAGCGAGACGGTGATCGCGGTCAATTTCTCCGAAAAGCTCGTGCTGATCGGCGGCACCAAATACGCCGGCGAGATGAAGAAGAGCGTCTTCGGCATCCTCAACTATCTGCTTCCGCCCCAGGGCGTGATGCCGATGCACTGCAGCGCCAATATCGGGCCCGATGGCAAAACGGCGGTGTTCTTCGGCCTCTCAGGTACCGGAAAGACCACGCTTTCCGCCGACGCCAGCCGCAAGCTGATCGGCGATGACGAGCATGGCTGGTCCGACACCGCGGTCTTCAACTTCGAAGGCGGCTGCTACGCCAAGGTCATCCGCCTCTCACCCGAGGCCGAGCCCGAAATCTACGCCACCACCAGGATGGCGGGCACCGTGCTCGAGAACGTGGTGATGAACGATATAGGCGAGATCGACCTCGACGATGCGACGCTGGCCGAGAACACCCGCGCCGCCTATCCGCTGAGCTCGATCCCCAATACCTCCGAAGAAAACATGGGCCCCGTGCCCTCGAACGTGATCATGCTGACCGCCGATGCCTTCGGCGTGCTGCCCCCGATCGCGCGGCTGACGCCCGATCAGGCGATGTATCACTTCCTTTCGGGCTACACTGCCAAGGTCGCCGGTACCGAGATCGGCGTGACCGAGCCGCAAGCGACCTTCAGCACCTGCTTCGGCGCGCCCTTCATGCCGCGCCACCCCAGCGTTTACGGCAATTTGCTCAAGGAGCGCATTGCCAAGGGCGGTGTGCAGTGCTGGCTGCTCAACACCGGCTGGAGCGGCGGCAAGGCCACCGATCCCGGCATCAAGCGCATGCCGATCAAGGCGACGCGCGCGCTGCTCAATGCCGCACTCGACGGCAAGATGGACGGGGTCGAATTCCGCAAGGACCCCAACTTCGGCTTCGAAGTGCCGGTCCGCGTGCCCGCGCTCGACGAGGCCGGCATTGACCAGGCGCTGCTCGATCCGCGCGCGATGTGGGCGGACAAGGACGAATACGATCGCACCGCGCAGAAGCTGGTCGACCTGTTCGTGAATAATTTCGAACGCTTCGCCGAGCATGTCGACCAAGGCGTGCGTGACGCGGCACCCAATATGCCGGCGCGGGCCGCCTGACCGCCGCATATCGGCTCAAAAGTTGGAGAGGAGAGCCCCCGCCCGGGATACCGGGACGGGGGCCTTTGCTACGCAGCTGTTGAGTGGCGGCGGGCGCGCCGCCCCGCTATTTCACGCCCAGCCCGGTGACTGGCTCGGTTTCTCCGGTTGCGCGCTCGATGGCGATGCCCGCCGTGATGCCATGCACCACGGTGCTGAGCACGATGGTGAAGGCCACGGTCGCCCATAGCGCCTCTTCATTGGTCAGCTCGACGTGATGGCCGGCATAGGCGAGGTAGTAGATAGAGCCGATCCCGCGGACGCCGTAAAAGGCGGCCACCAGTCGCGAGCGACCTTCTAGGCTGGTGCCCGCCAAAGCCAGCATGCCGGCGGCTGGCCGCACCAGGAAGACCAGCGCCGCACCGATCATGGCATGCTGCCAATCGAGCCAAGGCCATAGGCCAGGCAGCGCCGCGCCCAGTGCCACGAGCAGGAGGGCGGTCAGGGTGTGCTCGAGCGATTCCGAAAAATCGTGCAGCCGCTTGTGAAAGCGATCGTGCGTTTCGACGCGCCGCAAAGCCACGCCCGCGACGAAGGCGGCGATAAAGCCATAACCTTCTATAACTTCGGTGAAGCCATAAGCGATCAGAACGCCGGCGAAGGCGATGACACCCGATTGCGTTTTGGAAAGGGCATTGTCGCGCGGCCAATCGAAAAGGAGCTTGCCGAGCAGCCAGCCGGTCCCGACACCAGCCAAGGTGCCGACAACGACGCGGTATAGGACATCGCGCAGCAGCCACTCGCCCGCCAGGCCGAAGGTGAGCCCGCCCGCCGTGGCGATCAGAATGCCGAGATGGACGAAGGGAAACGCGAGGCCGTCATTGAGGCCTGCCTCGGTCGTGAGAGTGTAGCGCAGCGGATGTTCGCCACCCTCATGCGGCGGGCCGACCTGGACGTCCCCCGCCAGCACCGGATCAGTCGGGGCGAGCACCGCGCCAAGCAACAAGGCGCCGGCCAGCGTCATGCCGGCGGCCGCCCATCCCAACAGGGCCAGCGCAGCGATCGTCAGTGGCATTGCCACCAGCAGCAGACGCCACGTGGGCCGCCAGCGACTGCGCGAGGCAAGCCGGTCTATCCTGAGCCCCGTGCCGAACAGCCCGATGATGACGCAAAGCTCGGCCGCCCGCTCCCAAATCTGCGGTTCGGCAACGGGATCGGGCGGCGGCGGCATTCCGGGGATGAGAAAAATGAGCATGCCGGTAAGCACCAGCACCGCCGAAGCTGCCGGCTCGCGCCCCGAAATAAAGCGCGGCAGCCAATAGGAAAAGATGATGGCGGTGCCCGCCGCGACCAACAGGATGTGATAGGATTCGAAGCCGAACATCATGGGGTAACTGCGAAATGGCGGGCAGGGTCCGGGGTGCGGTAAATTTAGGTGGTGGCGGTAGCGCATTGGGAAGCGCTGTGCCCCGCGTGATTCGACAGGCTCACCACGAACGGGGGTTTTGGGCTGATTTCCCTCGCCCGTCCGTCCCGAGCTTGGCGGCGGCGTGTCGCCACAGGTGGCTCGACAAGATCACCACGAACGTAGCCCGTATCATCACGCCCGTTCGTCCCGAGCCTGTCGAAGGACGGGGGGCGATCCGTCGCCTCTCACTCCGCGGGCAAGGGCTCACCCCCCGACACGCTGGCATGGTCAAGGCCCTCGCCGCGGCGTTGGCGTTCGACGTAGTTCCAGACGTGGCTGACCACCACCGAGCCTTCGCCCACCGCGCTGGCGACGCGTTTGACTGAGCCGGCGCGCACGTCCCCGACTGCGAAGATGCCATCGGCGCTGGTTTCGTAAGGGGTTTCGCGGCCGGCTGCGGCGCCAGTCAGCACGAAGCCCTTGGCATCGGTCTGCGCCACGCCGGACAGCCAATCTGTGTTGGGCGCAGCGCCGATCATCACGAACATGGCGCGCGTTGCGATCCGCTGTTCGCCCTCGCCGGTGCGCAAGACGATTGCCTCCAGATGGTCGCCGCCCTCCAGTGCGGTCACCTCGCTGTTGTAATGGATCGTGATCGCCGGATCGGCCTCCAGCCTTCGCGTGAGGTAATCGGACATCGAGGCAGCAAGGCTAGCGCCGCGCACCACCACGTGGACATGCGCGGCGCTGCGGCTGAGGTACATCGCCGCCTGCCCGGCTGAATTGCCGCCGCCGACGACCACTGCGGTCGTCTGCCGGCAGAAGCGCGATTCCATTTCGGTCGCGGCATAGAACACACCCGCGCCTTCGAACTCCTGGAGCCGGGCCAGCGGCAGCGCGCGGTATTGCACCCCGGCCGCGACAAGCAGCGCGCGCGCCGAGACCGCGTCGCCGCCGTCGAAAGCGATGCGGAAGCTGCCGTCCTCGCAGCGCTCCAGCCCCTCCACCCGGCGCGGCATGGCGAAACGGGTGCCGAACTTCATCGCCTGGATTTGCCCGCGATAGACGAGATCGGTTCCCGAAATGCCCGTGGGAAAGCCCATGTAGTTCTCGATCCGGCTGCTGGTGCCGGCCTGGCCGCCGATGGCCGTGTCCTCCACCGTTAGCGCGCATAGCCCTTCGCTGCCCGCATAGACCGAGGCCGCGACACCGGCGGGGCCCGAGCCGACGATGACGAGATCGTATGTGCCGTTGGTATCGACGTCGAGATCGAGGCCAAGCTCGCGGGCGAGGGCGCGGGGCGAGGGGTCGGGCAGCACGCGATCCTTGCCAACGATCACCGCCGGGCGATGCTGTGCGACGAGGCAGGCCTGGACTTCCTCGTCCTCATGGCCTTCGAGGTCATAGCTTTGAAATGGAATGCGATTGCGAGCGAGGAAACGCTCGCAAGCCTGGACGGCTGCATCGCGGTCGGCCCCAACGAGCTTGATGGCGCTGGCCCCGGATTCGAACTGCCGCCGGCGACGCGCGGCAAACACCGTGATGATATGATCGGAGAGTTCCGGGACCCGCGCCATCAGGTCGAGCATCTCGCGGCGCGGCACCTCAAGCGTGCGGGTGTCGACCACCGCCCGCATCGAGAGCATCCAATTGCCGCCGTTGAGGAAGGCGATCTCGCCCATGAATTGCGTGGGGCCGAGCGTCGCCTCGACCAAGCGGCCGCCGGTATAGGGATCGACCACTTCGATCTCGCCGGTCAGCACATAGATGAAGCGATCCATCGGCTCGCCCACCTTGGCCACCAGTGCGCCGGGCGGGTAGCACTGCTCCTGCCCAAGATCGCGGAGCATCGCGACATGTTCATCGGCAAGCGGCACACGCCGCATTGTCTGAAGATCGGCGGCAAGCGATTCCATGCGAACTCCCGGCTGGCGACCCGGTGGATATGGCTGCGGCCTTCGCGAAAGGCGAGGTTCGGGCGGCCGTGCTTGGTAAGCTTTTGCTGACTTTCTGCGGTTAGGATCGGGTTATGGCTGGCACATTCGCGGGTTGCGGATCGGCATGCAAGCGTCCTGCTCGGCGGGATGGGCGTGCTGGGTGGCGTCTTGGCGGGGAGACGCGATGACCGAAGCGGCCCATGCCGAGCGCCGCGGCGAATTGCTGGTGCGGATCAACGAACTCGTCGGCGGCGGGGATTTCTCGCCCGAAGTGCTGGAGGAAATTGTCGAACTGGCGCGCGACCTGGCGGCCTCCGCGGGCTTCTTCGGCGACCCGGCCACGGGCGACCTCGCCTATGCGCTGGAGGAATGCGTGCGCGGTTTCGCCGCCTGCGGAGAAGGCGCGATCCGCGAAGCGGCGGCGGCGCTGTCCAAGGCGGCCTGACCGTTAGGCCCGAGCCCGCGCGATATAGCGGTCGACATTCTTCGCCAGCACATCGAGCGGGGCATTCCCGCCGAGGATCACCGCATCATTGAACCCCTTGAGGTCGTAGCGTGAGCCGAGCGCCGTTTGCGCGCGGCTGCGCTGGCGGACGATTTCACTGTGGCCGATCTTGTAGCCGGTCGCCTGGCCGGGCCAGCTGCAGTAGCGGTCCACCTCGCTCGCCACTTCCTCGGGCTTGGAGCCGTTGCGCTCGACGAAGAAGGCGCGGCCCTGTTCGCGAGTCCAGCGCTTGTGGTGGAGGCCGGTGTCGACGACCAGGCGGCAGGCGCGGAAGGCGAGAGCCTGGAGATAGCCGAGCTGGCCGACTTCGAAGCCGTCATAGGCGCCGAGTTCGTCGGCAAGCTGCTGCGCGTAAAGCGCCCAGCCTTCGGAGAAAGCGCCGAAGGCCAGGATCGAGCGGATCAAGGGGAGGCGGTTGGAATATTCGCCCTCCCACACATGGCCGGGAATGGTCTCGTGGTAGGTTAGGTCCGCCAGATCGTATTTGCGATGGAGGTCCGTGGTCCTGAGGTTGATCCACATCCGGCCGGGGATGGTGCCATCCTTGCTGCCCGCCCCGCCATAGGCACCGGGACCGCCGATCTCCTCCGCTGCTGGGAGGCGACGGATTTCCATGTTCGGGTTCACCGGATTGCTGAAGGCGCGGGGCATCTGCGCCTTGATCCAGGCGACGCGCTCGTTGATGAAATCCATGATCTCCTTGCGGCCCGGATCGCCCTCCGCGAACTTGTAGCGCGGATCGTCGCTCAGCGCCTGCATCCGCTCGCCCACGCTGCCGCTGGTGTAGCCGATCTTGCGCAGGATTGGGTCCATGCGGGCGTGGAGCGAGGCGAGCTCGTCGAGGCCCTGCTGATGGATCTGGTCGGGGGTCATGCGCGTGGTCGTGGTCGCGCGCAGCGACCAGGCGTACCATTCGTCGCCGCGCGGCTGGGCCCACATACCGGGCGCGTC
>ERZ1066119.1506-NODE-1506-length-12048-cov-7.573251_pt1 | contig 12048 bp, 12 predicted proteins | sample MGYA00382766_ERZ1066119 | MGnify/ENA primary metagenome ERZ1066119 (study PRJEB33369, sample SAMEA5778349) | biofilm metagenome | biome: Industrial cooling water; feature: Water cooling tower basin; material: Biofilm | place: United Arab Emirates | collected...
TTGATGTCGGCGGTGCCTTCAGCATCAGCCGCAACATCGCGGTGACCGGCGGCGTTAAGTACAAGATCGAGCGCGATCGCGTCGCGACGCTGCGTGACCAGCGCCGCGACAGCCAGGCCGTTTATATCGGCACGGCCTTCAAGTTCTGACGCCAGCAGTCGATACCCGCCCAGCCGTCGAACCCACGCTGCAGGAGCGCTGCGCCGCGCATTGCGTCCATGCCGCCGAGCGCAACGGCGAAGCAGCCGGCGAGGCGGGCCAGCTCCCGGGCTTTCTCCTCGCCTAGCACCGCCGCGCCGGGGTGCGAGCGGGTCTGGTAGACCGGTGACACGAACACCAGCGCTGCACCGCGCTCGGCCGCGAGCTGCGCTTCCGCCTCGTCGTGAACCGAAAGCGAGAAGGGCAGGTCTCCCGGCTCGCCTGCAGGATTATGCACGAAGAGCGCGCCAGCCTTTCGGGCCAGCGCCACGTCCCGGGCCAGGGCAAGCGGCGCGCCGAGCTGCTTGACCTCCTCGACCAGGGCACGCCGCTCGGCGTCGCTGCTGCGGTGGTGACGGACCAGGATGCCGGCGCCGGCCGCTGCGGCCCGCTCCATGGCTTGCGCGAGCTCCGCACCCATCCTCTCGTCGGTCAGGAGCCAGAGCGCCGGCCAGCGTTGCGTCGCCATGCCGAGCCTCCTAGCAGGCCTTCATGTCCGACGCAGCCGCCCGCCTGTCCGAGATCAAAGACCAGATCGCCCGCTCGGCCGCGGTGGCCGGCCGGCGCCCGGACGAGGTCACGCTGATCGCCGTCAGCAAGGGCCGCTCGGCAGAAGAGATCGAAGCGCTGATCGCCGCCGGGCAGCGCGACTTCGGCGAGAACCGGGTGCAGGAGGCCGCAGCCAAGTGGCCGGAGCTCAGGCAGCGCTTCCCAGATGTTCGGCTGCACATGATCGGCCAGCTCCAGTCGAACAAGGCCGAGGAAGTGGCGCGCCTGTTCGATGCCATCCACTCGCTCGACCGGTCCTCGCTGCTGGCGGCGCTCATAAATGCGGGCTGGACGGGGCCGACCTTCATTCAGGTGAACGTCGGCGAGGAGGAGCAGAAGGGCGGGGTGGAGCTGGCACAGCTCCCGGCCTTCCTCGACCAAGTGCGCACGTCGTCTCTCGATCTTGCCGGCCTGATGGCCATTCCGCCCGCTGGAGTGGAGGCTTCACCCTATTTCGCGCTGCTCGCGAAACTGGCGCGGCGGCATGACGTCGCCGGGCTCTCCATGGGCATGAGCGGGGACTACCGAAGCGCGGTCATGCTCGGCGCGACGCATGTGCGGATCGGGACGGCTTTGTTCGAGTGACTGGTCGTCCCCGCCTCTACCGGCGCTAGGCCAGATGGCCGCTCTTCAAGGCCTTCACTGCAAGATAATGAGCATTGTGGGGGTTGGCCGGCAGGCGATGCGGCACCCGGGTGGCGCGGATGCCCTCGGCTTCCAGCCCGGCGAGCTTGGCGGGATTGTTGGTCAGCAGCCGCACCCCCCGATGCCCGAGGGCACGAAGCATCGCTGCCGCCAGCGCAAAGTCGCGCTCGTCGTCCGCGAAGCCGATCCGGAGGTTGGCCTCTACCGTGTCCAATCCGCGGTCCTGGAGCGCATAAGCGCGGATCTTGTTGACGAGGCCGATGCCCCGGCCCTCCTGCCGAAGGTAGAGCAGGATTCCGCCGCCATCGGCCGCCATCAGTCGAACTGCGGCGCGGAGCTGGGGGCCGCAGTCGCACTTGAGACTGCCGAACACGTCACCGGTCAGGCACTCGCTGTGCAACCGCACCAGCGGAGGCTTGCCGCCCGGCGCACCGACCAGCAGCGCAACATGCTCGCTCCCGTCCTCGACCGCCCTGAAGGCGCAGATCTGGACCTCGGCGTCCAGCCCTTCGATCGGCAGGGCGGCACGAGCGGCAAGGGTGACGGTGCGGGCGCGGGTGGCGGCGACCGCATCGGCGGTGTCGAGGGTCACGGCAGCGCCCGCCGGAAGCAGCCAAAGGGCCGGAAGCAGCCCGGCGAGCCGCGCCAATCCGAGCGCAGCCAGCGCGGCCTCGATGTCCTCAGGCTCAGCCGTGTCCAGCGGCCCTTCCGCGATCCGGGAAAAATCCTGCGCCGGATCGACCAGGGTCCGGCTCTTGGCAGGAGTGAGCCAGGGCGGGCGCCGAAGGAGGGTCGGCCGCTCGCCCGACGCCGCCTCGCGCTGGTTCGATAGTCCAAGCGCGCGCGCCCTTCCGCCGCTCAGCAGGAGCGGCGCCGGGGGAGCCGCGCCGAGCAACTCGTCCGCCGCTGTCTCCACCGACGCGACGATCAGGCTTCCTACCGCAATCGCCTGTCCCGCACGCAAGGCAGCAATGGCGCGCGCGGCCTCGCTCAAAGCTCGAGATCCACCACCAGCGGCACGTGGTCGGACGGTTTCTCCCAGGCCCGGCAGGGCTCGTGCACCTTGTGCATGGTCGCCAGCGGCGCAAGCGAAGGGCTGGCCCACATATGGTCGAGCCGGCGGCCGCGATCGTTCTTGGTCCAGTCGGGCGAGCGATAGCTCCACCAGGTGAAGCAGCGTTCCGGCGCAGGCACGAAGCGGCGGCCGAGGTCCACCCAGTCGTGCGCTGCCTGGAGACGCCCCAGCGCCTCGACCTCGATCGGCGTGTGGCTGACCACGTCTAGCAGCGCCTTGTGGTTCCACACGTCGCATTCGAGCGGCGCGACGTTGAAGTCGCCGACGATCAGGGTCGGCTCGGCCAGATCCTCCGACCAGCGGGTCATCCGTTCGATGAAGTCGAGCTTCTGGCCGAACTTGGGATTGAGATCGCGGTCAGGGACGTCGCCGCCGGCGGGGACATAGACATTCTCGATGCGAAGGCCGTGCGGCAGGCGGGCGCCGACGTGCCGGGCCTCGCCATTGTCCTGCCAGTCGTGGCGACCCGGATCGTCCAGCGGAACCTTGCTCAGGATGGCGACACCGTGGTGCATGCGCTGGCCGTTCAGCTGCTGGTGCACATAGCCGCGCTCGTGAAAGAAGGCGGCCGGAAAGACCTTGTCCTCGGCCTTGGTCTCCTGAAGGCAGAGGATGTCGGGCTGTTCTTCCGACAGGAAGCGGTCGACGATGGCCACTCGGGCACGGACCGAGTTGATGTTCCAGCTGGCGATACGAAGGCGGGTCACGGCCGCTCCCTAACGGCAAGTGCCCCCCATAGGCAAAGGCCCCCGCTCCGGGGGCATGGAGCGAGGGCCGACCAAGCGTTCGTCACGCGAGGGACCAGCCGGAGGCCCGGTAACAGGGGGAAACCCAGGCACATCCAACGGTCAAGCGCAGCTCTACTCCAGACTGGCTGAAGCGCGCATGAACGGTGGCGTCAACAAATCCAGTCACTTGCGCTTGCCGGGATCGGCATAGGTGAAGCGATTGTCAGGGACGGCGACATTGTAGCGCTGACCGTCGAGCTTGACCGTGGTGCGCTTGTTCTGCGCGTCGATCGCGGTCCAGCCTTCCAGCATCAGCCCGCCAGGCGCCGAGGCGTTGCGGGCAAAGGCGAGCAGCAGGGTGCCGAACTCGGGCCGGCGGGCATCTCGCGCGCGGACGATCACCACATTGGGGTTCGCCTGCCGCTCGATCCGGGCGATTCGCGCCAGGTTGGGCTGCGGCGAGAGGAGGATCGAAAGCGGCGAGCGGGCGATCGGCCAAGCCGACTTCTGCCCGACCTCATAATCGATGAAGGTCAGGTTCCGCCCGTCGCCGACCAGCAGCATGTTGGCTCCGCGCGCATATTCAAAGCGGATCTTGCCCGGGCGCTTGAGAGTGAGATTGCCGGTCAGGGTCCGACCGCGGCCGTCGGTCTGGCGGAAGGTGGCGGTCATCGACTGTGTGGCGGCAAGGCTCTGCTCGACCTGGCGAAGCGGGTTCGCCGGTTGGGCGAGGGCCGGCGGCGCCACAAGGCTGAAGGCCGCAGCGGGCGCAAGCAGCCGCGCCGAAAGACGGAGGAGGGACATGGAAGCTCCTGTGACGTGGTTTGGCCGATGGCCTAGGCGTGGGGCCTTGAATGCCTTCTGAACTTGGCAGTTCCTCGCCATTCAGGGAAGAAAGCGCTGCCTGAGGGCGAGCAGGGCAAGCGCCGCCTCTGCCGCCCCGCCGCCCTTGTCTAGCTCGCTTGGGTCGGCGCGGACGAGTGCCTGCGCCTCGTTCTCCACGGTCAGGATACCGTTGCCGATGGCAAGGCCCGACAGGGTCAGGTCCATCAGCCCGCGGGCGCTCTCGTTGGCGACCACCTCGAAATGATAGGTCTCGCCGCGGATGATGACTCCGAGCGCGACAAAGGCGTCATAGTCGCCGCTCTCGTCGGCGAGGGCGATGGCGGCCGGGAGTTCGAGGGCTCCAGGGACCGTGATGGTCTCATGCTCGTGTCCCGCGGCCTCGACGGCCTTGCGAGCGCCTTCGAGGAGGAGGTCATTGAGGTGCGCATAGAAGCGGGCTTCCGCAAGCAGGATCTTGGCCATGAGCGTCAGGCGTCCTTCTCGATCGCCCGTTCCTCGACGATGGCGAGGCCGTAGCCGGCCAGGCCGACGGGCCGGTGGTGGCTGTTGGTGAGCAGGATCATGTCGTGGATGCCGAGCGCAGCGAGGATTTGGGCGCCGATCCCGTAGCTCCGAAGCATCTCGCCCTCCTCCACGTCCTTGCCCGAGCGGCGGTCGGCCGAGCGGCTGAGAGAGCCGGGCGCGGCGGCGTGAAGGGCGACGATCACGCCGGAGCCCTGCTCCTCGATCATCCGGATGGCACCGCCGAGCAGGCCCGAGCGGGGCGAGCGCTCGCCGAGCACGTCGGCGAAGAGGTCGAGGCTGTGCATCCGGACCATGACCGGCTGGTCGGGATCGAGCGGCCCCAGCACCAGCGCGAGCTGCTCGGCGCCGGTCGCCTTGTCGCGGAAGACCTGAGCCTGCCAGGCGGTGCCGGAGGGCGAGGTGAAGGGGCAGGCGGAGACCCGCTCGACCAGATGGTCGCGGCGGAGGCGGTAGGCGATGAGGTCGCGGATGGTGCCGATCTTGAGGCCATGCATCCGGGCGAAGTCGATGAGGTCGTCAAGGCGGGCCATGGTCCCGTCCTCGCGCATGATCTCGCAGATAACGCCCGAAGGGTTGAGACCGGCCAGCCGGCTGACGTCGACCGCGGCCTCGGTATGGCCGGCCCGGACCAGCACGCCGCCGGGGCGGGCAACCAGGGGGAAGACGTGGCCGGGCGAGACCAGGGCGTCAGGTCCGTTGGCGGCGTCGATCGCGACCGAGATGGTGCGGGCGCGGTCGGCGGCGCTGATCCCGGTGGAGACCCCGGTGCGGGCCTCGATCGAGACTGTGAAGGCGGTCTCGTGGCGGGTGCCATTGTTGCGGGCCATGAGTGGCAGGCCGAGCTGCTCCACCCGCTCCGCGGAAAGAGCGAGGCAGATGAGGCCGCGGCCGTGGCGGGCCATGAAGTTGATGGCGTCGGGCGTCGCCATCTGAGCCGGGATGACGAGGTCGCCCTCATTCTCGCGGTCGTCGTCGTCGACCAGGATGAACATGCGGCCGTTGCGGGCCTCGTCGATGATCGCCTCGGCCCCGACCAGCACTTCTGCCGTCCCGCGGGAGAGGAGACGCTCGAGCCGGCCGAGCGTGTCGGCCGTCGGGTTCCAGTCGGGCGAGCCGAGCTTGCGGAGGCTGTTGGGATGAAGGCCCGCTGCGCGGGCTAGCCCGGCCCGGGTGACCTCACCGGTCTCGATGATGGCGGTGAGGCGGTCGATGAGGGTGGTGGCCATCCTCTTCGCTTATCACATCGCAGTGTGAGGCGCTAGGCGCTTCTGCTTACCTGCAGTGTGATGGTGACCGGCAAAGTTGACGAAGTTGACACGATGCAGCTGCTCACATCGAGGAAGTGGATCGCTCCAATGCGCCCGTGATGACGAGCTGAGTTGGAGTGCTTGTGGAAGAGGTGGGTCGCATCCGATTTGAAAGTGGCAGACGCTATCCTACTACGCAAGCGCTGCACTCGTCAGCGGCCGCCGCGGGCCTCGATCATGCGCTGGAGGTAGCGGGCGAGGACATCGATCTCGACGTTGAGCTGCCGTCCGGGCGCAAGCTGCCCCAGGGTGGTGTGCTGGGCAGTGTGAGGAATGAGGTTGATGGTGAAGCGGGTCTCCTCACCCTCGTCGTGGACCTCGTTGACGGTGAGCGACACGCCGTCGAGCGTTACCGAGCCCTTGGGGGCGAGCGCCGCGCCAAGCTCGCGCGGGACGGCAACGGTGAGGCGAGTGGAGTCGCCCTGGGGTTCGGCCGCGAGGATCGTGCCGAGCCCATCGACATGGCCGGTCACGAGATGGCCGCCGAGCTCGTCGCCGAGGCGGAGTGCCCGCTCGAGGTTGAGGTTCGCCCCTTCCTGCCAGAGCCCGGGGGCGGTCCTGGAGAGGGTCTCGGCGCTGACGTCGACCGCGAACCAGCCCGGACCCTTGTCGACCACGGTCAGGCAGGCGCCGGAGCAGGCGATGGAGGCGCCGAGCGCCACCGATTCCATGTCGTAGGCGCAGCTGATGGTGAGGCGAAGGTCGCCACGGTGCTCGGCGGAGCGAACGATGCCGAGGTCGGTGATGATTCCGGTGAACATGGTGGCGTCATTCCCGCGAAAGCGGGAATCCATCTCCCGCCGATTGGCTGTGTGTGGGGGTGGGGAGATGGACCCCCGCGTCCGCGGGGGTGACGATCTTTCTGACACGCTCGTAAACTTCGAGGCGGTCGATTCCAAGGCGGCGGCCTTCGCGCGGCTCCCACCGACCGTGCGCGTCGCCGATGGCATCGAGGCCGATGTAGCCGACGCTCTGGCGGCCTTCGCCGATCAGGATGGGGGCGCGGTAGAGAAGGATGCGGTCGACGAGATCGGCGGCGAGAAACGCGGTGGCGGTGGCCGAGCCGCCCTCGACCAGCAGGTCGTTAACGTCCGCCAAGCGGAAGACGTCCTCGGGCGAGCGGAGCATCTCCCACCCGTCCACCGGCTCGCCGCGGCTGAGGAGAGCGCGGCGGGGGGAGCGTTCTTCGAGGCCCGGCAGGCGGACGTCGAGCCGTGGCTGGTCGGCAAGAAAGGTGCCGCGGCCGACCAGGATCATGTCGCATTGCGCACGCTCGAGGTGGACGTGAGCGCGGGCATCCTCGCCGGTGATCCACTTGGACTCGCCGGAAGGAAGCGCGATCTTGCCGTCGATCGACAGTGCGAGCTTGAGGGTGATCCGGGGCCGGCCGAGCGTCAGCCGGGTAAGCCAGCCGGCCATGCTGTCGCGCGCTTCCGCGGCAAGGAGGCCTAGGTCGACCTCGACCCCGGCGGCGCCGAGGCGGCGCAGGCCCTCCCCGGCGGTGCGCGGATCAGGATCCTCGATTGCGGCGACGACCCGGGTGATGCCGGCATCGAGGATGAGGTCGGTGCAGGTTGGGCCGCGCTTGCTCGGGTGATTGCAGGGTTCGAGCGTAGTAAGCAGGGTCGCGCCGCGCGCGCGGCTGCCCGCCTCGGCCAATGCCACGGCTTCGGCATGGGGGCGGCCGCCCGCCCGGGTGGCGCCGCGGCCGATGACCTCGCCATTTTCGGAGAGGACCACGCAGCCGACATTGGGGTTAGGCGCCGTCGTGCCGCGAGCGGCAGCGCCGAGCGCCACCGCCTGCCTCATCGCCTCGGCCTCACTCGATGCCGAAGGTATTGGCGATCTCCTGGAATTCGCGCTGGCGGGCCAGGGCCTTCTCCTCGGCTTCCTTCTGCGAGACCTTCTGGTCCGCCTTGATCTCCGCATCGGTGCGATCGAGGCTCCAGCTTTCCGCATAGGCCACGGTCGGCGGCGGCGCGGTGCGCACCTTCAGATCGAGGAAGAAAAGGCCGACAAGGGAGGCAGTGATCCCGACGCTGAGCAGCGCCGCCTTGGTCTTTTCGGGGCTGCGGCGGCCGAGAAAGGCGCGAAGGTCCGACAGGACGGCGCGGGGGCCCTGGACGGGGGGAAGGCCAAGCATGAGGGAGATGTAGGAGCGGAGGCGGGTGGGCGCAAATGGTCGGTTTCCACGCAAAGCGGGGGAACAGGTTCGCGGCAGCGAACCGAGGGGGCCTCGGTGTTGCCCCAGACCCCCTCGGCAAGCTGCGCTGACCTGTGCTCCCGCAAGCGGGGGTACCGGCTCTTGTTATTCGTCTTCCAGCTGGAAGCGGAGGGTGATGACCTGCGTGCTGGCGACCGCGCGGCCGTCCTCGGTCGCCGGCTGGTAGCGCCAGTGGCGGAGAAGGTGGGTGCGGGCAGCGGCGAGGAAGGCGAGGTCGGCAGTCCCGACGGGCTCCACCGCCGTGACCCTGCCGCGTGCATCGATGGTGAGACGGAGGCGCAGCACCGCTTCTTCCTCGCTGCGACGCTTGGAGTCGGGATAGGGCGGGCGGAGGAGATCGGACGGCGTGACTGCCCGGGCGGCGACCCGGACCGGCTCGGCAGCCGGGGGCGGCGTGCTTCGGGCAGGCGGATCGAGCGGCGTGTCGAGCAGCGGACCGATGTCGGGCGCACTGCTGTTCATCGCCGGGCCAAGGTCGAAGGCAGGGCCGGGTTGGGGAAGCGGCACGACCGGGGTGGTCCGGTCGATGAAGCTGTCGGGAGCAGGCGCGGGCTTGTCGGGCCGGGGCTGCGGCGCCGGTACGGGCTCGGGCAGCGGTTCGGGCGGGAGCGGGATGTCGACCAGTTCGGTCCTGGGTTTCCCGGGCAGGACGGCCAAGTCCATCTTGGCGGTGGCGAGAAGACCCAGTGCGACGGCGTGGCCACCGATGATCAGGGTGAGAGCGGTCGGGCTGAGACGACGGCGGGGACGGCGGTGTGGGGCGTAGGCAAGCACGGCGACCTCCTGTGTACAACCGAGTCGGTCCCGTGGATGTTACATCATTACGTTTGTGGAGCAATGAGGTTGGTGAAGCGAGGGATAACAGGGAGGAGCGGGACGCTTGTTCGCCGGCGAGTCACCGGGGCAGCCAGGCACGCACCTGAGGGACACCAATCTGCGGCTGGGCCCCGGCGTTCGCCGGGGAGCGGCTCAGCTCCTGGCGGCGGCTTGGAGCCGGGCGAGGCAGCGTGGCTTGCCGATGAGCTTCACCAAAGGTGCCATCTCGGGGCCCGAGCCGCGGCCGGTGAGAGCGAGGCGCAGGGGGAGAAAGAGGCTCTTGCCCTTGCGGCCGGTGCGCTCCTTGAGGGCGCCGGTCAGCGCGTGCCAGGGGTCGGCGGACCAGTCGAGGGGCTCGGCGAAGGTGGCGGCTTCGGCAAGGAAGGCGCGGTCGTCGCCGGCGAGGTCGGCTGGCGGCGGGATGTCGCCTCCGACGACATTCTCCCATTCGGCGATGTCGCCGAGGCGCTGCAAGGCGGTGCGGAGGATCGGCCAGCTTTCGGCATCGACCCAGGCAGGCAGGCGGGCCGAGACGTGGGCGAAATCAAGGGTGTGAAGCAGGCGGGCGTTCAGCTGCTCGACCTCGGCCATGTCGAAATGGGCTGGCGCGCGGCCGAAGTGGGCGAAGTCGAAGCTTGCGGCGAGGGGCGCAAGATCGGCGGTGGGCTCGACCGGCTGGCTGGTGCCGAGCCGGGCAAGGAGGGAAAGGAGCGCCATCGGCTCGAGCCCAGCGTCCTGGAGGGCGGGCACGCCGACGGCGCCGAGGCGCTTGGACAGCTTGCCTTCGGCTGCGACCAGCAGGGCTTCGTGGGCGAAAGCAGGGGAAGCGGCACCCAGGGCAGCGAACATCTGCAGCTGGACGGCGCTGTTGGTGACATGGTCCTCCCCGCGCAGGATGTGGGTGATGCCGAGGTCGATGTCGTCGATGACGCTCGGCAGCAGGTAGAGCCAGCTGCCGTCGGCGCGGCGGATGACGGGGTCGGACAGGAGCCTGGGGTCGAAGCGCTGCTCGCCGCGGATGAGGTCGGTCCAGACGATCGGCGAATCGTGGTCGAGGCGGAAGCGCCAGTGGGGCGAGCGGCCCTCGACCCGGGCATTTTCGCCGTCGGGACGCTCGTAGACAGGGGGCAGGCCGCGGCCGAGGAGGATCTTGCGGCGGAGGTCCAGCTCCTCCGGACTTTCGTAGCAGGCGTAGACCCGGCCGGCGGCGCGCAGCCGCTCGAATTCGCGCTCGTAGAGGGCGAAGCGGTCGGACTGGCGGACGCTGCCGTGCGGCGCGAGGCCGAGCCAGGCGAGGTCGTCGCGGATCGCCTGCTCGGCCTCTGCGGTCGAGCGCTCCCGGTCGGTGTCGTCGATCCGGAGCCAGAACTGACCGCCGTGACGGGCCGCAAACAGGAAATTGTGGAGCGCCGTGCGGATGTTGCCGACGTGAAGGCGGCCGGTCGGCGAGGGGGCGAAGCGGGTGACGACGGTCATGCTGTTGCGCTCACTGGCCGGTGCGAAAGCCGTTGGTGATGGGATAGCGGCGATCGCGGCCGAAGTTGCGGCCGCCGATCTTGACCCCCGGCGGGGCCTGGCGGCGCTTGTATTCGGCGCGGAGCACCAGCTTTTCCATCTGCGCCACGGTCGCCCGGTCGCTTGCCGTTCGCTCGGCGACCTCGTGGACGGACAGCTCGAGGTCGACAAGGCCGTGAAGGATGGGGTCGAGCTTGTCGTAGGGGGGCAAGCTATCCTCGTCCTTCTGGTCTGCGCGGAGCTCGGCCGAGGGGGGCTTGTCGATCACCCGCTCGGGCATGACGGGACCGGCGGGGCCGAGCAGACCCTCGGGGCGATGGGCGTTGCGCCAGCGCGAAAGGGCGAAGACGGTGGTTTTGTAGGCGTCCTTCAGGACCGAATAGCCGCCAGCCATGTCGCCGTAGAGGGTGGCATAACCGACGCTCATCTCGCTCTTGTTGCCGGTGGTGAGGAGCATGTGGCCGAACTTGTTGGACAGGGCCATGAGCGTGACCATGCGCAGGCGCGCCTGGATGTTTTCTTCCGCTAGATCTGGGTCGCGGCCGGCGAAGTGGGGCTGGAGCATGGCCGCCAGGGCATCGACCGCGGGTACGATGGGGATGACGTCATGGCGGATGCCGAGCAGGCGGGCGCTCTCGGCGGCGTCCTCGACGCTGGCGGAGCCGGTGTAGACCGACGGCATCATCACGCCCCACACCTTGTCGGCGCCGAGCGCATCGACGGCGACGGCGGCGGACAAGGCGGAGTCGATGCCTCCGGACAGGCCGAGGATCACGCCCGGAAATCCGTTGCGCTGCACATAGTCGCGCAAGGCCACGACCATCGCGAGATAGACGTCCTCAGGGTAAGGCGCGAGGGCATGGCAGTCGCTGGTGGTGCAGCGCCAGCGGCCGTCGGGGGCGCGCTCCCAGCTGGTAAGCAGCAGCTGCTCCTCCCAGTCGCGCATCTGCACGGCCTTGGTCCCGTCGGCGTTGAAGACCATGGAGCTGCCGTCGAAGGCGAGCTCGTCCTGGCCGCCGACGCGGTTCAGATAGGCGAGCGGCAGGCCGACCTGCTTCGCGCGCCCGCCGAACAGGCGTTGGCGCAGGTCATCCTTGTCGAGCTCATAGGGGCTGCCGTTGGGCGACAGGAGGATCTCGGCGCCGGAGCGGGCGAGGTGCAGGGGCACGTCGTCGAGCCAGAGGTCCTCGCAGATCGGAAAGCCGATGCGCACGCCCCTGAAGGTGCAGACTTCGGGCAGCGGGCCGGCGGTGAAGACGCGCTTCTCGTCGAAGGTACCGTAGTTGGGGAGCTCGCGCTTCAAGGTGACGAACAGCTCGCGGCCTTCGTCGGCAAGGATCACGGCATTGTAGGCGCGGCCTTCGCGAACGACGATGGAGCCGAAGGCGACGGCCGGGCCAGGCTCGGCGGTGGCGGCGACCAGGCGGGCGGCTGCGGCTTCGGTCTCGCGCAGAAAGGCGGGCTTCAGCACCAGATCTTCGGGCGGGTAGCCGGTCAGCTGGAGCTCGGGCACCAGTAGCAGGTCGGCGCCGGCAGCGGCGCGGCGCTGCTCGAGGATGGCGGCAGCGTTGGCGGCGAGGTCGCCGACCTTCTGGTTCATCTGGGCAAGGGCAATGGTCA
>ERZ1066119.1509-NODE-1509-length-12018-cov-7.035777_pt1 | contig 12018 bp, 7 predicted proteins | sample MGYA00382766_ERZ1066119 | MGnify/ENA primary metagenome ERZ1066119 (study PRJEB33369, sample SAMEA5778349) | biofilm metagenome | biome: Industrial cooling water; feature: Water cooling tower basin; material: Biofilm | place: United Arab Emirates | collected...
CTTTTATCCACTGCTTATTATTTAGATCCAGATAAGAAATTTCTCCTTGCTTATTAATTATCCAAGGAGTCCCCCCTGGAGCAACATCTATTGCTACACCATATGCATTATAAGGATTCCAATCTGACCCATTCCACTTCCAAACTTGATAACCAATAAGATTTCCAGCACTGTCCATATTTGGATTCCAGCCAAGAATCCAAACAGAGCCGTCTCCCCCAATACCTATACCTCGTGCCTGACCAGGTACTTTTATCCATTGGTCTTCAATTCGATTCTTGTAATAAATCTCCCCTTGTCGGTTAAATATCCAAGGCGTTCCGATAGGATCGACGTCTATACCTATACCAGCAGTGTTATCAGGGTACCACTCTGAACCACTGCGCTTATAAACTCGTGAGTTACCTTGGTTATCCGCTGAATAGCCAAGAGCCCAAACGGAACGGTCTCCTCCAATGCCAATGTCTCTTGCTAGACCATTTACCGGCAACCATCCGTTGACAAGCGATCTCCCATCTTTAATTTCCGTGAATTTCAAATACCAAAAAATTACTGATGCCGTGCGTGCCACTGCTTCCTTAAGAAGTTGGTATTGACTCGATCTTACTTTCTCAAGCGTAAAAAACATAGGACTCACATCAGCAATGTCTGACACACTCAATTCATCACCATCAATAGAAACTTTAATCTCACTATCGAGAATATTTTGTATGAAATCTCTTGTAGTATTAACCTGGCACGGAAAGAGAGGGCAGGGCTTCTGATCAAGTCGAGATGTAGTGCGGTCTTGTTGCGTAATCTATAAAAGCCCTGCCCTCTCTTTTATTGCCGCCTTAATAAAAAGCGTATTTTCCTTGGGATGAGCCAACGAGAAACTCTGTAAGGCTGGTTTAAGCTCAGCCAAATTCTTATTTGCTTCATCTTCCCATCTAACATGGAACTCAGTAGCATCGTTTGCTACATGATACGGCACTGTAAGATCTGCCAACATATGCAAAGCCCAGCCAAGATAACGGGCGGAATAACTAGCATTTTGTGGAACACGTTCAGTTTTTCCATTTCTATCTATCCATGACGGCCAAGATGGACATGGTCTATTTTTTGCAGCCAAGCAGAGTGGATACCCCCCTGGACAAACAGTTTTGTAATATATTCTGTCGCCCTCTGGTACTAAGAAGTGCGGAGCTTCAACGTAACCTCCATCCATAGGGCGCAATACATTGTAGTCTAAGTATTGACTGGGATTGTTTGGATAAAACCGAACGGCTAGATTGAAAAGTTCCTGCGCATAAACATTTGCCGTGAGCTGCCCTGGATTAGCTATATTAACACCAGCATATGACTCAATTACATCTCTTTTTGCGTAATGATGAATGGTATCGCAATATTGTTTTTCTGGTTTTTCCATGAATGGATGATCCCAAGTACACCAAACGCCATCAGCTATACCCGTTGGGGGGTTAGAGAAACTCCCATAATCAGCATACATCGCTCCCTCTTCTAAAAGAACCTGAAACCGAGCAATCTCACTAGCCGACATGCGATCAAAAGCTGATGAGTTCTTACGGAGAAGTTCAATGGCCTTTTCAATAATTCCTTTGTGAACTTCATCACCGTAGGAGTATGCTGGCAAAACCTGGACTCCAATTGCCGCTATTGAGGCTAGGAGCAGACATTTTGAAAGGCGCAACAACGGAAAATGTCGAGTTTTTAGATTTGAGAGTTTGCATTTAGATGGATTAAGTTTTGGCATAATAGCCCTTACCCACAATCAACTTAAAAAAAGAAAATTTTGATTCTACTACAATCTCTAGCAAAACTATCTTTCCAAGCCGATAAACTTCCTAGACTTGGACTCAATGTCAATTCTCAAATACTAGGCTAGCCAATAAAGATGAGGAAGTTGTGAGGGAGTTTCGTTTCTCAGCTATCACTCCCAGCTTTGTAGGCGGCAGTATAACTATTTATTATACGAAAACTTTCCGTGTGCGACTCGTTTCTAAGTAAATACATAACTGAGAGTATATATTGAAAGCGACTTTCAATAGACTTATCCGTAAATGATAAATGCTTACAGGAAGGGAGCTTCAGCGATTATAATGGGATGTGCGATCGCAGTAGCGAAGTATACGCAAAAATAGGGCTAGGGGCATAATTCATGGCTAAATTATCACTTGGGAGGCAAAAATATAGGTGGAATAAAAATTCATTGTTTTCCAGGGAATTTAAACATTAATGGTTAGTGAAAACACTCGATTAAGTCGTAGCCTTACTAATCCACAAACTGCCATGATTATCTAGTTATACTTATGGCGAGCTAAACGGAATCTGTCACTGGCTACTCTAAATATTTTCACTTTAACTATCAAAGGCTGCCTCTGTTCCCTGTTCCACCTAATAATTGGATAGTCTTCTGGCTCAATTTTAATCCTTTAAACTCACCAAAATTATTTAACTGTTAGCTTTGTTTAATTGCTAATTGCTAATCGCTAATTGCTAATCGCTATTAATTCTAATTCCATGAAACACGCAGATCTACTCAAACCAGAAGGATTTGAAGAAGTCGAACATACTGCTGATTGGGCTTATCGGATTTGGGGTCAAAGTTTAGCAGAATTGTTCGTGCGGGCAGCACGAGGACTTTACTACCTTGTCGGAATGCGGCTAGCAGCAGAGCCACAAGGTGTCCGAGAGATTAGTCTACAAGGTGTGGACAATGAAAGTTTACTAGTTGCCTGGTTGAACGAACTGCTCTACCTACATGAGAGTGAAAATCTAGGGTTCGAGCAAATCGAAATTTTACAGCTAGATGGGAAAACTTTACATGCTAAAGTGACAGGCTCTCCTACTCAGCAGTGGCTCAAAGATATTAAGGCAGCAACTTACCACAACTTAGCAATTCATTCGACAGAAACAGGTTTTGAAGCGACACTAGTATTAGACGTTTGATGTCAAGGTATCTGAGATCGATTGCCGGATGCGGCAGAGTTAATTGAATGTCTGCAAAGGCAGAGATGAAATCCCTGGATGCCGCAACGAGGAGGGGATTATGGTTACTAAGCAAGATTTTCACCGGATTAGCGATCGCATTTGGGAGATCCCCACATCTTTCCATCCAGCCATGAAAGTTCCAGTCTGGGTCTTCGCCGATGAGGAAATCCTGGAAGAGGCTTTAGGAGATTTGTCCATTACCCAAGCTATTAATGTTGCCCAACTTCCTGGCCTTGTAGGTCATGTTGCCATTATGCCCGACGTACACCAGGGATATGGAATGCCGATTGGTGGTGTGATGGTATCGCGAGTACCTGATGGGATTATCTCCCCTGGAGCCGTGGGTTATGACATCAACTGTGGCGTGCGGGTCTTGGCTTCTGAAATTGAGTATGAAACCGCAAAGCCTTTTATAGGCGCGCTGGCGAGCACTCTCTATCGCAACTGTCCCAGTGGTGTAGGCGAAAAAGGCAGCATACCTTTGTCGATGGAGGAGCTAGACACACTCTGCCGTCAGGGTTCTCGCTGGGCGCTGGAACGCGGATATGCCACAGCAGAAGACTTGGCTCGCACGGAGGAGTTTGGTTGTTTAGAAGGCGCTCAGCCGGAAAATGTCAGCCAGAGAGCAAAGGAACGGGGAAAAGGGCAATTGGGTACTCTGGGCGCAGGCAACCATTTTTTAGAAGTCGATGCGATCGAGGAAGTTTTTGACCGCGAAGCCGCCCAGGCAATGGGATTGAGAAAAGGTTGTCTGGCAGTCCAAATTCATTGCGGTTCTCGCGGTTTCGGTCATCAGATTTGTACCGATTACGTCCAAGATTTTCAGTCCGCAGTGATTCGCTATGGGATTCATTTACCCGACCGAGAGTTAGTTTGTGCCCCGCTTGATTCTCCAGAAGGACAAGCTTACCTAGGGGCAATGAAAGCAGCGGCAAACTACGCCTTTGCCAATCGTCAAACTCTGGCTCACCATGCTCGACGGAGTTTCCAGCAGGTGTTTGGCACTCCAACAGGAGAAAGCCATCTACGCCAGGTTTACGACATTGCCCACAATATGGCTAAAATGGAAACCCATCGCATTGAAGGTAAGGAGATCCCAGTCTGCGTTCATCGCAAGGGGGCAACACGAGCTTTTGGACCAGGGTTTGCCGGATTACCACCAGAGTATCGTCATTTAGGTCAACCCGTCTTAGTGCCTGGTTCGATGGGTACGAAGAGTTGGATTCTGTTAGGGACTGCAGCAAACGAGGAACTTTCCTTTGGCTCGACTTGCCACGGGGCAGGGCGAGTCATGAGTCGCGCCAAGGCGAAACACTCCGTACGGGGCGATCGCCTGCGGCAGGAATTAGAAAAATCGGGCATCAGCGTCCGCGCTGGTTCGATGTCAGGGTTAGCCGAGGAAGCCCCTCAAGCTTATAAAGATGTCGATCGAGTCGTTGCCACTGTGAGCCAAGCTGGTATTGCTCGTAAAGTCGCTCGCCTGCGACCTGTTGCCGTTATCAAAGGTTGATTAGCCCGCTAGATTCAGTCGCTCTTCCAGGCGATCGCGCCTGCGATCTTCCCGAAACAAGCGCAGTACGTATGCTCCGGCTGGGATTTCTTGCAGCTCCTGGCTGACTGCCGCCATTTGGCTGGGTAACTCGTGTAACCCAGGCAGCTTGACACTATATTCGGGAGTCGCCAGGATCGGAGCTGCGAAACAAGCAAAGCTGAGATCGGCGGCAGAAAAGCGATCTGCAACTAAGTAGCGCCGTCCATCCGCCAGCCGGTGACTTACCATCTCGAATATGCTCTTAATCGTATCAAGGGAACTAGCGGCTGAGTCTGCGGTAATGTTGTAAATCCGTCGAGCAATAGAGCGAGCGATGGGAAAAGCTATAGGGAACAATGCCCGTTCGACAGGCGGTGTCCCCTCGCTCCACAACCGCCGCATTAACTGCCAATCGTCGAACACGTAAAAGTATGCCCAACAGCGGATGCTGGGACCTAGCTGTGTATCGAACAAATCTGCAAGTTGCTCTACCTCGTGACGCAGTTGAGGATCGGTGGGATAAAGCTTAGCTTCTACCGAGGCGATGCGATCGAGATAATGCAATATGTCAGTTGAATCAGTAAAAGTACCCGCCTCAGTTATCAAAACGGGAACGGAACTGCCGCCAGCTTGACTGGTAGCTATTCGGTGGATCGGCGGCACGTGGCGCTCTTCAATATAGGGTATATTTAGCCGCTCCAACGCCCATCTTGCTTTTTCGCAGTAATGGCTGACTGGGATAGTGATGAGGCGGAATGTTGGTTTTTGTAGATGCTTCTGCATAGGTATGATTCAATTAGCAACGTTTTCTAGAACCTGTCAAGCGTCAACTACCCACCTTTAGACTTCTTTTGCAAGGCATCACGATCGAGTCTTTTTTGAAGAGAAATTCCAGTTTTGCAGATGTAATGCTCTAGTTTTGTTTGCTAGCGATTGACAACTATCCGCTCTAATTTGATGAGGCTACTGGAGAGCCTTAGAGGTGGGTATCGATTGGCAGACATAGCAGTTTTTAGATAGCGATCGAAAATTGCCCGATCGTTCTCTCCCGCCTGAATCACCACCAACTCAAATTTTCCTCTGTCTGGTATGTAGGCAGATTGTTCCCAGGTGCGATCGTGGCTAATGATGATTTCTCCTTGAGGATACCAATCTTGAGATTGATAAGGACGAAGGAATAACCACAGGGATGTGCCTTGTAGATTACCAGAAATTTTGCCTTCAACAACTATTTCTTGGGCAACGCGCTCGCCATTTTTAGGCTTAATTATAGAAGTTTCAGGAGCTTGTTTGTAATAGAACAATTCTTTTTCTAAAATTGCTACTCGCTCTTTTAAAAATTTGTTTTCTGTTTCTATTTTTTCTTTTGTCTCCTTGAGAAGGGTTACTTGATCGGTAGTTTCTAAAATAGCTCTATAAGCACCGAAACCAGCGACAAAACCTACCACCAACATCACACCCATCGCCCAAAATATATTACTCTTTAATAAATCTTCTATGCTCGCCCCCTGTGGTTGACTACTTACCTTTTTTTGAGGTTTATTTTCAGTATTCATAACTAAATTTCTCCACAAAACCTCGCCGACTCACTCAAATAAAAATTGTTAAAAATCATGTTTGAATCTTAATCAGCAACACCTGCCTATAACTTAAGTTTGATCGAGTTGACTGGAAGCTAATTGCATTTGGATTTATCCAACTTGAACTATCAGTTTGTCAGATGTGAATTCCAGGTAGCTACCGTAACAAAATTTGATAAAAATTATATTTGCAAACAGTTGAATAGCGATCGCTTTTACCATCAATTTACTGTAAACGGAATGAGCTTTGGTAAAAATTAGTAGAATGTTACTGTCAATAGCTGTCGATCGTGTCCGTAGATTTGCAGCATGGCTTCTTCAAGGCATCTATCGCTGCCGTTGGCGAAAAATGGCTTTTCGCAGTTCTTCTGCTCCTAGCACCAGTGGCGGACAGAATAACAAGAGTAACCACTGCCAAACAGTTAAAGGTGCTGTGGTAAAAATATTGCCCAGCGGCGGGAAATAGATGAAAGCGAACAAAGCCGCACATTCAACTCCAATACCTAACCACAACAGTTGGTTATGCGTCCAAGACAGCCGAAAAGCCGATACCCACTCAGAGCGGCAGGCAAACAGGTTGCCGACTTGACAAGCTACAATTGTCGCCAAAGTCATGCTGGTTGCCTGATGGTAAATGGCTCTGACCTCTGGCTCTGCGGAGTGGCTCAAAATTGCCCCAGTGACTTGCTGGAGATCGGCTAACGAGTAGCCATAACTCCACCAGACGATAAAGAATCCCAGTATGGATAAGATCGCTTCCAGCACACCGAGAAATCCGTATGCCCTTACCAGCAAGGGAAAATTGAGCAAGAACTGATGCTTGGCGCGGGGCGGGCGCTCCATAATTCCAGTCTCTGGAGATTCGGCACCTAATGCCAGCGCCGGAACCATGTCCGTTCCCAGATCCACGGCTAGAATTTGCAAAATCGTCAATGCTGGCGGGATTTTGAACGCAACCATCGCTAGAAATGGGACGATTTCCGGTACGTTGGATGCCAGGATATAAGTCATAAACTTGCGAATATTCTGGTAGATCGCTCGTCCTTGCTCGACGGCGCTGACAATTGTGGCAAAGTTATCATCTGTCAGTACGATATCGGCTGCTTCCCTGGCTACGTCCGTACCGCTCATCCCCATCGCAATGCCAATGTTGGCTGCTCGCAAGGCTGGAGCATCATTCACGCCATCCCCCGTCACAGCAACGATTTCACCTGAGTCTTTGTAAGCCTGTACCAGCCGTAATTTGTGTTCGGGAGACATGCGAGCAAATACCAAGCTGGAGCGATATTTCAAAATTTGCCGCAGTTGAGCATCCGAGAGATGCCCCATGCCTTCTCCTGTCACCACCCGCACCCGCTCGTTCCCTAATCCGATATTGCGGGCGATCGCTTCCGCTGTCAGTCCGTAATCTCCCGTCACCATCGTCACTTTAATTCCTGCCGTATGGCAGGAGGCGATCGCTTCCTTCACTTCCGGACGGGGTGGATCGAACATTGCCACCAAGCCAATGAAGACTAGGTTTTGCTCTAGTTCTTGCGATCGCAACTCTAGCAACTGTTTGTCACCCCGACGAGCCGCAACCCCCAGCACCCGAAATCCCTGTCGCGCTAGCTCATCGTTGGCTGCAACGACCTCATCCCAATCTGCCTGCAATAGATCTCGAACCGTCCCATCCTGTAATATAGATTGACAGTGCCGCAACACTTCTAATGGCGCTCCCTTAGTGAAGCCGAGACAGGGAAATTCACTCGCCCACAACTGGGATGACTGCCAATCTAACACCACCGTCATCATCCGCCGCCGCGAATCAAACGGCACTTCCCGCCAGCGAGGAAACTGGCGTTGCAGTTGTTCTAAGTTTACCCCTGCTTTCGCCGCCGCCACCAACAGCGCCGCTTCTGTTGGATCGCCAATTTCCTGCCACCGACTGGGTGCGGTGAGGTGAATCAAGCGAGCATTGGAACACAGAGCCGCCCCCGTTAATAACAGATGCACCTGCCAGGAGGCGACAAAATCAGTAGGGATACGAACTTTACCTGTTGTCGGATCGTAACCCGCACCCGTGACTTCAATCGACTGCCCACTGTTAGCCGAATTTAAACCTTTCCCTGCTCCCTGCTCCCTGCTAAGTGCTCCCTCAGAAGATACCCATAAATAACGCACCGTCATTTCATTTTTCGTCAAAGTTCCGGTCTTATCCGTGCAAATGACTGTGGTTGCACTTAAAGTTTCCACCGCAGACAGGCGGCGTACCAGGGCGTTGCGGCGTGCCATTCGCTGGACTCCCATCGCCAATGCTAGCGTCACTGTCGGCAGCAGTCCTTCGGGTACGTTGGCAACGATAATGCCGATCGCGAAAATGAAACTTTCCGTAATATCCATGCCAATCAGTAAATAGCTGAGCAGGAAGACTGTAATGCCCATGAGTAAAGCGATCGCCGTAATAATCCGCACGATCCGAGCTACCTGCACTTCTAAGGTACTGGGTTCACGCTTCACCATTGTCGTGAGGTGCGCGACTTGCCCGAACTCGGTTTGAGCGCCTGTGGCATAGACTACGGCTACGGCTCGCCCCGATGCGACGCTGGAGCCTGCCAAGACCAAATTAGCAATTTCAGCCGGATTCACCCGTTCCTGTAACGGTTGTTCTCCAGGTTGCAGCAGCGTTCTGCCACCTCGGAGCGGTACGACTTGGCGGGGACGCACGGGATAGCGATCGCGGGCAACGGGCAACGATTCTCCCGTGAGTACCGAGACATCGACATAAAGGTTATCGGCTGCAACTAAACGCGCATCGGCAGAAATGCGATCGCCTTCTTCCAGTTGCATGACATCGCCCCGTACCAATTTCCGCGCTGGAATCTGCTTCAACTCCCCATCGCGGTAAACTTTAACTTGCACTGGCAGCACTTTTTTCAATGCTGCTAGCGCCCTTTCCGCCTGGAATTCTTGCCAAAAGCTAAAGATAGCGTTAATCCAAATCACCGCCCAGATTGCCCAACCTAGTTCGGGCGTGCGGGATACGAATGCTAAAATTCCCGCCACCCACAACAGCAGTGCCATAAAATGGGTGAGCTGATCTGTAAAGCGGAGCCACAACGGGCGATGGGCTGGTTCTGGTAGCTCGTTCGCACCATCTTGCTGCAACCGTCGTACTGCCTCGTACTCAGGTAAACCATCGTTAGTGGTTCCCAGTGACTCGTAGACGGCTTCAATCGGTAATGCCCAAACTGGTTGATGGAACGATGCCATACTGTCCAGACCTCATGCTGCATTCGATTGCATAACATTGTCGCATGTGTCTGGTGTTGCCCTGGCGATCGCCAGGAATTTGTCAGGAAAAGCGATCGCTGTCGCATTTTGTTAAATTGGCGATCGCTCTAGATGTAAGATGGGCAAACTGCGCCTTTTTCGGAAGATGATTGACTCAGTGCGATCGCATTTAGTTTTAGAGAGATGTTAGCAACATTTCACGAAGCGATCGTGTTTGGAAATAGTTTTATAGAGAAAACAGACTAAAACTTTTAATTTCTGCTTTTGTTGGAAATTATTGTGCAGAAAAACTCTGCAAGTAGTGAAGATATGCTGAAATTTCTAGCATACCTATTTTGTTAAAAAGTAATATGTGGAAAAGCTATTCAGTCTAAATACCTGTATGAGGATAATCGGCTGCAATTCGTCAGTCTAATCACCCAAACTCTAGTTGTGCATGACCAAACACGCAGTCTAATCACCTGAGTTAGTATGTTAGGCTGCGAAGAATCTGTCTAATAAATAGCTAGGTGTACAGCCCTGTGCAAATTGAGAGCCTGAAATGCTAAGGTTAATCTCTTGCTACGAGGAGACAATTTTGTGACTGAGGTAGTAAATGATTCGGAACAATTCGTATACGATATATGCTCAAAGTCATTTTTATCTCTATGGAGTTACATTAATCCTCAAGGAAAAACTCCAGGCAAAGAGTTATGTGATGTGCTAGTGGTATGCGATCCCCACGTAATTGTAATAAGTGTTAAAGACATTCAACTTAAAAATACAGATGATCCAAGTATTGATTGGAAACGCTGGCAACGAAAAGCTATTGAAGATTCGATAAAGCAGATTAAAGGTGCTATCCGATGGCTTGATCGATCAGAGTATGTCGTTCAGAAAGATGGATCTCAGGGATTGAAACTGCCATTAGCGAGTGAAAGAATATATCACCGCGTGGCAGTTGCTTTTGGTGGCAAAAGAGAAGTTCCTATCAGTTCCTCTGCTGAGGACGATGAGTTCTACCATATCTTAGATGAACAATCAGTTTTCTTGCTTCTTCGTCATTTAGATACCATAAGTGATTTTGTTAATTACTTAATTGACAAAGAGGCGTTTCTGTCTAACACCTCAATTATCATCAATGGTGGTGAGGAAAACCTGCTTGCAATTTACTTGCATAATGGTTGCCAGTTTCCCTTAGAAGCAGACATGATAATCCTTGAAGATGATCTTTGGGAAGGAATAAGCAACAAACCTGAGTTCAAGGCAAAATTGCAGAGAGACGCTGCAAGTTACGTCTGGGATAGATTGATTGAAATCTTGTGTCAAGGTGGATTCGACGGAGAAAACTGGCTCGGTCCAGATATGTCTGAGTCTGAACTAGCCATTCGTGTTCTTGTTAAAGAAAATCGGTTTTCAAGGAGGATGCTAGGTAGTGCTTTCAAAGATTTTCTTGAACTCAGCAAGATGAGGCAAGTAAGTTCTCGGTGTGTGCAATCAATGAGTGGTGTTGGATACGTTTTCTTTGCTTATGACAGTGACAGTACACTTGAAGAACGAAAAAGTGAGCTTCTCGCTAGATGTTTTGCTTCGCTGTGTCAATTCCATGAGTGTTTTACAGTGATTGGCGTTGGTGTAAACGTTCCAGGACAGAAACCCAGAAACGGATATTCAAGCGATCTAGTCCTGTTACAGACACGAAACAATCAATGGTCGGAGGAGGATTTAAGGCAAGCGAAATACTGTAGAGATGAGCTAGGCTTTTTCAAGAGTCCTAGTAAAACGCATATTCATGAAGATGAGTATCCTGTACTAGAGAAGGTTTTGTTGCAAAAAATATTTGAAGTGATAAAATCTCTTTGGCACGAGGTTGATTTATGCAACAACTCCAAAGATGTCTGCAATAAACTTTACTTGAGCCATAATATTTCCTTTACTCACTCCTTTCACCTGACCTTTACGAATCATATTCATAGTTTCGTAACCAATAATTGTTCTTCTGGCAGTGTGAAACGATTGAAATCCTAAGCCAGGATTGACCAATTTTTTGATGAAGCGATGGTCTTGCTCCACTAGATTATTCAAGTATTTATTTTGTCGTAACTTACAACTATTAGTTACAAGTTCTTCTGTATTTAACTGATTTATAGCTGTAGGGTAAGCAGCATTTTTATCCACATTAATGACTCGCGGCTTTTGGTTATGAGATGCCTTTAAAGCTTTACGGAAAAACCGTTCTGCCGCGCGTGCATTGCGTTTGGCGCTCAGCAGAAAATCCAAGGTGTTGCCCTGTGAGTCTACGGCCCGATACAGATACTTCCACTCACCTTTCACCTCAATATAGGTTTCATCCACCCGCCATGAATCATTAGTTGGTTTCAAGTGTGGTCTGCATCGCTTTTCCAGTTCGGGGGCATAAGCTTGAACCCAACGATACACCGTCGTATGGTCTACCAAAAGACCTCTCTCCAGCATCATCTCTGACAAATTGCGGTAGCTTAAGGGATAGCGCAGGTACCACCGGACACATAATAAGATGATGTCGGATTGGAAGTGACGCCACTTGAAAGGCTGCTTGGGGTTCATGGACGAGGTAGCCAGGCGAGCGACATTAAGTACAAATACTACCTCTACCAGACTACCATCAGTTTTTGCAACACAACC
>ERZ1066119.1510-NODE-1510-length-12016-cov-60.129922_pt1 | contig 12016 bp, 17 predicted proteins | sample MGYA00382766_ERZ1066119 | MGnify/ENA primary metagenome ERZ1066119 (study PRJEB33369, sample SAMEA5778349) | biofilm metagenome | biome: Industrial cooling water; feature: Water cooling tower basin; material: Biofilm | place: United Arab Emirates | collected...
CCAGTATGAGGTAGGTGTTAAAGCTGATTTAAGTGACAGGCTGACTGCGACTCTGGCATATTTTGATATTACGAAAACGAACATACCAACAACCGATCCAGTTAATCGAAGTTTTTCAGTTGTGACTGGAGAAGTGAAAAGCCGAGGTGTTGAGTTGGATATATCCGGTGAAATTTTACCCGGATGGAATATCATTGCCGCTTATGCTTATACGGATGCCTTTGTGAGCCAAGATAATAGTACTCCTGTTGGCAATCGGTTTGTCTTTACACCACGCCACTCTTTTAGTTTGTGGAATACTTATCAGATTCAGAAAGGAGCGTTGGAGGGATTAGGATTTGGTTTAGGTTTATACTACGTTGGAGAGCGAGAAGCTGATTTAGAGAATTCTTTTGCAGTTCCTAGTTATTTACGTACTGATGCTTCTATCTTTTATCGTCGGAATAATTGGAGGACGCAAATCAACTTCCAAAACTTGTTCAACACCGAATATTTTGTGGGAACTCAAGAGTTTCGGGAAGGTGGAGTAATGCCTGGTGCGCCTTTTTCTGTTGTGGGTTCTGTCTCTTTTACTTTCTAAAAGAGTTCCATAAAATAAAAATTCCTAACCTATAAACTTATCAATACTAGCATTCGTAAGGGCGGCGGTATTCCGCCCCTACAATTTGGGACAATTTATTTCTTGGTGTTCCCCAAACGTGTGACTACCCATGTTTTTCTGTAGATTTATTAAATTTATCCACTTCCTTGTGATCGCAGTGGTTATTTTAGCGATCGCAGCTTGTCACAGCAATACATCTCAGACCGAAATGCGAACTGACAAGTTAGCGCTTGCACAATTGCCAAAAGCCACACAGGTTGTTGACCATGCTTTAGGTAAAGTTGAAATTCCAGTTGCGCCACAGCGCGTCATTGTATTACACGATATGATTCTCGATTCTGTATTAGCTCTGGATGTGAAGCCAGTTGGTATAGCTTATTACCCGTATCTGTTTGGAGGAGAGCATTTTCGGGCAATACCTCAAGATTTGGTCGCTAATATTCCAGTAGTGGGCAGTGTTAGCCAGCCCTCCATAGAAAAGATTCTCACCTTAAAACCAGATTTAATTTTGGGAATGAAATTTCAAAAAAACGATTATAAACTGTTGTCAGTAATCGCACCTACAGTACTGGTTGATACTTACGATCAGTTGTATGATTTCAAGGAAAGACTACGATATATTGCTCAGGTGCTTGGAAAGAGCCAACAAGCAGAGAAAGCACTCACAAATTATCACAAGCGCATCCAACAGTTGCAGCATGAATTAGGAGAAAAATTGCAGAGAATTACAATATCTGTGGTTATTCTTGAAGGGCAAAACTTTTATACCTATAGTTCAGAGCATGTACTTGAGGGTCAAGTCATTCGGGATATAGGGTTACGCCGTCCAGTTATTCAGCAAAATCAAAAAGAAGCTGATTTGATGTCAAGTATTGAAATGTTGTCCAACCATGATGCAGATGTTTTATTTGTTAAGGCAGACTGGACAAAGGAAAATCCTAAACCTTTATCTTTTCTAAAAGAACCAATTTGGTCCACCTTAAACGCTGTTCAAAACAATCAAGTTTATGAGGTAAACTGGGCTTTCGGTGGACCCTTCGCAGCTAATAAAATAATTGATGATTTATATAAATACTTAGTTAATGTACCCTAACCCATATCCAAAACTACTCTTTTCGTCTGTAACTCCTACCACCACACTGTTTTAAGAGCTAGAATTTTCTGAAAATTTAGGTACACCGCTTTATTTATCTATTGTTTAATTTTACTAATCCGCCTGTGGGTTCAAAGCTCATACAATGGTTACAAAATAAATAAGTAGAACACAGTGTTAGATTATAGAAAAATTATGAGTGAGCAATACCAAATATTTGTACTTTTACCAGATGGTATCTCTGGAGAGAAAGCGATTTACCACACTCATTTGATTCTTGAGCAAATGGGTGAAACTTTAGATAAAGACTCAATATTGATACTAAATAAACTCTCAAATGAGTCACCATCACCCAAATATATTACAGATGCGGATAATGCATTAGTCACTTTAGCGCTTTGGGCAAACTTTCGGCGCCTCGCGCTTACTCTATGCCAGAATTCATGATTACGGTTGCGTATAAAAGTTTCCCTGACACGAATCTCATACAAGCTATTAAAATCTCAATGATGGAGAGAGCTTTTGAGAGAGGCGGTGACGACACAAAAAATAAGTACGTGAATTTAGCGCAAAAATTACATGAAAATTCTCAAGCAAAACGTACTATTATGGATTGGGGTATAGAGTATAAAAGTTTTTCTTGGGATGAATAAATAAATCGGCTTAAAAGAGGTGAATTAGCTGGAGAATATTGTGTAGATATTAGAGCATATAAACAAGCTTCAAAGCAAAAGCTTGTTGTCTAATTAAATATTTCACATTAAGAAAAGTAATTTGTTTGGGACGTCAACGCAATTGTGCCAGTATAGGAACCGTGCTTCTCAAAGGCGAGTTTGCAGGTTATGATAAGTAAGTACTGTTTGCTTGAACTGATAGAATAGGAGAGCAAAATGAATACACCTATACTTGATGAAGTTGTTGAACACTTAAAAGTTATGCCTCAAGATTTGCAGTTGCAAGTACTTGAATTTATACGTTCTTTAACAGAACCAAAAATAAAGGGTGTTTCAGGTCAGCAACTACTACGCTTTGCAGGTGCAATATCCGCAGATGATATCCAGTTGATGCGTGAAGCAATTGAAAACGATTGCGGGCAGGTTGAGATTAATGAGTGGTAGTTATTTACTTGATACTAACATTATTATTGCTATTTTTGCCGACGCTGTTGGTTTTTGCTTGTCGTGTATGCTCCCAGTCCTATAGCTATTATCCGCGATATGTTTATGATGTGCCAAACTCAGTAAACTGCCGTATATAAGGTTCATGAAATGCCAAAATAATATCCTGCTTAGGCACTCCCATTTCAACTAAACGATTAGCAATTCCTTCTTCAGTACCATCATGCTGAATCCAGATTTTACCATTTTTGATATCAAGGTGTAAAACACAACCAAAATCACGTTTATTCCCACGCCAACCGACATAAAGTAGTTGATAATGGTCTTGCTTTTCATCGAAAACTGTTTGTATCTCATACTCTTCGGCGTTTCTTTTTTGCATTGAAGAGCGTTGTTGTCGTTCGGAAAGAAGATGCTGAATATACTGCCGATATAGTTCTACAGCCATTGACTAATTACCTCCTGTTCTACATCATAAATTACCAATCGTAATTGATATTTGGCAATAGCCGATACAATAAACTTACGTTGAAAAAAAGTTTCATAAATCGGTACGCGAACTGCTAAATACAACTGGCGTTCTGGGTCAATCTTATCTAATGCATCTCGATAGTTTAAGAATTGTCCCAACGCAGTATGAAATTCTGAAACATTCGATGTACTAATAAAACTTTTAATTTGCACCGATATTTTTCGTCCGTTTCGTTCTGCTCCTAAAAGTTGCTCTGCTGCTAAATAAATCTCAAAATCTACATCATCTACATTGATGTTATAACATTCAGCAGTAATCTCCCAACCATCTTTTTCTAAGGCTGTTTTAACCACACTATGAAATCTATCTTTTGCCATACGAGTTCAACTTTATGCTCAAAATAGGCGCCAGGAACAAGCTGGATAATATAGGACGTTGCACTTTAACATCGTAACGCGCGCATAATCGGATTAAAAACTCGCCCTTCCCGCATCCGACATCTAGAATAGGGTAGAACGGTATAGGTTCTAAAAGCGCTAATAGTTGTTCGGCTTTATCTTCACTAATAGGACTACAAAAAGTGTGGTTTGTATGAGCGATTGTTAAAAACTTTACACGATTCATGAGTTTCTGTATAGTAACGAAAATTTATGCTAATGATAATCTTTTAACACCTCTTAACGTCTGCAAGCAGTCAAATTTTTAATAATCGTATTTTACCAGTTGTAACAGTTTGGTTACAATCAAGAAATGGCGCGTGTAAACTTGCAACAGCAGGGTATTTGCCTACCTTTATTTTGGCTGACACTAGAGTGTTTATTGCACAGGTAAACATTTATTTATATTACAACGTTAATGTATCAAGTTTGATACATGCTATTTATGATAAACTGTTTCAAAGTAAGTTAGGAGTTGTAGTTCTCTTCGTGAAAATACCAGATGATGCAGTGATACCAGAAGCAAAGCTGACACACTATCTTTTAGTTCCGAGAATTAAAGATGACAAATCAAAGTTTTTAGCACAAGCAGGATTTACAAAAGATAACCCAAATGATTTATTAAATGCAATTAAGCAACTTGTACTTATAAGCGACGCAGTAGAAGACAATATCAACGAATATGGGATATTTTATACCGTTACGGGGGATTTACAAGGTCTTAATCATCGTAGCTTACCAGTTGTGACAGTTTGGTTACAATCAATAAATGACGGGAGCTTTCGGTTTATCACCCTCAAACCTAAAAAGGACTAATTGTTATGAAGCTTGAACTGTATCAATACGTTGCCTTGTGTCAAGATATTCCAGAACACAATCTCAAGCGTGGAGATGTAGCAATGCTCATCGACTACGTAACCCACCCTAGTGATGGGGAAGATGGTTATATATTGGAAGTTTTTAATGCTGCGGGAGATTCTATCGCCGTTTTTGCGGTTCCAATCTCAGCAGTAGAAAAATTAGCTAGCGACGCGGTATTAGCAGTGCGCTCTTTAGTGGCAACTGCTAACTAACCAAGAGTAGTTACCGATGCTGCTTGATAATGTGTCTCTTCGCACTATAGTTATAAAACACGTTAAACTAAAGCCAAAACTGACTAAAATAACACTTAATAGTTATGGCTGTGTACAAAGTCGAAGCGCAAGTCGGCACAAAGCAACTTTTACAAGCTCTTGAACAAATGCCTCAACCTGATTTTGAGGCATTTGTAATACACCTTCAGTTTTTCAGAAAAAATGACCAGAAACAAATTTTAGATAGCGCAATGTGTGAAAAGCAGGGTAACGCTTTTTTATTTTGTGGTCAACAGGAGGATATATGACAATAAGTTTGAACTACCGGGTTTTTAATGAAGATAATGGCGATTATGTAATTCGAGAAGTAATTTATGCTGAAGATGGTTCAATTGTTAGTTGTACAAAAAATGCAGTTGAACCAACAGGAAGAACACTGGAAGAATTAGCTAGCGATATTGAAGCTTTTAAGCAAGCTTTGACCCTACCTGTATTAACTCTTGCTGATATTCCTACAACAGAAGTTAAGAAGGAAAAACTTCACTCGAAAAGTAAAAATCTTTCTCATAAGCAATTGTTAGAGAAATTAGGCTTCAGTCATACTTCAACATCAAGTTAGTTTATAAATCTTAATTATAAAGGCTAATTTTTATGAAGTTTGAGCTTTATAATTTGTTAATGAGTTGGCAGAACATCCGCCTGTAAATTAATATAAATGCTACAAGCTTCACCCAGTAAAATCCCAGTAGGGTACACAACACAAGCGTCAGATACGTCATTTGAGATTGAGCGTATCTTAGTTGAACGTTGGCAGCAAATGTTACCTCATAAAAAAGCAAAGCTAATTAGAAAATCAACGTTGGGGTGTTGGAAGCTTTGCTTAATAGGTATATTACACGATTTACCAGGCGCCACAACACAAGCTATTCGACGCGAGTTTATTAGAAGAAAGCTTGGCGATAACTGGATTGAGGTATTGTGTAATCAGGATAATTGGGATTTGACGGGTGTTGAGGGAATTGAGGCAATAATGGAAGATGCAATTTGGCTTGCTGTTAAATTAGGGAGAATTTTAGAAGAGCTAGGTATACCTTATTTAGTGGGTGGGTCAGTGGCAAGTTCATTGTTGGGAGAACCGCGCGCAACGTTAGATTTAGATTTGGTTGTCGATGTTCAAGCATCGCAAATAGAATCTTTAGTTGATACCCTAACAGGAGAGTTTTATATAAGTATTGATGCAGTAAGGGATGCTGTTGAGCGGAAAGCTTCGTTTAATGCCATACATCTAGAAACAACGGAGAAAGCAGACTTTTTTATTTTAGGTAACGATGAGTTTTCAAGAGAGAAATTAAGGCGCCGACAGTTGTATACTTTATCTGTTGAAGGAGATTCATCAATATATATATACTCCGCAGAGGATATTATTTTACAAAAGCTGCGATGGTATCGTATGGGAATGGGTGTCTCTGACAGACAGTGGAGAGACTTGTTAGGAGTATTAAAAGTACAAGCGTTAAGGCTAGATTTTGAGTATTTACAACACTGGGGAAGCTATTTAGAACTTGGTGATTTGTTAGAACGCGCGTTACTACAAGCAGGTTTGGAGAGATGACGCTTATGATGTGCCAAACTCAGTAAACTGACGTATATAAGGTTCATGAAATGCCAAAATAATATCCTGTTTCGGTACTTCCATTTCAACTAAACGATTAGCTATTCCTTCTTCTGTACCATCATGCTGTAGGTTTTGGGACGTATACTGAGATGCTACCCTACCCTTCGGGATATCCTTCGGATAACGGGAAAACTGCGTTAACGTTCGCGACTCATGACACAAAACAGCACTTTTCAAACAACCTCTTAGACTTATATTGTAACTCAGCGTTTAATTTAATAATCAACTTAGGATTACTGCTTTATAAATAAGTAAAATATGAAACCTAGTGCTTTCATATCACCTCTCTCTGTGTCCTCTGTGTCTCTGTGGTAAACATAATTACATGACTGCACAGGCGAGACGCCTATGCTACAGTATGAATCGGCGCCTGCGCTAAATTATTTATCATATAGAATTATTTTGAGTTTTTACCGTTAAAACTTGGGGTGGTGTGGAATCTGGGGGGTAAATAAAATCTACTTCTACTTTCTTGGTGGCGCCTGCTGCTAATTTTAACGTCACTAAAGCTTTACCTTGCTGTCCTCTTCTTTGCACCAAATGTAAGTACCTTTGGACTTTCCCCAAATCATCTTCATAACTAACCTTTACTGTACCGCGAAAAAATACCTGCTCGACCTGCGGGTTTAAAAATAATAATCTATCGCTTCCACCCTCATCTTTAAGTGGTGTTTGAATTAATACACTTACTGTTTGAGTTTGGTTTGTTGGATTATGTAAAGGCAAAGTCAAATCATATTCTACACCGTAATTACTATGGGCAAAATATGCTGTATCTGGGTAGCGAGCTAACATAGGAGCGCTCTGTATCTGTTTAGTAGCTAATGTGACTAAATGTACTGTTCCTAATGGATAGGAAATTGCTTTTCCAGATTCTGGTATGGTTAATTTTGCGGTGCCAGGGTTGTCAGTAATTACTGCTCCCCACTTTGTACCTTGGGAAACACCCGCTACTCGACCGAATACTGTTGGTTCTCTGGGTGGTTCTAATGGGGTGGGGATGGTGTCGCGTTTTTCTGCTAAATTACCTGTGTTGAGTAAATTTTGTAATTCGTTTAAAGTTGGTGGACGATTGGAAGTCATTGCTAAATTGGCAACGTGAATTACACCGTCGCTTTTCAGTCGCATCATTGTTGTGCGACCGTTGGAAGAAGGAGCTTGTACGGGAATTGGTAGGTTAGCTAATATTTGACTTTTACCAGGTTCTATAATTATTGTTTCTGGGAAAACGTTTTGCCTAACTCCTCGCAAGACTTCACCCATTGTTCTGCTTCCTGGTCCCGAATAAACTGTATTTTGGGGATTATCTTGAATGTCGGGTAACGGTATAAAAGGAGCTTGTTGAGTAAGATAGCTGGCGCCGTTTAATACTTCTAACGTAACTGCTTTATCACCAGGATTATACACGATTATTCCTTGGTAGACTGTACGGCTTCGAGATGATGTTGCTGCTCTAATAATATGATGAGAAAAAATATCAAATCTGCCTTGAAACGGGTAATTTAAATGTGCAGCAGGTGTTTTTTTACCTTCTGGGGGAAAAGTTGATAGTAAAATTCCATCGGTTTCTACCAATTCTGGACTGTTGCTGTTGAAGGTGGGTATAGTATCGAGTTTTCCTGGTAATGGATATACTTGTTGCGGTTGTACTTCGACCCCAGCGATATATTGCGGGGGAATAGTATAGATGTTGAGCGCGCGACACATTGATGCTGCAACTTCTCCTCTAGTGGCGCCAACTTTGGGTCTTAGCTGTTTGACGTTGGGATAGTTAACCACAATACTATTAATTGCGGCAGATGCAACCGAAGTTTGAGCATAGTTGGGAATTTCTGCTGCATCTTGAAAGTATGTTCGTAGTGTTTGCGCGGGGTTCGCTACACCACTGTAATTTTTTGCTCCAGCGATGACACCAATAATTTGCGCGCGAGGTATTGCTTGGTTAGGTTGGAATATACCTCCTGGATACCCAGAAAAAAAACCCTTTTGGAACGCGCTAGATATCGCTTTATATGCCCAGTGGGTTTGCGGAACATCTCGAAATGCTGTAAAACTACGTTTATTTGGCGCCGTAGGAAAAGCATTTAGCATTAAGACAGCTGCCTCTGCACGTGTTACCGTTACATTTGGACGAAAAGTATTATCAGAGTATCCAGTAATAAGTTTACGTTCATTGAGTTGTTGAATACAATCAGTAGCCCAGTAGTTTTGAGTGTCCTTGAATGCGAAGGCACTAGAGGTTGGGAAAATCGCGATTGTTGTAGAAAGGATAAATAAGCGCAGCAAAGATGGCATAGGCAAACTGATTTTCAATTATTTTTGTAATGATAAGTAAGAATTAAAGTTTTGGGAACCAAGCATGTGATATAGTTCATATGCTCAAAGTTGGGAAACTCTGGTGAAATTCCGGGACTGTGCCGCAGCTGTAAAAAAGTATTGAGTGCAAAGTACTGAGTGCTGAGTAGATTTATACTCATAACTCAGCACTCAGCACTCATCACTGAAGAGTCAGAATGCCAACTTGAGCAGTGTTAAACTCAACTCCCTGCGTTGCACAGGGAAGGAGATAGTATCGTGTTCAAAATTTCTGTTGACCAAGTTGATGACCCCTTACCTTTATTAGATAATCCTCTAACTTGTCCAGGATTATTTTACGCTACACCAGCTATTGATGGAGTTATTTCTCGCATCCGCATTCCTGGAGGAATTTTAACTAGTCAGCAGGTAAGGATTGTCGCTGATTATGCTACTACTTTTGGTAGTAGCGATAAAAATGTTTACGTAACGAACCGTGCAAATTTACAAGTTCGAGGAATAAGAGGTTCTGAAACAGCGTTAATCACTTTACGTTCTGTGGGTTTAGCTGGAATTGCCGAAGTTGACCATATTCGCAACATAATGGCAAGTCCGACAGCAGGTATTGATAACGATGAACTGATTGATACTCGTTATTTAGTTCGTGAATTAGATGAGTACATATGTTCGTGCAAAGAATTAGAGGGGTTGTCAGCTAAGTTTAGTGTTGCGTTTGATGGTGGTGGGCAGGTGTCGGTATGTCAACAACCAAATGAAATTACATTTGCTGCTATTAAAAAAAATACATCTATATATTTTCACCTTTTAATAGGAGGGGAAGCAACCAATATTTTATTAGAGCCTGAAAAGTGTATATTCGTAGTTGCCGCTCTAGCACAAGTTTACCTCAACGAAGTCGATATTACCGAAAAACGCAAACCTCGTTTAAAAAAGCTATTTCAAGAAAAAGGTATTTCTAAAACTTTAGAACAAGCACAAAAGTATTTACCTTTTTCACTTAATGTCTCAAATAAGACATATCCTTTAAATAAAAATACTAATTACCATTTAGGCGCCCATCCTCAGCGACAAAAAGGTTATTCTTACATTGGAGTAGTTCTACCATTAGGCAAGCTAAACACAAACCAATTGTATAACTTAGCTTCTTTAGTAGATAGTTATGGTAGCAGTGTACTACGATTAACACCTTGGCAAAATATAATCATCCCCGATATTAAAAACGAATTTATACCTGAAGTTCAAGAACATATCGAAAATTTAGGATTGCATTGGTCAGCAAATCATATATATAGTGGCCTAGTTGCTTGTACAGGAAATAAGGGTTGTGCATCTTCTGCTACCGATACTAAAGGTGATGCTCTTGCTTTGGCAGAATATCTACAGCAACATATTACTCTCGACATACCTGTAAAAATTCATTTTACTGGCTGTTCTAAATCTTGTGCTTATCATGGTCAAACTGATATTACCTTGTTAGGCGCCCAAAAAAGTGAAGATAACACCATTACAGAAGGTTATCAAGTTTTTGTCGGAAGCAAAGAAGTATATAGTTTTGTTAATCGAACTATATTACCGAAAGTAATATTGCGGTTACTGCAAGGATATGAAACACAGCACTGTTTAAACGCAGGAGGAATTGGATAATGGATTATATTCGCGATGGCAATGAAATTTACCGTCGTTCTTTTAGTATTATTCGCTCGGAAACTGATTTAGAAAAATTACCTACTGACCTAGCGACTGTAGTTGTGCGTCTTATTCATACTTGTGGAATGACGGATATTGTAAATGATTTAAGTGCCTCATTCGATGCAGTCGCAGCAGGACGCAATGCACTCAAAAACGGTAAACCAATATTATGCGATGCTCAAATGGTAGCAGAAGGAATTACTAGAAAACGATTGCCTGCTAACAATCAAATAATTTGCACTTTAAATAATCCTGAAGTGCCAACATTAGCGCAAAAGATAGGTAATACTCGTTCTGCAGTAGCTTTAGAGTTATGGGAACCTTACCTTGAGGGGGCAGTGGTAGCAATTGGTAATGCACCTACTGCGTTATTTCACTTACTCGAACTGCTTGATGCAGGAGCGAGTAAACCAGCGGTAATTCTAGGTTTTCCAGTAGGATTTGTCGGCGCTGCAGAATCGAAAGCAGCGTTAGCAGAAAACAGTAGAGGAGTGCCTTTTATTACTTTAAATGGGCGCCGAGGTGGTAGTGCAATGGCAGCAGCGGCAGTAAATGCTCTGGCAAAAGAGGAGGAAATATAACATGTCAAATGTATCTCAAACTGGGCGCCTGTATGGTATAGGTATTGGGCCAGGAGACCCAGAACTATTAACAATTAAAGCTTTACGGATATTACAAGCTTCACCTGTAGTTGCTTATCCAATATCCGATAAACAGAAACCACTCGCACGTTCAATTATCGCTCCTTATTTAACAGGGAATCAAATCGAAGTACCAATGCTTTTTCCTTTCAAACTTGAAGAATCTGCTCAACCTTATTATGACAGTGCCGCAGAAAAATTAGCCGAATATTTAAATGCAGGTCAAGATGTTGTGGTGTTATGCGAAGGCGACCCGTTTTTTTACGGAAGCTTTATGTATCTTTACACACGTTTATCACCACAGTTTCATGTAGAAGTAGTACCGGGAGTTTCTTCTATTATGGCAAGTGCATCAGCTTTAGGGGCGCCGCTTACCTACCGTAATGATGTATTCATGGTGCTATCTTCAATATTAAGCGCAGAAGTATTAACAGAAAAATTAGCAGTTGCAGATGCAGCAGTAATTATCAAACTAGGTAAACATTTTAGAAAAGTATATGGGGTGTTAAAAGACTTAGGATTAGCAGAACGCGCGAAATATATCGAACGTGCCACAACTAGCAATCAAGTAATTATGCCCTTAGAAAAAGTTGACCCAGATACAGTTCCTTACTTCTCACTGATATTAATACCGAGTAAATGGCAACCTTAAATAGATATCATAAATCTATAATACCCCCCAACTGGCGCCATGTTAGAGTATAACCCGTTGCACTGCTTACCCTCAGCGGAAGATCTACCTGATTCTGACGATACACCAGTTGACAATGAACTACAACATTATATTCCGCATCTACTAAAAACAATTCTCGCCTGGATTTGGAGCAGTCGCAATGATTGGTTCTTTGGCATCGACATGGGTATTTATTACGACCCTGACATCCCAGCAGTAGTTCCAGAT
>ERZ1066119.1513-NODE-1513-length-12007-cov-6.794846_pt1 | contig 12007 bp, 7 predicted proteins | sample MGYA00382766_ERZ1066119 | MGnify/ENA primary metagenome ERZ1066119 (study PRJEB33369, sample SAMEA5778349) | biofilm metagenome | biome: Industrial cooling water; feature: Water cooling tower basin; material: Biofilm | place: United Arab Emirates | collected...
GGCGGAGACCGCGGGGCGGAGACCGCGGGGCGGGGACGGCGGGGCGGGTGAGGCGGGGGGGGTGAGGCGGGGGGGATACGGCGGGGGGGGGGGGGGGGGGGGGGGGCGGGGGGGGGGGGGGGGGGGGGGGGGGGGCGGCGGGGGCGCTGTTCGTCGCGGGGCTCGTGGCGGTGGCGGCGCTCACGCCGCTCGATCGGGCGGTGCTCACGAGCGGCGTCTATCGCTACGCCACCGTGGCGGCGCCGGGGGCGTACACGGTCCCCTTCTACCGCGACGGGCGCACCGCCACGGTGAGCGTGCGGCGGCACCAGCGCTCGCAGATGCTCACCCTCGCCACGAACGGCAAGCCCGACGCGTCGCTCGCCCTCGCCTGGATCCGCGGCGGCGCCGACACCACCCCCGCGGCGCTCGCCGCCGTGCGCGCCCGGCAGCCGCTCTCGGGCGACCAGGTGACGCAGGCGCTCCTCCCCATCCTCGCCCTCGCCCACGCGCCGCGCGCGGCCAGCGCCGCCGTCATCGGGCAGGGCTCGGGGATGACGTCGCACCTGCTGCTCGGCAGCCCGCACCTGCGCTCGGTGGCCACCATCGACATCGAGCCCGAGATGATCCGCGGCTCGCGCTTCTTCTACCCGGCCAACCGGCGCGTCTTCGACGATCCGCGCAGCCGCTTCGTGACCGACGATGCGAAGGCCTACTTCGCCAGCGCCCACCGCACCTTCGACGTCATCGTCTCCGAGCCCTCCAATCCGTGGGTGAGCGGCGTCTCGGGGCTGTTCACCGACGAGTTCTACGCCCGCGTCCGGAGCTACCTCGCCCCGGGCGGCGTCTTCGGGCAGTGGCTGCACCTCTACGAGATCGACGACCGGCTGGTGCTCAGCGTGCTCGCCGCCGTGCACCGCCACTTCCCGGCGTACACGGTCTACATGGCGTCGCGCGCCGACATCTTCGTCGTCGCCACCACCGGCGCCGCCGTCCCCGCCCCCGACTGGACGATCGTCGACTTCCCGGGGCTCGGGCGCGACCTGGCGCGCACCCCGCGTCTCGACGCCGCGACGCTCGACGGGCTGCGGCTCGCCGACCGCCGGGCGCTCGCCCCGCTGCTCGATCGCTGGCGCCCGATCAACTCCGACTTCCATCCGGTGCTCGACCTGGGCGCCGAGCGCACGCGCTTCCTGCGCCGCTCGGCGACCGGGCTGCGCGAGCTCCACGTCGGCCGCTTCGACCCGATCGCGGCGATGCGCGGCTGGCAGGTCCCCTTCGCCGACGCCCCGGTCGCCGCGATCGAGATGCCGCGCGCCGAGGCGCGGGCGCGGGCGGCGGCGGTCCGGCTGGCGTGGCAGAGCTACGCCCCCGACGGCGTCGCCGGCGCCGGCGGCGAGGCCCCCTTCCTCCCGATGGGGGGCGCGGAGACGCGCGCCGTGCGCGACGCCCTCTACCGGCGCGCCGTGCTCGAGCAGCAGCTCGCCGGCAGCCGCGCCCCGGCCGACTGGCACCACTTCGTCCGCCACGCCCTCGACGTCGAGGACGACCTGCACGCCGGCACGGCGGGGGTGGTCGACTCGGCGTTCTACGCCCGCGTCGAGGGGTACCTGGGACGCGCCGGGGCGCCGCGCGAGGCGGTGGCGGCGGTGCGCTTCGCGCGCGGGCTCGCCGGGCACGACTGGCCGCTGGCGCGCGCCGAGGCGGCGGTGCTGCTCGCCGCACTCGGGCGCGACGATCCGTGGGTGCGCCCCGAGCTGCTGCACGACGGGGGGGTGGTCGCGGCGCTGCGCGTCGGCGACGCGGCGTTCGCGCGGCAGCTCTACGCGGCCACCGCGGCGCGCACCGAGCGCACCGCCGACGAGATGCGCTCGCTGCTGCTGGCCGCGTGGATCGCCCACGCCGGCGGACGGGACGCGCCGGCATCGCCGGCATCGCCGGCGTCATCGCCGGCGTCGCCCGCGGCCGTGGCGACCCCGGCACCGCCGCCAGCGTCCCCCCCCGTCCGGCCGTAGACTGCCCGAGCGTCAGCGTCGCAGCCGGCGCCGCGCGCCCGTCCCTCCTCTCCTCCGATGCGTCTCCCGATGCGCCCTCCGCTCCGATCGCCGCGTCCGCTCCGCCCCGGCTGGGTCGCGCTCGCCGCCCTGGCCACCCCCGCCGCGCTCGCCGCCCAGACGGGCTACCGCCAGCCCCCGGCCCCGATCGCCCAGATCCTCGACGCCCCGGCGATCCCCACCGTCGTCGTCAGCCCGGACCGCGCGACGCTCCTGCTGCTCGAGCGCCCGGGGCTGCCGAGCATCGCCGAGGTCGCCGCCCCCGAGCTGCGGCTCGCCGGGCTGCGCTTCGATCCGCGCACGAGCGGGCCGACGCGCGAGCTGGCGTTCACCGGCGTGCGGCTGCTCCCGGTGGGCGGCGGGGAGCCGCGCGCGGTGCAGATGACGCTGCCCAGGGGCGCGCGGCTCGCCAACCTGAGCTGGTCGCCCGACGGGCGACGCATGGCGTTCACCGTCGGCACCGACGACGCCATCACCCTCTGGGTCGGCGAGCTCGCCTCGGCCAGCGCCCGCCAGCTCACCGCCCGGCCGCTCAACGCCGTGCTCGGCGCGCCGTGCGACTGGGTGACGGCGGCGCAGCTCGCCTGCCGCTTCCTCCCCGACGGGCGCGGCCCGGCGCCCACCGCGTCGACCACCCCCGACGGCCCGATCGAGCAGGAGGCGATGAGCGGGCGCGCCGAGCGTGCGGCCACCTATCAGGACCTGCTCAAGTCGCCGCTCGACGAGCGCACCTTCGTCCACCACGCCACCAGCCAGCTCGCCCTCGTCGGGCTCGACGGGCGCGTCACCCCGCTCGGCCGCCCCGAGCTGCTGCGCCGCGTCGACGCCAGCCCCGACGGGCGCTACCTGCTCGTGGACGTGGTGCACACGCCCTTCTCCTACCAGGTGCCGCTGCAGTTCTTCCCGACGCGCACCGAGGTGCGCGCGCTCGACGGCACGGTGGTGAAGGTGGTCTACGACCGCCCGCTCGTGGAGCGCGTGCCGTGGCGCGGCGACGCGACGATCCCCGGCCCGCGCAACGTGGCGTGGCGCGCCGACGCGCCGGCGACGCTGGCGTGGGCGGAGGCGCTCGACGGCGGCGACCCCGAGGCCAAGGTCGAGAAGCGCGACCGGGTGGTCCTGCTCGACGCGCCGTTCGCCGGGACGCCGCGCACGCTCGTCGAGACGGCGTGGCGCGCCGGCGGGATCACCTGGGGGCGCGCCGACCTGGCCATCGCCACCGAGCTGCAGCCGCGCGAGCGGAAGATGCGCCAGTGGATCGTCGACCCCAGCGGGGCGAGCGCCCCGACGCTCCTCTGGGAGCGCTCGACCGAGGACCGCTACGGCAACCCGGGGACGTTCGTCACGGCGCCCAACGCCTACGGCCGCCCGACGCTCCTGCTCGCGGCCGACGGGAAGACGGCGTTCCTCACCGGCGACGGCGCCTCCGCCGAGGGCGACCGCCCGTTCGTCGACCGCATCGCCCTGCCGTCGGGGGAGAAGGTGCGCCTCTTCCAGTCGGCCGCGCCGTACTACGAGCAGCCGGTCGCCGCGCTCGACGGGCGCGGGGCGCGCTGGCTGACGCGCCGCGAGTCCAAGGCGGAGCCGCCCAACTACTTCGTGCGCGACGTCGTCGCCCGCGCCGCGCCGCGCCAGCTCACCCGCTTCGCCGACCCCGCCCCGCAGTTCGCCGGCGTCACCTCGCAGCTCATCACCTACACCCGCGGCGACGGCGTCAAGCTCTCGGCGACGCTGTATCTCCCCGCCGGCTACGACCGGACGCGCGACGGCCCGCTGCCCTTCTTCCTCTGGGCGTACCCGCTCGAGTTCCGCTCGCGCGAGGCGGCCTCGCAGCTCGTCGGCTCGCCGCACCGCTTCGTGCGCCCCACGGGGGCGTCGCACCTGTTCGCGCTGACGCAGGGCTACGGGGTGCTCGACAACCCGACGATGCCGATCGTCGGCGAGAACGGGAAGGAGCCCAACGACAGCTACGTCGAGCAGCTCACCGCCAGCGCCAAGGCGGCCGTGGACACGATCGTCGCCATGGGCGTCGCCGACCGCTCGCGCATCGGCGTCGGCGGGCACTCCTACGGCGCCTTCATGACGGCCAACCTGCTGGCCCACACGCGCCTCTTCCGCGCCGGCATCGCCCGCAGCGGCGCCTACAACCGCACGCTCACCCCCTTCGGCTTCCAGGGGGAGGACCGCACGTACTGGCAGGCGGCGGATCTCTACGAGACGATGTCGCCCTTCACCCACGCCCACCGGATCAAGGACCCGATCCTCCTGATCCACGGGATGGCCGACGACAACACGGGCACCTACCCGATCCAGAGCGAGCGCTTCTTCGCCGCTCTCAAGGGGAACGGCGTGACGACGCGCTACGTCCAGCTCCCCGCCGAGGCGCACGGCTACCGCGCCCGCGAGAGCGTCGGCCACACGCTCGCCGAGATGCTCGCCTGGCTGGACCGGTACGTGAAGCCGAAGACCGCGGCGGCGGCGATGTGAGGCGCCCCTGGCGCCTCACATCGCCGCCGCCTGGAACGCGGTCGCTCGGTCGGTCAGCGCGAACGGGGGGCGTCGCTTTGCGACGTCCCCCGTTCGCTTGCCTCGCTCGCTCCCTGGAACGCGCGGCGCGGCTGTTCGCCGCTCCGCTGGAACGCGCTCCCGGCCCGCCCCGTGGGCGGGCCGCTCGCTGGAACGGGACCGCGGATGCCCTCGGCGGCGCTTCGCGCCGCCGGCACCCGCGAACCTCGTCCTCCAGCGCCCCGCGCCGGCCCGTGGCCGGCGCCTCACGACCGCCGTACCCAACACGCGGTGGTCAGCTCGAAGCGGTCGTGCGTTCCAGCGCCGAGCGAAGGGTCCGCCCATGGGGCGGGCCCGCAGCGAGGGCGCGCGTTCCAGCGGAGCGGCGAACAGCCGCGCCGCGCATTCCAGAGAGCGAGCGAGGCCGTCGCCGGCAGAGCCGGCGAGGGTCCGAGCGAGCGACCGCGTTCCAGGCGGCAAGCGGCCTACGGCCGCTTGCCGCCGCTCTTCAGGTATCCGGCGGCGCCGGTGCTCTCGCCGGTGATCGGCTTCGTCGGGACGGCGTTGGTGCCGGCGTTGCGCCCCGAGTCGCCCTGCGTGAGCGTCGGGCGCCCCGAGTCGCCGGCCATCATGCCGTGGCCGGCGCGCCCCATCAGCCCCGTCGTGCTGTCGCCCATCGCCGGGTTGGGGCTCGGCGTCTGGACCGTGGCGGGGGCCGCCGCCCCGGTGTCGCCGTCGTTCGCGTACTCGCCGCTCCCCCCTCCGCTGCCACCGCAGCCGAGGATCGAGACGCCGAGGGCGCAGAGCAGCGCGCCGGTCCCGGCGAGCAGCGAGGTCGAGCGGGAGTGGGAGGGCAGGTACGACACGACGACTCCTGAGCGGTGACGGGCGGGGACGGCGTGACACCGGGCGCCGGGCGCGACCTCGCCCGGCGCCCGGTGTCGCTGGGGCACGCTACAGTGCGGATCGCGTGCCACCTGCCGGGCGCGCCGACGGCGCGCCGTCGGCGCGCCCGGCTCAGTGAGCGCCGGCGCCGTGCGGCGGCGTCGCCGGAGCGGCGGCGCCCTGCCCCGGACGGTTCTCGACGCCCGGCTGCACCACCGCCCGCGCGACCACCGACTGCAGGGCGCGGGCTTCGGTGAGGTGATGGGCGACCGACTCCTGCTCGGCGCGGATCCGCCGGGTCAGCTCCGGAGCGCGTGCGTCGCTCTCCAGCCGGTCGAGCGTCTGCAGCGACGCCTCGTGCGCCTGCACCTGGGCGTTGACGAACGCCACGTCGAAGGCCGGACCGGCGGGCATCGCCGTGAGCAGCTGCCGCGTCTTCACGTCCATCTCGCGCCAGTAGGCGAGCAGGTCGCTCACCCCGTCGCCGGTGCGCGGCGCGGTCTGCCCGGCCTTCGGGCGGTGGGCGGCGATCATCGCCTCGGCGTACTGCCGCGCGGCCGGGTGCTGGGCCTTCTGGGCGCCGAGCTGCGAGAGCCCGGCCTCGATGCGGTGCATCGCGTCGAGCGTCGCCTGCACCGAGGCGTCGGTCATCGGGCCGTCGCCCATCACCCCGCTCCCCGGCGTGCCGATGCTCCCCGACGGCCAGCCGCTCGCCGCCGTGCCGCTCCCGGCGGTGCCGGGGAGGGCGCGCGTGTTCTGGTCGACGCGGGCGGCGGCGACCGCCCCGCCGCCGGGCATCTCGCGCAGGTCGGTCTCGCCGTCGCTCTCGCCGACCGCCGGGTCGCCGCCGCGCGCCGGCGCCTCGTTCTCGTACGACTCGCGCGGGTCCTGCGCGCCGTCCGTGTCGCCGCCGCTGCACGCGGTGCTCCCGAGGGCGAGCGCCGCGAGCGCGGCCAGCGCCGCGGCGCGCAGCAGCTCGCGCACCTGCGTCCCCCGCACCGCCGCCGCGTCGAGCGCTCGCGCCGTCGTCCGACCGTCCCGCCCGCGCCCGTGCCGGCGCCCCGTCCCCCGTGGTGCGTCGTCCGGGCAGCACACGCCGCCCGGCGCCTCGATCGCGCGCGCCGGCCCCCCCGCCGCGCGCCGGGCCTCTCTTGCGGGCGGCGTGCCAGCGGCGCCCCGCCCGAACGCCGGAGGCCGGCAGGCGGCGCTCCTCGCGCGCCCCCTGCCGGCCTCCGCCCCACCCCTCGCGGGCGTCGCCTGGCTCAGGGCTGCGTGCCCGTGGTGCCCGCGGCGCCGGTGGTGCCCGCGGCGCCGCCGCCCAGCTGCTGCTGGATGCGCTGGGCGCGCTGCAGGTGGTCCTGCACCTTCGGGATCGCCCCCTTGATCAGCGTCTGCAGCTGCGTGTTCTGCACGTTCTGCATCGCCTGCAGCTGGTTGAGCGTGCGCTGGTGCATGCGCACCTGCGCGTCCATGTAGCGGCGCTCCATCTCGGCGCCGCTCAGCCCCGCCAGCTGCTGCGCCATGTCGTTGGCCGCGGCCACCTTGTCGGTCGCCGGGTCGGGGGCGGTCGGCTGGAGGTTGAGCCGCGTGGCGAGCTGGTCGGCCTCCTTCTGCATCGCCTGGTGGCCGGTGATCATCTCGCGGGCATACGCCTTCACCTCGGCGTTCGTCGCCTTGTCGACGACGGCCTGGCTGGTGGCGATCTCCCCGGCGTTCGAGGCGCCGAGCAGCCCGAGCATCTGCGGCGGCGTCATCGCGCCGACGGCGTTCGCGTCGATGTTCGTGTCGAAGGTCAGCGCGTCGACGACGCCGGTGGCCGTGTTCTGCACCGCGTTGCCGGCGCTCTCCGCCGCGTTGCCGATCGCCGTGCCGGCGTCGCTCGCCGCGTTCGCGGCCGTGTTCGTGGCCGCGTCGTCGACGCGGTCGGTGTTGCTGCTGCCGCACGCCCCGAGGGCGAGCGAGGCGCCGAGGACGACGATCGAGCCGAACCGAGTCCCGTACCGCATGGTGGACCTCCACTGATGAGTCCGAATTGGGTCCCGCGGCGTCGGTCGCCGGGCGGGTCGCCGGGCGCATCGAGCAAGACGCTCGCCAGCACCCCCGCGCCGGCAGGGCTCCACGCACCCCCGATGGCTGGTATCGCAACGATCCTCGCCGGCGTCGGCACCCTCCGCGCCCCTCGCCGCGCGGACGATCGATCGATCGGTGGCGGCCCCGACCGGAGCGCCGCGCCTAACGCCCCCCCTGCTCCCCGGCGCCGCGCCGGACCATCCGGACGAGCAGCCCGTCGGGCGGCCGCGTCCCGAGCGAGCGGTCGCGCGGCGGGAGCCCGCCGGCCAGCGGGACGAGACGCCAGCGGCGGGCGATCGTCGCCAGCAGCAGCGCCCCCTCCATCGCCGCGAAGTGCTCGCCGATGCAGACGCGCGCCCCGGCGCCGAAGGGGAAGTACGCCAGCCGCGGCCGCCGCCCCGCGCCCGCCGCCGCGCCACCGGCACCGCCGGCACCGCCGGCACCGCCGGCGTCGTCGGCGAGCCAGCGCTCGGGGCGGAAGCGCTCGGGCTCCGGCCACCAGCGCGCGTCGCGCTGCACCACCCACTGGCTCAACGCCACCACCTCCCCCGGCCGCACCGTCCACCCTCCCACCGGGTGCGGCTCGAGTGCCCGGCGGAACACCAGCGCCACCGTCGGCCACAGCCGCAGCGACTCGGCGAACACGGCCGACGCGTAGGGAAGTCGCGCCAGATCGTCGGCGGTGGGATCGCGCCCGCCGAGCTCCCGGTCGAGCTCGGCGTGGAGCCGCCGCTCCGCCTCCGGGTGCGTGGCCAGCAGCCACCACGCCCACGTCAGCGCGCTCGCCGTCGTCTCGTGGCCGGCGACGAAGATCGTCATCGTCTCGTCGCGCGCCCACCGGTCGTCGAGCGCCGCGCCGTCGGGACCGCCCTGCGCCGCCAGGAGGAGCGAGAGCAGGTCGTCGGGCCCGGCCGCCCCGCCGGCGGCGGCGACGCGCCGGCGCTCGGCGAGCAGCGCGGCGATCCGAGCGTCCAGCCGGTCGCGCGCCCGCACGAAGCGCCGGGCCGCCGGCAGCGGCAGCCGCTCCATCCACCGCGCGAACGGCAGCGTCAGCGGCCCGAACAGCCGGAGCCCCGCGTCCAGGAGCTCGCGGACGTCCTCGGCGGCCGCCGCGTCCCCCGCCCCGAACATCGTCTCGCCGACCACGTCGAGCGTCAGCCGCATCATCGCCTCGCGCAGCGCGACGACCTCGCCGTCCCGCCGCGCCCCGGCCCAGCGCGCCCCGCGCGCCACCATCACCGCGGCGTAGCCCGGCAGGCGCGGCCGGTGGAAGGCGGGCTGGACGGCGCGGCGCTGCCGGCGGTGCGCCTCCCCCTGCGCGCTCAGCACGCCGTCGCCGACGATCCGCTTCACCGCCTCGAAGGCCAGCCCCTGGAAGCGCCGCTGGTGCGTGACGAGCACCTCCTGCACCTGCTCGGGGTGGGCGAGCAGCCAGACGGTCGCCGGCCCGACGCGCACGCGCACCACGTCGCCGTGCGTGCGCACGAGCTCGGTCGCATAGGCCAGCGGATCGCGCCGCACGGCGAGCAGCGGCGCGGGCGACCACCGGCCGCGCGGGCCGGGGGGCGGCGCCCCCGGCGCGGGGGTCGCCGCCGCTCCCCGCAGCGTGGCCGGGGCCTCGGGCGCGTCCGGTCCCTCCATGGCTGGTGTAACCCGCCCGGTGCGCCGCGGGTGCCCACCGGGTCGCTTGACAGCGCGCACGCCGGCGGCATGTTGGCGTGGTCCGGCCGGGCGCGAGCCGCGCCCGAGCCGCGCCCGGGTGGTCGCGCCGGCACATCGATCGAGTCCGGGCAGGCCAGCCCCTTCGCGGAGCGACGCAGCCCGTGCCCAGCGAGTTCGGCCGCAACGACGCCGCGCAGCCACCCCCCCGCCCTCCCGGCTCCCCCGATCTGCCGCCCGCCGTGGGCGTGCGCATCGGCGAGCCCGAGCCCGGAGGCGACTTCCCGGTCGCCCTCTACCTCGGCAGCCAGGCGGACGTCCTCGACGCCCTGGCCGGGGTGGCGCGGGCCCCGGACGCGATCGGCACGCTCCCCGCCACCCTCGGCCTCGCCGACCCGGTCGCGGCGCCGCCGGCCGGGCGCCCCGAGGACCCGCGGGCGCGGGACTGGCTGCGCGCCCACCTGGGCAGCGACGCCGCCGCACGGCAGGCCAACGCCGCGCCGGTGCCGCCGTCCGTGCTCCAGAGCGCCGGGCGCGTCCTCGGGGCGCTGCTCGAGGGCGCCGTGGGTCCGCGCTGGACCGCCGCCCGCCGCGAGGCGCAGGGGCGCGCGCCCGACGCCACGGGGGTGCGGCTCCGCACCTTCGTCGACGTGCGCCCCGCGGCGCTGCGGCGGCTGCCGTGGGAGCTCCTCACCGTGGACGGGCAGCCCCTCTTCCGGGCGATCGAGTGGTGCGCCAGCCGCTGGTCGGCGAGCCCGGCGGCGCAGCCCGCCGGCGAGCCGGCGCTGCCGATCACCGTGCTGCTCGTGCTCGGCTGTCGGCGCACCGACCAGCAGGTCCGCTGGCAGGACGAGCTGCACGCCGTCTTCGGCGCCACGAGCGCGCGCGTCAGCGGCGACCAGGCGCGGCTGCGTCGCCACCGCCTCGACCTCGAGCTCTTCGACTGCGGGGCGCGCCACCGCGGCGGCGCGAAGCAGGCGCTGCTGGCGCGGCTGGAGGCGCTCGAACCGCACGTGCTGCACTTCGTCGGCCACGCCTTCACCGAGGGCGACGAGGGGGCGCTCGAGCTGTGGGATGCGGCCACGGAGCGGCAGGAGACGGTGGGCGCCGCGGAGCTGTGCGAGCGCTTCGCCGGGCGGCCGCCGCGCATCGCCCTGCTCAACGCCTGCCAGACCAGCGGCCCGATCGCCGACGCGCTCCACGCCGCCGGGGTGCCGGCGGTGATCGCCATGCAGGGGGACGTGGCGGGGATCGCCGCCGCCGGCTTCGCGCAGCGGTTCTACGCCGAGCTGGTGTGCGAGCGCCCGGTGGACGTGTGCGTCGCGCTGGCGCGGCGCGACCTCGCGCTCGCCCGCGTCGCCGACTGGGCGCGGCCGGCCCTCGTGCTCGCCGTGCCGCCGACCGACGTGCTCCCGCCGGCGCCGCTCCCCGACGTGGCCATCGTGCAGCGGCTGCTGGCCGACGAGCCGCTGGCGGAGGTCGCGGTCTTCGCCGACCGGCGCGCCGAGCGGCGGCGGCTGCGGGCCCGGACCACGCAGGGCGCGGCGGCGCGCGTGCACGTCGTCACCGGCGACGCGGGCACGGGGAAGTCGTGGCTCGTCAAGCTCTTCGTCGAGTCGTGCCTGCTCGGGGGCTGGCTGGTGATCGCGCCGCGCCGGCCGATCGACGGCTCGCGGCTGGACGCGGTGGAGCTGCTGCGCGCCCTGCGCGGCCGGCGCGGGGCGGTCGATGCGCTGCTCCATCCGGCGCTCTACGAGCGCTTCCCGCGCTTCAACGCGGCGCTCGCCGCGCTCCTCGCCGGTCGCCAGCCGCTGCAGGAGCTTCCCGCGATCGGCGGCGCCGAGGACGACGGCGCCCCCTGGAACCGGGCGACCGCCTGGCCCGACACCGTGTCGCTGGCCTTCCACTGGTTCCGGGCCGACCTGCAGGCGCTCGCCCGGGAGGTCGCTCCCCGCCCCGTGCTCCTGGTGCTCGACCAGATCGGGCAGCTCGTGCTGGAGAGCGACTTCGCCGATCCGCGCCCGACGCTCGGCGAGCTGCTCGCCAAGCCCGTGGCCCAGGGAGAGCTCGGCGACGTGCACCTGATCGTCGGCGGCACGGCCGCGGAGCTGCGCGCCCTCGGGCTCGGGCACCTGCGCCCGCCCGAGCCGCTCGGCGCGCACCCCGACTTCGCGCACGGCTGCGTTCTGGGCGGCTTCGACGACGCGGAGCCGGAGCTCGTGCTGCGCGAGCTCGTGGCCCACGTCCTCCCCGACCTGGGCAGCGTGCAGAACCAGTACATGGACGTCGCCCTCGACCTGGTGCGCCCCCCGGCCTCGTGGAAGCACGTGGAGCTCGCCTGGCGCATGCTCGGCCGGGTCGCGGAGCAGGCCGGCCGATGAGCGCCGGCCCGGTCACCGGCGCGGACGAGGCGCTCCGGGCGCTGCTCCTCGATCCGGGCGCCGTGCGCCTGCTGCGCGAGCGGCCGGACGAGCTGCTCGCGCTGCTGCGTCCCGCGGCCGGCGCGCGCCGCGCCGCGCTGCTGCGTCGCGCCGCGCTGCCGCGGCTGTTCGACGCGGCGCTCGTGCGCGAGGCGCTGCTCCCGGCGCTGCCGCCGGGAGAGGAGGACGCCGCGGCCGACGTGACGTGGCTGCTCGCCCACCCCGAGGTGGAGCGCGTGGTCGGCGCGGCGGGGTGGCACCGGCTGCGCGACCAGCCGCGCGCCGCGCACCGCGAGAGCTGGCTCGCCGCCGCCCGCGACGCCAGCCGCCCGGCGGTGCCGGCGCCCCCCGACGCGGTGCCGGGCGACGGGGAGCTCCGGGCCACGTCCGACGGTCCCGCCGGCAAGCGCGAGATCGCCCGGGCCTTCGGGTTGC
>ERZ1066119.1518-NODE-1518-length-11950-cov-13.448256_pt1 | contig 11950 bp, 10 predicted proteins | sample MGYA00382766_ERZ1066119 | MGnify/ENA primary metagenome ERZ1066119 (study PRJEB33369, sample SAMEA5778349) | biofilm metagenome | biome: Industrial cooling water; feature: Water cooling tower basin; material: Biofilm | place: United Arab Emirates | collected...
TCGGCTTGAGGCTGCCATCGTCGTGTGTTACGTGGATAACACGCTTGAGAAGGAGCGAGCCGTGATCCAACAATTCTTGCGTGGCTTAATGCCCTTCATCGTCGTGTCGCTCGGATTGGCGACTGCGGCGTGCGGCAATCTCAATGTCTCGATTGGCGAGGGCGACGGGGTGCCCTTGTCCGAGCTCGACATGACCGGCGCCGCCCCGACGAAGCTCGTGCTGGCCGGTCCTGACAAGGTGGTCGTGACTCAGGGCGAGGAGCTGGCCATCACCGTGTCAGGCGATCAGCAGGCGATCGACGCCCTTCGCTTCAATCTCCAAAAGAACACCCTCGGCATCATGCGCGAAGGGTCTTGGAAGGGCCTGGGTATTGCCACGGTCGCTATCACCATGCCGCCGGCCAAGCAGATTGTTCTGGCAGGTTCGGGCACGATCAACGCGCCGACCCTCGAAGACCGGGCGGAGATCAATGTTGCAGGCTCCGGCACGGTTGCGGTTGATAGCATTCGATCAAGCCGACTGGATGTCAATGTCATGGGTTCGGGCACGCTCAGCGCAGCGGGCACGGCCGAGCGGCTCGACTTTAACGTCGCCGGCTCCGGAACGTTGGCGGCGCGCGCGCTCAAGGTCGAACGAGCGGAAGTGAATATCGCTGGCAACGGCGGCGGCGAATTCGCATCCGACGGGCAAGTTGAAGCGCGGATCGCCGGATCGGGCAGCGTGACCGTCTTCGGCCGTGCGGAATGCAAGGTCAGCGCCATGGGCTCGGGAACTGTGCGTTGCCGCCCTGCGGCGACGGCGGGCGCGGCCGATGCGGAGCCTGGAGCGTAATTCATCATCCGCTAACGCCCTTGGCCGTAAGCCGCGCGTCGAAAGGGGCCCTTCGCATGCGCGGCTTCACTCTGCCTGTTCTTGCAGGCGCAAGTTTGATGTTGACTGGTTGCATCGGCACGGTGGTGGACGTCGCAACCCTGCCCGTGCGCGCCGCCGGCAAGGCGGTGGACCTTGCTACCACGAGCCAATCCGAGGCCGACGAGAAGCGCGGCCGCGAGTTGCGCAAGCGCGAGGAACGTCTCGGCAAGCTGGAACGCAGCTACGGCAAGCAAAGCCGGAAATGCGATGAAGGCAGCGAGGAAGCCTGCGCCGAGGCGCGGGCGACCTATGCGGAGATGCAGGCGTTGATGCCGTCGATCCCGGCTGAGCCGCAGCGCTAGGCTTGGGGCGCGGCTGCCCGCCGCAAGCGATCGTTGATCGCGATACCAAGGCCTTCTTCGGGGATGGGCGCGACGGCGATGCTCGGATGAGAGGCCGCGGCGGCCTGATGAAGGCAGGCGTAAAGACGCGCGGCGGCCTCGGACAAATCGCCTTTTTCCGAAAGACTCACATCGCCCCTGATCACACCGAATCCCAGCAGGAATTCCCGGGATTCGGCCTCCAACGCGTTCAGGCGCAGCGGCTTGCCGGGCGCATAATGGCTGGCCAGCTGACCGGGCGATTCCACGCCTTCGGATGCTCTCGCCGCTCCGAGATAAAGCGGACCCGGGCGCAGGATATCGATGCGCCCATCCGCGCGGACCGCGGCGATCGTTGATTCAACCCCCGCCGAGCAGGGGCCAGCATCCAGCACGGCATCGATCCGGCCGTCTAGCGTGGCGAGCACATGCTCGGCGCTGGTGGGGCTAAGGAAGCCGCTGCGATTGGCGCTGGGCGCGGCGAGCGGTGCGCCTACCCCATCCATCACCGCCCGCATGACCGAATGCGCGGGGCAGCGCAAAGCCACCGTGGGCAGCCCCGCGCTTACCGCCGCGGCAAGCGCGGCGTCGCGGCGGCGCGGCAGCACCAGAGTAAGCGGTCCCGGCCAGTGTTGCGCCGCCAAGTCCTTGGCTACTGGCGAAAGCTCGGCCAGTCGTTCCGCCTGATCTAGCGAAGCGACATGGACGATGAGGGGGTTGAAACTCGGCCGCCCTTTGGCCTCGTAAATCCGCGCGACGGCCGCTTCGCTATCGGCGCGCGCAGCCAGCCCATAGACCGTCTCCGTGGGCACGGCGACCAAGCCCCCGGCGCGAAGCAACTCGCTCGCGCGGGCGATGCCGTGGGCATCGGCCGAGAGCCGTTCCGTAGCGTATTTGCGGGTCATGGCCGGGCGGTATATTCGCGAGCCCCGATAAAGCCACTGGAAACCCCTGCCGTGACCACCTTCACCCCTGCCACCACCGATCAGCTTCTCGCCATTCGAGTCAACGCCGGCATCGACGAACTTGCCCGATCCGAGCGCTTTGCCGCGGCCGAACCCGACCTGGTCGAAGCGATCGTCGGAGGGATCGGAGAATTCGCTGCCGGGGAATTCGCGCCGCTCAATCGTATAGGCGACATCGAAGGAGCACGGCTTGAGAACGGCGTGGTCCGCCTTCCAACTGGCTTTGCCGAGGCATACGAGCACTATGTCGCACAAGGCTGGAATGCTATCGCCGGTCCGGCAGAGTTCGGCGGCCAGGGCTTACCCTTCACCCTTGCCTGCAATGTGCTCGAGAACCTGGGCACTGCGAACATGGCTTTCACTCTGCTCCCAATCCTTTCGGTGGGCGCAATCGAAGCGCTGGCGCACCATGGCAGCGCGGTGCAGCAAAGCACATATCTCCCAAGGCTAGTGAGCGGCGAATGGTCGGGCACCATGAACCTGACCGAACCGCAGGCCGGCAGCGACGTTGGTGCGCTGCGCACCACGGCCGAACCGATCACGGAGGGCGAGCACGCCGGCAAATACAGGATCGCGGGCCAGAAAATCTACATCACCTGGGGCGAGCACGAGCTGGCGAGCAACATCATCCACCTCGTTCTCGCCCGTCTTCCCGGCGCGCCGGAAGGGAGCCGGGGCATCTCCCTCTTCGTCGTGCCGAAATATCTAGTGAATGCCGACGGGACCCTGGGCCCGCGCAACGATCTGCGGGCGGTCAGCCTGGAGCATAAGCTCGGCATCAACGCCTCGCCAACCTGCGTCATGAGTTTCGGCGACAATGGCGAGTGTATCGGCGAGCTCGTCGGGGCGGAGAACCGCGGGCTCGCGGCCATGTTCACCATGATGAACAATGCGCGTATCAATGTCGGCAACCAGGGCGTCCAGATAGGCGAGCGGGCCACTCAACAGGCGCTGCGTTATGCCCGGGAGCGGGTGCAAAGCGCGCGCGCCGGGACCACGGATCGCACGCCGGTGGCGATCATCGAGCATCCCGATGTCCGCCGCATGCTGCTGCGGATGAAAGCGCTGACCGAGGGTGCTCGTGCCTTGCTCTACTACACCGCCGGCCAGGTCGATCGCGGCACTCTGGGCGACATCAACGCCGCCGCGCGGGCCGAGGTGCTGGTGCCATTGCTGAAGGCATGGGGCACGGACATCGGAGTGGAGGTCGCCAGCCTCGGGGTGCAGGTACATGGCGGCATGGGGTTCATCGAGGAAACTGGCGCCGCGCAGCACTATCGCGACGCGCGGATCGCGCCGATTTATGAGGGGACCAACGGCATCCAAGCGGCCGATCTCGTCTCCCGCAAGCTCGGGCTGGAAGACGGGGCCGCGCTCATTGATTTGATCACAGATATCGAGCGGGAGGCAGCGGGCGACGAGGCACTGCAGGCCCTTGCCGTCCGCTGTGGCGATCTTGCCCACTGGATGCGGTCCACCGCCAGCCTCGACGACCGGCTGGCCGGCAGCGTACCCTTCTGCACCATGATGGCCGTCGCCGTCGCTGGGTGGCAGCTGCTGCGTCAGCTACGCTCCTTCGCTGGAGAGGCGCCGCCGGCCAAGCAGGCCAGCGTGCGTTTCTTTCTCGATCGCATCGTGCCGGAAGCTTTAGGGCTCAGCGCGAGCGCCTCCGCAGGGGCGGAGGGGTTCTATGCACTCACCGCAGAGCAGCTCGCGAGCTAACGCCTATTGGCGAACATAATCCTCGTCGAAAGCCGCCGTCGATCCGGTGAGATTGCGACGCGGGGGCAAGGGCCTTCCCTGGTTGCGCACAATGGCCGGTGCAGGCTCGGCCGCCGGATCGATTACGCGCCAGATAATTCCCGCAGTATCGTCGCTGACGAGCAGAGCGCCGTCGCGTGCCCAGGTCACCCAGGTCGGCCGCCCGCGGGTGGTGCCCTCGCCTGTCAGGAAGTTCGACAGCACCGGCACAGGCGCCCCTTGCGGATTGCCGCGCGCGTCGAACGGCACATAAACCACGTCATAGCCTGCGGGCGGGCTGCGATTCCACGAGCCATGCTGGGCGATGAAAGCGCCCTGCTGGAACTTGGGTCCAAGACGCGCCCCTTCTTTTGAGAACACCAGCCCGAGCGCCGCCACATGCGGCCCGAGCGCATATTCGGGCCGCCGCGTATATTCGGTCATGAATTGCGGCATCGGCGCCTTCACGCGCTGGTCGATGTTGTTCTTCCAATAAACCCAGGGCCAGCCATATTGCGCGCCGACCGGCACATTGGTCAGGTAGTCGGGAACGAGGTCCGAGCCGAGCATGTCCCGCTCGTTCACCGTGGTCCACAATTCGCCCGACCACGGGCTCCAGGCCAGACCGTTGGGATTGCGCAGGCCGGCGCCGAAAATCCGCTGGCTCTTGCCGACCAGGTCATATTCCCAGATCAGCGCGCGACCTTCCTCGACCGCCATCCCGTTCTCGCCAATATTCGAGGCTGAGCCGACCGCGACGTAGAGCTTGCTGGCATCGGGGCTCAGCAGCAGGTTGCGCATCCAGTGGTTCGGCCCGGGGGCGAGATCCATGATCTTCGTCGGCCTGCCGACGAGCGCGGTGTCGCCCAGCCGATAGGGCCAAGCCCAAACCGCATCGTGATTGGCAACAAACAAGGTGTCGTTCGCCCAGGCAAGGCCGGAGGGCGAAGCAAAGTCATCGCCGAGCACGAAGCGCCCCTCGGCGCGGCCATCCCCATCGGCGTCGCGCAACAACACTACCTGGTCGGGCGAAGTCCCTCCGCTCCCTGCCTTGCGGAACAGAAATTCCTGGATCTTCTTCTTTATCCAGTTGTCCTCGCCCGGGGTTTCCATCGCAGGGGCGCGCGTCAGCGAAACGAGGACATCTCCGTTGGGAAGCGTAAACATGGTGCGCGGATGATCGAGCCCTTCGGCAAAGCGATTTACCGCAAGCCCCGCGGCGGGGGTCGGAGCTTCATCGGCGGCCCAGCCCACAGGCTCGGCGATGCGCACAGTAGGGAAGGTCTCGCTTTCCGGCTCCGCAAGCTGCGGGTCGGTCCCGGTCACTTGCGCCCAGCCAAGGTCCGCAGTGTCGGGCCGCGTAACAAACCAGCCGACCAGCGTGAGGATGAGTAAGAGGACGATTAGGCCAATGCCGAGTTTCTTCGCTGTGCTCATGACTTGCACCTCTATGCCGGGGCAGGTCTTGCGGCAATGCCTCGGCACGCTACATCGCAGCGCAATGTACGACTTCAAGCCCGCCCCAGGGACACCCAAGCCTGAGCTCTATGCCGATCTTCTCGCGGCCGCCGATGGCCTGACCGTCGGCGAGCGCGATGGCATCGCCAACATGGCAAATGTGGCGGCACTGCTATGGGAGTTCCTGCCAGACGTGAACTGGACGGGGTTCTACCGCGGCGCGGAAGGCGAGCTTGTGCTCGGGCCCTTTGCCGGCCGGCCAGCCTGCATTCGCATCCCCTTCGGTCAAGGCGTGTGCGGCGCTGCTGCGGCAAGCGGCGAGACGCAGCTCGTGCCCGACGTCCACGCCTTCCCGGGTCACATTGCCTGCGACGCGGCTAGCCGGTCTGAGCTCGTCGTCCCGGTGCTGCGCGATGGCGCGGTCATCGCGGTGATCGATCTCGATAGCCCCCTGCCCGCGCGCTTCGATGCAGACGATGCGGCCGGGATCGAAAAGCTCGCAAGCCTGCTCGCGGATCGGATTTGAAGCGGGCTAGTTGCGCCGCGCAACTTTACGGGGGCGCTTGGCTATCGGGTCCCGCGTGGCTGGGTCTCTGGCTGCAATCACCTCGACGCGACAAATCAGCGTTTCCTCTCCGGTCTCCAGCTCTTCTGCCTCCGGAAGTATCACGACGCAGCCTTGGCCGGCCGGGCCGACCAGCAAGCGTTGATCGCCGCCCGCCGCGTTGATTTCCACCAAACCATCGAAACCGATCAGCGAGGTCTCTCCCGACGGCGCCGCAGTGACCCTCTGCCCCGCTTCTAGGGGAGATCCGGCCGCGTCGACGAGCCGTCGCAGCACTGGGCGGAAAGCGACCACATCCATTTCGACCAGTGCAACCGCTCGCTTCGGGACGGCGATGACATGGCGCGCTTGCCTCACCATCGCCTCAGTCGGAAGCTGCTCGCTATCGACATCGACCTGCATGGGCACTTGCGGAATTAGGTTCTGGAGCAGCAACCGCCCGCGACCGTCGGTTTTGCCCACCACGCGATTTTCGAGCCTTATGGCTACATCCGCGACCTTGCCGCTACGGACCAGTGCGAAGCTGCCACCGGTCTGGCCGCGCGCATAAACTGCATCCCCGGTCGCGATCAGGGTGCCGCGAGCATTGCCGCGGGCAGCGAATACGCCGTTGACCTCCTCGACCTGTCCCTCGAGCGCCAGCGCCCGCCCGCGCCACATCGCACTGCCGGCCAGGCGCTGGTAATCGGGCGCGACATTGGCCGAAAAGCGATAGCCGACGTCGCCTTCCTTCTGATCGACACGGCTGTAGCTCACGCCTGCGCTCGGGCGACCGCCATCAATGTTCGCATATGCGCCGACATGACGCGGGGCTCCGAGATTCACCGCCACGCCGATCGAAGCGAACAGATTGTCGCTCCGATCGGCACGGCGGACCCCGCCAGATGCGAAAAAATCGACGCGAGAGGACAGTGCCATGCGGAAATTGCCGCTCAAAGTCTCCAGCCGGCGCGCCGGTGTGTTCAAGCGCGGGTCGAAGCGGTCATCCTGTCGTACATACGCCAGCTGCGCCTGGGTGCTCGGACCTATGGTATAAGAAATATCACCAAAGAGCTGTCGTGATGGCGCGCTGTCACCCAATCGACTGGCGACGTCGCGGTAACGTGTGCTCGGCAGCACCACACCACCCCGAAGCCCGAAGCTTTGGCTGACCGATTCCAGCGAAAACCGCGCCAAGCTGCCGTTTCCGGCAGTCCTGTCGCGGCTGTAGCGACCCTCTGCGCTCGCCAGCACGACGTTGCCAATCGTGAAATCGGCCCTGGCCCCGATATTGGCAAGCCCCGCGGTGGATTCACCGCTAACCTCAGCCGTCAAAAATGACGAAAGGCCGCGCCTCAGAAAGGCGCTGCCTACCAACTCGCCGTAATCCTTGCTGACTTCACCATATCGTCGTCGGACAAAGCCGGCATTGATCGCATATCCCGTGAGACCGGGTGCCAGCAAGCTGCGTGAGGTGTAAAAACGCATGGATTGGATCACCTCGCGTCCCAGGGCGTCGCGAGTGACCACGGAGAATTCCCCGCGGCCAGTCTGCATGGGCACGTTGCGAAGAGTGAAACTGCCCGGCTCGACGTCGCCTACACGGTAGCGCTGGTCTGCATTGAGGATATCGACGCTGGTCGGCACCGCTACACGACCGGAAAAGCTGGGGAGCGGGGTCGTGACCAAGTCCGGACGCAGCTCGAAGTTGGAAGCTAGTTGGATACCGCCCATGCGTAGGGGGCGCTGCGTCACCGTGCCGGCACTGATGAAATCCCCGAAAGTCACGGCCAGGCTCGCTCGAGGCACGTTCAACTGCAAGGCGCTGTCGAGGCGCACGATGGACTCGGTGTCGCGGCCAGGGTCGGAATCGGCCCGCAGGCTAGTGGCCAACGCGAGATCGCCACGCACCAGCGCGGCGTCGAAAAAGCCACCAGCGCTTCGACGCGTCGGGGTGATCGAGGCGGTGAGATCGTAATCGATGCGCAGCGCCAGCAGCGGGGTCGTCTTGCTCAACGCCCATTGCGGCTTGGAAAGGTCGCGAAAGTTGGCGCCATCGCTGCTGCGCAAGAGCCTGACGGCAAGGCGCTGCCGTAAGCTATCGAATTCCCATCTGTAGACGGGGAGTTCGCTGATGCGGATCTGGCCCTTCGCACCCTCTACCACGGGCAGCCCGGCGGCTCGCGCCTCCTCCGCATCGATCGATAGCGCATCGCCGCGGCCCGAAAGCGTCACGAGGCGGCCTTCGACCGCGCCGTCGATTTCGATTTCCGAAAGACCTGGGCCAGCCGCCTCTTCGACCGCCTTGACGGTAAGGTCTTTGGGAAGGGCGAAAGGGTCGCTTTCCTGCGCAGCGGCGGCGCCGCCCGGCAGGGCGCAAGCGACGGCGATCAGCGCAAGAAGAGGTTTAACCGCACGCCGAGGTAGCAACGCCATCGATCGCCTGGCCATCGATCTGGGCGGTCACGCGCACCGTCCCGAGCGAGCAGCCGTTCCCAAGAGGCCAGGTAATCGTGGAATTCCCCAACACGTAGCGCAAGGCGTTGCGCTCGACGGGAACGAGCCGCCCGTCTTGTCCTATAACCTGAAGATCCAGCACCCGAGCGGTCGCGCCGCCATTGTTCACTAGCTCGATCCGGTCGTTCGCTAGTCGCCAGGTGAATGCGGCTGGCGGCGCTTTTTCGCGGTCCACGAAGACCGGGAGTGTAAAGCGAATGCGCGTCAAGGCCTGTCCAGGGCGCGCGAGCGACGGATCGGGCAGCTGATCGACAGCCAGCCGGTAACGTTTTTCGCCGGGACTGGCGGCACCCTTCCGCAGCACACGCACGATTTGCGTTTGGCCCGGGGGGATCGAGGTGATGGATGGAGAAACTACCAGCTCGTTGCTCGGCGCGTAGACATCCTCGCCATTCTCTTGTGTCCATGAGAACAAGCGTGCCTGCACGGGCAAGGCATGGCTGGACGAATTGGTCAGTCGGACCGTTGCGCCAGCGCTGCCGCCTTCGATTTCGACACGGAGCGGCGCGATGCCGAGCGTTGCCGGGCCATTAGCGGTCGCGCTTGGGACGGCAGCCGGCTCGCCGGCGGGAGGGGCGGACGCGAGCAACAACCCGCCCGCCGCGATCAGGGCGGTTGCGCGCAAGATCGAGGCGGGACGGGTCATTGCGGTCTCCGATGGTCCTTCGCTCAGTAAGTGACGGTGATGGTCACCTGGTCGGCGTAGGCACCGGCCGGCTTGGCGGCCTGCGCAGGAACGACGCCGCGGATGCCGAGCGCCTGATCGGCGCCATTGCCGGTGAACGACAGCCCGGCCGTCGGCCAAGCCGCATTTGCCGAGTCGGTGATGTTATAGTCGATGTAGTTGGTGCCGCTGCGGAGGCGACGCTGCGAACCGTTGACGTTAGCGCCCAGGCTCACCGTCACCGTGGCAACAGCATTGGGCGTGCAGCGCAGCGTGCTGGCCGAGTTAGCAGTCGTGGCGGCGGCGAAGTCGGTAACTGTGCCAAAATCGATGGCAGCGGTCGTCAGGCTGCAGGCGTTGTCGACATTCAGAGTGACATCCATCGTGCCACTAGTGGTCGCGGCAAATGCCGGAGCCGAAATCGTGGCCGCTGCTGCAGCGACTCCAAGTACGAGTTTGCGCATTGTCAAATCCCTTAGAAGCTTCGGCCCTCGGCCGTGGCATCTGCATGGCGCAGAAATCTTGCAAAATACCTAATCGTGACAATTCCGTTTGTATTCATTTACGGGAGAATACCTAGTCGATATTTGGTTAACGCACGGTAAAAGACTAACGACGGTGACGCGATGAGGTGGAGGTACGCACAACTATTCAGAAGTTGACGGTGATAGTAACGGTGTCCACGTAATCGCGAGGGAGCACGATTGTGCTGGGTACGCGACCATAGGCCGTGAGCGTCACCCGCCCATTGACGGGGGTGGTCCCCGTCACCATCGTCGCGAGTGTCGCGCCCCAGACTTGGTTCCGCGCGGCGTTGCGATAAATCTGATAGGGTACGTAGGCGAACCAACCGCCGACCCCGTTGAACATGCGGCGCTGCCCATTGAAGTTCAGCCCGTTATCGATCGCAACACTGTACGCCACTGCCGGCCCGCAACGCAGCTGTATGCGCGCGGTTGCGTCAACTTGCGCGGTGAAGATGTTGACGTTGCCGAACGCCAGGGGCTCTGTAGTCAGTCGGCAAGACGTATCGACGTCGAGCCGCGCGGTCATGGTGTTTGTGGTCGTCTTACCGGACACGGCCGAAGGCATCGCCATGAGGGCGAGCACCAAAGCAATCGGCAGGGACCGCAACCCACTCATGTATCCGCACACATCCCCATTCCGGCGACGTGCTAGCGAAAAACACTTACCTCTTGCTTAAGCATTATCGGCTAAGTGGTTAAAATTCTAGATATCGCCACCTGTCAGTCGCTGGCAAATGAGGTCCAGCTGGTCGAGTGTGCGGTAGCGGATAGTCACTGTGCCCTGCTGCGGTGACTTTTCGGTAACGATCCGCACTGGCATACCCAGGAAGTCTTCCAAATGGCTCTGAACAGCCGTGATGTCGGCATTCGGTGAAGCGATCTCGGCTTCTCCGGTAGGACGCCGTCCGGCATCTGGCCTGCGCCGCGCGAGGCGCTCGACCTCGCGGACGGACAGCTTTTCATCGGCGGCCTTGCGCGCGAGAGTTGAGGCCTCAGCGTGGCCAATGAGTGCTCGCGCGTGCCCCATAGTCAGCCTGCCCGCTGCCACGAGGCCCAGCACGTCGTCCGGAAGCTCGAGCAACCGCTGGAGGTTGGCGACGTGGCTGCGTGACTTGTTGACCATGGCTGCAATGTCAGCCTGGGTCATGCTTTCGTCGTCAGCGAGGCGGCGATAGGCCCGCGCTTCCTCGACGGGGTTGAGATCCTCGCGTTGCAGATTTTCTATAAGCGCGAGCGCCATTACCTCGCGGTCGTCGAGATCGCGCACAAGAGCGGGGATCTGATGGAGCTGCGCCTTTTGAGCCGCGCGCCAGCGACGCTCGCCCGCCACCAGTTGGTAGCGCCCACCCGGCTCGGGGCGGACGATGATCGGCTGGATCACGCCGCGGGTCCGAATAGACTGCGCCAGTTCTTCGAGTGCCGCCTCGTCGAAGTGGGTCCGCGGCTGGCCAGGCAGGGGTGATACAGCAGAAATATCGATCATTTGCAGCGCTTTGGCCGCCACCAGTGGGCCATCCCTTGCGTCGGTCTCGGCAAGGATGAGCGCCGGATTGAGGCGCACGATCGGCTCGTCGCGTCGAATGTCCCCCATCAACGCTCCGAGGCCGCGGCCCAGCTTCTTGCGTGGCTCGGCAGCGCTAGGTTTCATACTCGTCTGCTCGCTCATGCGGCTTTCCTTTGCTGGGGCAGCCGGCCGATAATTTCACGAGCCAGCGAAATATAAGCGCGACTGCCTGCGCATTGATGATCGTAGACCAGCGCGGGAAGCCCGTGGCTAGGAGCTTCGGAGAGCCTCACGTTGCGCGGGATTACCGATTCAAAGACGAGCCCCCCCAGGCAGTCCCGCACGTCGGCCGCGACTTGATCGGTCAAACGGTTGCGGCGATCGAACATGGTCAACACAACCCCGACGATACCGAGCCCCGGATTGAAGCGTTGCTGCACACGTTCGACCGTCTGCAGAAGTTGACTAAGGCCCTCTAGCGCGAAGAACTCACACTGCAGCGGCACCAAGAGCTTATCGGCCGCGCTGAGAGCGTTGAGAGTAAGTAAGCCCAAAGACGGCGGGCAATCGATGAAACACACATCGTATCCCGCCCCCTGGCCTTTCGTGGAAAGGGCCTGTCGCAAGCGCGCGGTTCGCTCGTCCACGGAAACGAGTTCGACCTCGGCACCCGACAGATCCTGGGTTGCGACCACGATATCTAGCCCAGGGATGGAGGTCGGCCTGGCGCAGTCAGAGAGTACGGCGCCTTCGATGAGCAAATCGTATGTCGAGCGATCGCGGTCGTCGCCAGCTATC
>ERZ1066119.1520-NODE-1520-length-11930-cov-7.920168_pt1 | contig 11930 bp, 3 predicted proteins | sample MGYA00382766_ERZ1066119 | MGnify/ENA primary metagenome ERZ1066119 (study PRJEB33369, sample SAMEA5778349) | biofilm metagenome | biome: Industrial cooling water; feature: Water cooling tower basin; material: Biofilm | place: United Arab Emirates | collected...
GTGCACGGCCAGGCGCGCCGCGCCGAGTGCGGGGGCCAGCCCGAAGACGAGCGCCGTCAGCATCGAGAGCCCGAGCGTGACGGCGAGGACGTGCGCGTCGAGGCGCAGCCCGGCGTAGCCGGCCATCAGGGCGCGCACCTCGGCGGGGATGTTGGCGCGCGTCGCCTGGATCCCCCACGCGGCGAGCCCCGTGCCCGCCCCCCCGCCGACGAGCGCCAGCAGCAGCGACTCGACGAGGAGCTGGCGCACGATCCGCCCCCGCCCGGCGCCGAGCGCGGCGCGCAGCGCGATCTCGCGCCGGCGCGCGGTGGCGCGGGCGAGGAGGAGGTTGGCGACGTTCGCGCAGGCGATCAGCAGGACGAACCCGACGGCGGCGAGCGAGGCCAGCAGGAAGGGGCGCGGACCGCGCGCGAAGAAGCGCTCCGCCGTCTCGCCCACGAGGAGCCAGTCGCCGCTCGTCGCCGGGTGGGCGCGGGCGAGCCGCTCGCCGTGCGCCGCGAGGGCGCGCGTCGCCTCCGCCGCCGACACCCCCGGGGCCAGGCGCGCGAGGGCGACCAGGCGGCGCACCTCGCGGTTGGTGGCGGCCGCCGGGTCGAGCGTCAGCGGGAGCCAGAGCTGCGCGCCGGACGGAAAGCGGAAGTCGGCGGGCATGACGCCGAGCACCGTGTGCGGCTCGCCATCGACGAGGATCGACCGCCCGACGATCCCCGGGTCGGCGCCGAAGCGCCGCGTCCACACGCCGTGCCCGAGCACCGCGACCGGCGCCCCGCCGCGCGCCTCGGCGGCATCGAAGCCGCGCCCGAGCGCCGGGGCGACGCCGGTCGTGCGCCAGAACTCGGCGCTCGCGCGCACCCCGGCCACCCGCTCGGCGACGGCGGCGTCCCCCCCGTCCCGCCCGGTGCCGGCGCCGGCGCCGGCGACGCTGGCGGTGAGCGGCGCGGTCGCGGCGACGTCGGCGAAGACGGGGCGGCCGCCAGCCCGCAGCGTGCCGAGCTCGGCGGCGACCGGGGCGGAGACCCGCGTGTAGCCGTCGTCGTCGACGAGCCCGTGCGGCGCCTCGCGCACGAGCAGCAGGCGCGCGGCGTCGTGCAGCTCGGGGAGCGGCTGGAAGGCCAGGGCGCGCGCCGAGGCGTAGACGGTGGCCGTCGCGCCGATGCCGAGCATCAGGCAGAGGGCCGCGGCGAGGGTGAGCCCGGGGTGGCGCCAGAGGGCGCGCACGGCGAGGCGGACGTCGTTCAGGAGGCCGGACATTGACGGACGGCGGGCGGCGGGAGGCGGCGCTGAGGTGTGGCCCTCTCCCCGTCCGGGCAAGCCGGGTGCCCTTCGGTCGCGCGACGCAACTCGTTGATCGTCAGTGACTTGCGCCGTCCCGCGGGCGGTCCGTGCGGGCGCGGGCGTCCGGACGTGGGACGGCGGTGTCCGGAGCCGGACGGTCGCCGTGCCGACGCTCGCCACGCACCACGCCGGACCGGGGCGGCTCGAGCGGGGCGTCGCGGTCGCCGAGTTGCCCGCCGCGCCCGCCGAGCGTATGCTCGGCCCATGAGCCACCCCCGCCCTGCCCGAGCGCCCCGGCGCATGACGCTCGAGGAGTACCTGCGCTGGGAGGAGCGCCGCCCCTGGCGCTACGAGTTCGTCGGCGGCTACGCCTACGCCCTCGCCGGGGCGACGGGCGGCCACAACCTCGTCGCCGGCAACGTCCACTACGAGCTGCGCACCGCCGCCCGCAGCCACCCCTGCCGCATCTACCAGGAGGGGATGAAGCTCCGGGTCGGCGACGACGTCTACTACCCGGACGTGATGGTCGTCTGCGACCCCGGCGGCGACGACGAGCAGATGGCTCACGCCCCCTGCCTGCTCGTCGAGGTGCTCTCGCCGAGCACCACACGCACCGACCGGACGCAGAAGCTCGCCGCCTACCGGAGCATCGCGTCGCTGCGCGCCTACCTGATCGTCAGCCGCGAGCACCGCCACGTGGAGCGCCACTGGCGCGACGGGACGGGCGCATGGCACGTCGAGGATCTGCTCGACCGGGGGGAGATCCCGCTCCCCTGCCCGGGGGCCGGCGCGGTGCTGACGCTCGACGCCATCTACCGCGACATCGCCTTCCCGGCGCCGCGGCGCATCCGGCGCGTGAAGGAGGGGGCGGCGGCCGGCACGGGGTGAGCGCCCGCCGCGCCGAGCGCGCGCCGTGGCCGCGCCGTGGCCGCCACCTGACTGCTACGTGCCGGCGCGCAGCCGCAGCACGCGCGCCGCCCCGCTCCCTGGCGCGAGGATCACGACGAACACGTCGCCGTAGTCGCGCTCCGTGAGCGCCGGCGCCGGCCGCCCCGAGAGCGCCGCGACGATCTCGGGCACCGTGTTCGAATGCCCGACGACCGCCACCGTCCGCCCGCCGTGCCGCTCGCGGATCTCGCGCGCCAGCGCCGCCCCGTACCCCGCGGCGTTCGCCGCCGACACCGGGCGCTCGATCACCGGCACCCCCGCCGTTCCGGCGATCGGCGCGCCGGCGGTCGCCATGCCGGCGATCGGCGCGCCGGTGTCGCGCGTGCGCCGGTACTGGGTGACGTAGACGGCGCTCACCTCGCCCTCGCGCAGCGCCTCGGCGAACGCCCGGGCGCGCGCCACCCCCGCCGCGCTCAGCCCCGGATCGGCGGCCATCATCGCGTTCCCGGCGCCCGCCCCGGCGTCGGCGCGCTCGGCGTGGCGCATGACCAGGACCACGGTCGCCGCGGCCGCCGGACCCGGTGCGGGCGTCGCCGAGCGCTGCCCCGTCCCGGGCTGGGCACGCGCCGCCGCCGGCGGGAGCGAGGCGGCGGCGGCGAGCAGGGCGGCGAGCGTCGCGACGCGACGGAGCGCCGGCAGGCGCTCGCCGGCGCGCGGCGCGGGGCGGAGGACGGGGGGCACGGGACGGGGCACGGAGCTGGGCGGGTGGGACGTGTGGAGAGGACCGCGGCGCGCCTGGCAACCTTCGTCGGCACCAGGCGGATGTCCACCCCACCGTCTCGCCGCCCGCCCGGGAGCAACGCCCTGGCACCTTTCGGTGTCGCACCGGCGTGGCGGCGCGCGGCTCGTGTCGCACGCCGCCGCGGCGTTCCCCCTCGCGCCCCGCCCATGCCCGCTCCCGTCCCCGCGCGCGCCGTCGCGGTCGCCGTCGCGGTCGCCGTCGCGGTCGCCGTGGCGGCCGCCCTGACGGTCGCCCTCGCGCTCGTCCTGGTGGTCGCCCCCGTGCACACCCTGCTCGCCCAGGGGAGCGTCGACGTAGTCCGCGGCCGCGTCCTCGACGACTCGGCGCGCGCCGTCGTCGGGGCCGCCATCACCGTGACGCGTGGCCCCGACCGGCTGACCCGGCAGGCCACCGCCGACTCCGCCGGCCGGTGGTCGCTCCGCTTCGACCCCGGGACGGGCGACTACCTCGTGAGCGTGAGCGCCCCGGGCTTCCGGGGGGCCCGGCGCCGCGTGCAGCGCCAGGGCGGGGAGCGCGAGCTCGTCGCCGACTTCACCCTCGGGCGCGACCTGGCCACCCTGGCCGCCGTGCGCGTGCGGGCGCGCCGCCCCGAGCGCGCCACCCCGACGCGCCCCGCGCCCTCCGAGCCGGAGCCCGGGAGCGCCGAGCGGTGGGGCGAGGGGGTGGCCGGCCAGCTCCCGCCGACCGTGGCCGGCGACCTGGGCGCCCTCGCCGCGACGCTCCCCGGGCTCACCGTCGGCCCCGGCGGCCCGAGCATCCTCGGCGCCGGAGCGGAGAGCAACCTGACGACCCTCAACGGGATGGCGCTCGCCGCCGGGGCGATCCCGCGCGCGGCGCGCACCGAGACGCGCGTCACCGGCGCCACCTTCGACCCGACGCGCGGCGGCTTCGCCGGCGCCAACATCGACGTCCGGCTCGGCCCCGGCGACCGCTTCTTCCAGCGGCGCACCGGCTCCCTCACCCTCGACGCCCCGCAACTCCAGGCCACCGACGCCGTCGGGCGCGCCCTCGGCGCCCGCACCGGCGGCTTCCGCGGCTCGCTCGGCGCCGACGGGGAGCTCGTGCGCGGCGCCCTCACCTACAACGTCGCCCTCGACCTCGCCCGGACGACGAGCGACCCGGCGACGCTGCTCGGCGCCGACGACGCGACGCTCCGGCGCGCCGGCGCCGACCCCGACTCGATCGCGCGCCTGGCCGCCGTCGCCGCGCCGATCGGCCTCGCCCCGGGCGGGGCGGGGCTCCCCGGCGAGCGACGCCGCGACGTGGCGACCTGGCTCGGGCGCCTCGACGACACGCGCGACACGCTGCGCACGCGCACCCTCACCAGCTACGCCGGGTGGACGCGCGAGGGGGCGGTCGGCTTCGCCCCGCTCGTCGCCCCCTCGGCGGGCGCCGAGCGGCGCGAGCGCACCCTCGGCGCCCAGCTCGCCCTGGGCGACTGGGTCGGGGCCGGGCGGCGCGTCCTCGTCGAGTCGCGCCTCGCCGCCAGCCGGGTGCGCACGGAGGGGAGCCCGTACCGGCGCCTCCCCGGCGCGACGGTGCTCGTGCGCTCGGCGGCTTCCGACCGGCCGGCCGACGTCACGGGAGTCACCCTGGGCGGCAGTCCGTTCCTCGCCGCCGACGAGACGCGGTGGACGGTCGAGGGAGCGAACGAGACGACGTGGCTCGCCGACGGGCGGCGCCACCGCTTCCGCGCCCTCGTGTGGGGGCGCGGCGACGGCGTCCGCGACGCGGCGCTCGGCAACCCGCTCGGCACGTACGCGTACGACGGGATCGACGCGCTGGCCGCCAACCGCCCGGCGCGCTACACGCGCACCCTCGCCCAGCCGGCGCGGCAGGGGGCGGTGTGGAACGCCGCCGCCGCGCTCGCCCACCAGTGGGCGCCGTCGCGCTGGGTCTCCGTCCTCTACGGCGCGCGCCTGGAGGCGAGCGGCTTCGCCGGCGCCCCGGCGCAGAACCCGGCGCTCGAGCGGGCGCTCGGCGTGCGCACCGGCGTGGCCCCGACGCGGCTGCACGTCAGCCCGCGCGCCGGCTTCACCTGGACGTACAACCGCGACCGCGACAACGGCTCGGGGCAGATGGTCAACAACACCGGCCGCTTCTACCGCACCGCCACCGGCACGCTGCGCGGCGGGATCGGCGAGTTCCGCGACCTGCTCCGCCCCGGGCTCCTCGCCGACGCGGCGGCGGCCACCGGGCTCCCGGGGAGCACCGCCTTCCTCTCGTGCGTCGGCGCCGCGGTGCCGGCGGTCGACTGGGCGCGCGCCGCCGACGATCCGGCGCTCCTTCCCACGCGCTGCCTCGACGGGAGCGGCGCGCTCGCCGAGCGCGCGGCGGCGGCGACGCTCGTCGACCCCGGGTACGACGTGCCGCGCAGCTGGCGCGCCTCGCTCGACTGGTCCACCAACCTCGGGCGGCGGTGGCTGCTGCGCGTGGGCGGGCTCGCCTCGTACGACCTGGCGCAGCCCGGGGTGGTCGACGCGAACTTCGCCGGCGTGCCGCGCCTCGCGCTCGCCGGCGAGGGCGACCGCCCGGTGTTCGTCGGGGCGGCGGCGATCGACCCGGGGAGCGGTCTGGTGTCGCCGGCCGAGTCGCGCCGCTCCCCGGAGTTCGGGCGCGTCGGCGTGCGCACCGGCGACCTGCGCGGCCACGGCGGGCAGCTCACCGTGCAGCTCGCCCCCGACGTCTTCCGGCTGCGCAGCCGCCGGTCGCTGTTCGCGTCGAGCGCGTACACGCTGCAGCGCTCGCGGCGGCAGTTCCGCGGCTTCGACGGCGCGTCGTTCGGCGATCCGCGCCGGCGCGAGTGGGCCGCCGCGCCGGGGGACGCGCGCCACGTGGTCGTGCTGCAGGGGGGCGTCAGCGCGCCGCGGCTCGGCACGGTGACGCTCTTCGGGCGCGCGCAGTCGGGGCTCCCCTTCACCCCGATCGTCCAGGGGGACGTCGACGGCGACGGGCGCGCCGGCGACCGCGCCTTCGTCCCCGACCCGGCGCGGGTCGCGGCCGCCGATCCGGCGCTCGCCGCCGGGATGCGGGCGCTCCTCGCCGACGCCCCGGACCACGCGCGCCGCTGCCTCGCCGCGGCGCTCGGGCGGGCAGCGGCGCGCAACGGGTGCCGCGGACCGTGGACGCAGACGCTCAACGTGCAGTGGCGCCCGCCGATCCCCGAGCGGTGGGGGCGCCGCGTCCGCTCCAACGTCTACCTGGAGAACGTCCTCGCCGGCGTCGACCAGCTCGTGCACGGCGACGAGCGGCTGCGCGGGTGGGGAGCGCCGGCGCTCCCCGACCCCGTGCTCCTCGTCCCGCGCGGCTTCGACGCCGCGGCGAGCGGTGGCCCCCGCTTCCGCTACGACGTCAACCCGCGCTTCGGGCTGGCGCGCGGCGCGCGCGCCCTCGTGCGCACCCCCTTCCGCCTGACCGTCGACTTCTCGGTCGACCTCGCGGTCCCCTTCCCGGTGCAGCAGCTCCGCCGCGCCGTCGAGCCGGTGCGCGCCCCGGACGGGACGTGGGGGCGCCGCACGGCGGACTCGCTCGCCGCCTTCTACCTGGCCCGCACGTCGAGCATCCACCGCGCGCTCCTCGCCGAGAGCGACTCGCTCTTCCTGAGCGCCGGGCAGACCGCCGCGCTCCGCCGCGCCGACTCCGCGTACTCCGCGCGCGTGCGCGCCGTCTACGTCCCGCTCGGTCGCTTCCTCGCCGCGCGCCCCGACGCGCGCCCGGGGAAGGTGGAGATGGACAGCGTCGAGGCGGCGCAGCGCGCGTACTCGACCGCGTTCTGGGAGCAGCCCGAGGTCGCCGACTCGATCCTCACGCCGACGCAGCGCGCTCTCATGCCGATGCTCGTCCTGATGCTCGGCGTCTCCCCGCAGGATCGAGCGAACATGCAGGTCACCTTCGGCTTCCCCGTCACCCTCACCGGCGAGGGGGGCACCGGGCCGCGCCCCGGCGTCCCGGGGCGACGGATCGTCGACGTCCCGTAGCGCTGCGGCTCTCCGCGCCCGTCGGAGGCCCGCTCCTCTGCCCGCGTGATGTCGGCCCGGTCAGGTCGTCATCGCGTAGGTCGCGACCACCACCACGTCGTCCGCCCACCCCGACGGCGCGCCGGGCCCCGCCACGGGGACGGCGACCTCCCACGCCCCCGGCGCCGCCCCCGCCGCGTACGCCACGCCCCCCGTCGGGTGCCCGGCGTAGAGCGTCCCCGCCGGGGCGAGCGTCGCCGGGCGCGTCGCCCCCGCCGTCGTCACCGCCACCTCCACCGGCGCCCACCCGGCGCGGTCGCGCACCAGCGCCACCACCTCCAGCGCCGTGATCGCCAGCCCCGCCCCCGCCGCCTGCGCGAGGTACGGAAAGCGATCGGCGGTCAGCGGCAGGCGCAGCACCGCCGACGGCGCGTCCGCCGCCGGGCGGAGGAAGGCGCTCCACTCGGTCGGGAACTCGTGCCGCGCCGAGAACGCGCGGCGCAACGGGATCGCCGCCAGCTGCGCGTCGAGCGCGGCGCGCGCTGCCAGGCGCAGCGCCTCCCCCCCCTCGCGCGCCGTGTAGCGCACGTGCAGCACGACGTCCGCGATCGTCGCCCAGTCGAACGTCGGCGCCGCGCTCGCCAGCGCGAGACTCCAGTCGCTGATCGCCCCGCTCCCCTCGAACGGGAGGTAGCGCCCGTCGCCGGAGCCGGCGGCGAACAGCCCGGTGTCCTCGCGCGCGCCGCTGGCGACGATCGACTGCGCGCCGTCGGGCGTCACGCGGAAGCGCGCGTCCTCCGCCGCCGGGTCGTGCGCGTAGTCCCCCGCCGCCGTCGGGTCGACGCGCGTGCGGCTCGACACGAGCGTCAGGCGGAGCGGCACCGCCGTGTACGGCCCCACCACGCACGGCACCGTCACCGCCACCGAGCGGATGCGCCGCAGCCAGTGCCCCGGGCAGTCGAGGTCGTAGAGCGCCTCGGGGATCGAGAGCTCGCACGCCCCCTCGGTGCGCAGCCGCAGCAGCGCCACCGGGTCGACGAGGGCGAGCGAGACGTGCTTCGTCAGCTCGTACTCGCGCGCGTCGCGCTCCAGGTAGGCCGCGTCCATCCGCTCGAGGTCGTGCTGCAGCCGCTCCCCGGCCAGCAGCCCCTTCTTGAGCGAGTCCCAGTAGCCGAAGCGGACGAACGTCGCCTCGGGGAGGGCCAGCTCGTGCCGGAAGGCGCGCTCGGCGCGCTTGGCGAGGTCGTACGCCAGCTGGTAGCTCTGGAAGTGGAGCGTCGAGAGCTGCCCGACCATCCACTGGTAGAGCGCGGCGTTCGTGAACTTCCCCTCCAGCAGCGCGCCCGCGGCGCGGGCGTGCTCCGTCTGCCGCTCGTGCGCCGCCAGCTCGCGCTCGGCCAGCGCGACGCGCACCCGCGCGCCGGCGATCTGCCGCTCCACCTGCGCCAGCTCGAGCGCCGCGACGTCGCGCTGCTGCTGCCACTCCTGCGCGCGCCGCCTGAACGCCGAGGTGGCGCCGAGCACCGCGGCGGCGGAGGCCATCCCCGCGCTGGCGATCGTCGCGGCGTTCGCGCCGTAGCCGATCGCCGCGGCGAGCTTGCCGCCGTCGGTCACCTCGACGGTGGACAGCGGGCTCCCCATCGCGCCGGCCGCGCCGGTGGTGATCCGCGGGACCTTGGTGAGCACGGCGGCGAGCAGCGCCGTCGTCGACGCGGCGCCCTGCAGCGCGCCGGCCGTGCCGAGGAGGGCCACCTGCGACCGCTCGTCCCCCAGCCACCCCGCGGTCACGAGCTCCTGGTAGTAGTCGCGCCGCCGCCGTACCACCTCCAGCCCCCGCTCCGCCGTGGCGAGCGCCTCGCGCGCCTCGTCGACGGCCAGCCGGCGCGTCTCGCGCACGAGATCGAGCAGCGCGACCTCCTGGTCGGCGCGCAGCCGCGCGAGCGCCTCCGCGTCCTGCTTCTCGAGCGCGGCGAGCAGCGCGGCGCCCAGCCCGCGCACCGTCGCGGCGAGCGCCTGCGCGCGCTGCGCCATCACCGCGTAGCGGTAGTGCGGGCGCGGCGCCTCCAGGTCGGCGAGCGCGCTCGTCAGGTCCACCCCGGCCGCGCGCGCCCGCACCAGCAGCCCCGGGTCGATCGGCGGCTCGAACAGCGGGAGCTGCCGCACGACCCCCTCGAGGTTCATGCAGTGGCGGATCTTGAACAGCCGGTCGGCCACGGTGTTCCAGTAGCCGAGCAGCCGGTCGTTGGGCGGGATGGGGAAGAGAAGGCGCCCCGCGCCGTTGCCCGTCGCTGCGCCGAGGGCGAGCGAGGCGAGCGCCCCCGTCGGCGGGGCGGGAGGCGTGGCGGCGAGCAGCCCCGCGCCCGCCGACGGGCGCGGGGGGCGCGGCCCGATCGGGAGCGACGGCGCCGGGAGGAGGTTCTCGAGCGCGACGAGCGGGTTGCCGAGCACCGCGTCGTCCATCCCCGCGCGCACCGCGGCGAACGTCGTCGGCGCGGGCGCCGTGCGCGGCGGGAGCGCGTCGGGGCGCTCCCCCAGCAGCTCGAGGGCGAGCACGTAGAGCTGCGTCGCCTCGCCGATCGACTCGATCGTGTCCTCGCGGAAGAGCTGGTCCCCCCAGGCGATCAGGAGGTCCAGGTAGCGCATCACGATCGCCTTCTGGTAGGCCGTCGTGCGCAGCCGCGCGATCGCGTGCGGGTCGAACGGGTCGGCCTCCCACGCGGCGAGCTCCCGCTCCAGCGCCTCGCGCGCCGCCGCCGCCTCGGGGGAGTCGTCCGCGGACGCGGCGAGGGCGAGCACGTCGGCGATCGGCGCGTCGGCCTCGCGGTGGAAGGGGCCGATCTTCCAGAAGCGCAGCGGATCGGCGTCGGCGCTCCGGCTGGTCGGGTCGAAGACGAAGTGCAGCCACCGCCGCGCCTCGTCGAAGCGCCGCTCGTGCAGCAGGCGCGTCGCCACGAGCCACGGCACGTGCAGGAAGAGCTCCCAGTTGTACGCCGCGTACGCGCCCCCCGCGGCGAAGTCCACCTCCTCCACCGGGTAGGGGGCGAGCACGTCGCGCGTCGGCGCGTAGGCGGCGAGCACGTCGGGGTCGCTCCGCCGCTGCCGCGCGAGGTCGCCCGCCGGCCCGTCGGGATCGGGGTCGAGCAGCCCCGCGACGCCGCCGCGCCGCAGCTCGGCGAGGAAGTCGCACGCGTACGGGTGGCGGAAGGTGACGAGCCGGTAGCGCGCCGTCTGCGGCGGCGCGAACGGCTCGGCCAGGGCCCCCACCTCGGCGAGCTGGGTCTGGCTCGTCCGCAGCTCGGCGGCGGTGAGCGCGTCCAGCGTCGCCGCCGCCGGCTGCAGCACCGTGCCGACCGCGCCCGGGTCGAGCGTGCGGAGCGCCGCGCCCGGCGCGCGACGCCCGGCGCCGCGTTCGGCACCGCGTTCGGCACCGCGTTCGGCGGCACCGGGGTCGACGGTGCTGCGCTCGGCGACGATCGGCGGCTCCTCCTGCTTGTCCCACGGGAGCTCCGGCTCGTACGGCGGCTCCTCCGGCGGCGGCTCGAAGAGGTCCTCCTCCCCGGGCTCCGTCGCGTTCACCGCGGTCGGGTCGGCGAGGTCGGGGGTGAGCAGCCGATCCCAGTCGAGCGCCGGCTCGGGGAGCACGTGGAAGGTGCGCACGGCGTCGTCGAGGAAGACGCCGTCCTGCGAGGCGAACTCGCCGTACTGGTGCGGGTAGGCGACCGTCCCGAACGCCGTCGGCGGCAGCCGGCCGGCGAGCGTCGGATCGTCCGCGGCCGCTGTGGTGGCGCCCTCCCCCGCGACCCGTCCCAGCACCTCCACCTCCTCCGCCCGCCCGACCAGCCGGCGCGCCGCGTCGGTGGCGCCGGCCATGAGCACGAGCGGCATCGGCGTTCCCGGGGGCTCGACGCCGCTGGTGAGGGCGAAGCGCATCCGCTGCACCACGCACGTCTCGGGCGCGACCAGCGTGCCCGCCCCCGCGCGCTGCTCCGCGTCGGCGACCACGGCGCCGGTGCACGGGTCGAGCACGAAGCGCCCGAGCAGGTTGGGCCCGATCCCCGCCTTGTACGCCTGCAGGCACTCGACGACGAGCGAGCTCCCCTCCGCCAGCCGGAAGTAGGTGAACCACTCCCCGGCGGAGACGACCTCGGCGTGCCCGACGGCCGACGCGTCGAACGTGTCCCACGCGCCGGCCACGCGGAGCGACGACTCCGACACCCGCCGCGCGCTCCACCGCCCGTCCTGCCGCTCCACCCAGGCGAGCTTCACCTCGACGTGGCGCGTCGTCTCGGTGCTGCTCCCCTCGGCCTTCTCGACCGCCATCGGCCAGAGGACGAAGAGCCGCCGGTCGTGGACCGCGAGCACGACGTGCTCCGCCTCGATGTCCGCGTCCAGCCGCTCCCACGGCGTCCACTCGCGCCCGTCGACCCACTGGCGCCAGTGCCACTGGCGCGGCTCCCCGCGCGTGCGCGCGACGACGTGCAGCACGTCGACGTCGCCCTCGGGGTGCGCCTCGCGCTGGTGGTACATCCCCATCACCTCGGGGCGCGCGACGGTCAGCAGCTCCTCCAGATACGCCGCGTACGCCCCCTCCACCGCGGCCTCGGTCACCTCCCCCTGCAGCAGCGTCGCCTCCAGCCGCGCGAAGGCGGGGGTCTTGTCGAGGCGCAGCTCCGGCTCCAGCCAGTTCTCCGGGTACAGGAACACCTTCCGCGCCGCCTCCCACACCCGGTAGCGCCGCATCCACTCCCACTGCTCGGCGTCGGCGCGCGAGAGCACGACGTCGGGCTCCAGGTTCAGCAGCGCCCGCTGCACGAAGAGCTGCACCGCGCCGATCGCCTGCTTGACGCGCGAGGTGAGCATGCACGGGTCCATCTCGACGTCGACCAGCAGGTCGGCGTACAGGTCGTTCGCGTCGGCCAGCCCGGGCTCGCGGGCGACGAGGAAGGCGACGAGCGCGGCACGCTGCCGCTCGCGCACCGGGTCGCGGAGCGCGCGCGCCACCGCCGGCC